>Ga0310691_10005979_pt1 | contig 13123 bp, 11 predicted proteins | sample 176DNAGHGlowgp2_FD_203887 | JGI IMG/M metagenome (GOLD analysis project Ga0310691, IMG submission 203887) | Sheep rumen microbial communities from Palmerston North, Manawatu-Wanganui, New Zealand - 1766 DNA GHGlow gp2 (v2) (version 2) | ecosystem: Host-associated > Mammals > Digestive system >... | reverse complement strand
GCACTGCCTGCCAAGGGTAAGGTGGTGAAGAGCAAGGACGTGTCGACAGACTTCAAGGGTGTTGTCGTCAACAACTTCAAGCACAAGGCAGAGACTCCGAAGGCCATTGGCGTGATGGTTTGGTACTCGAACGACATCCCCTACACCCTGGAGAACGCTGTCAAGGCCGATATGGTGGGACAGATTCTGAGCATGGAATATCTGAAGAAGATCCGCGAGGACGCCAGCGCTGCCTATACCGTTGTGGCACAGGCAGGTATGAGCCGTAACGACTTCGAGACCGACGCACAGGTGCTGGCCTACTGCCCGATGAAGCCCGAGAAGGCCGATACCGCCATCATGATTATGCGCGACGAGGTGGAGACACTGACGAAGACCTGCGACGCCGACAAGCTGGTGAAGGTGAAGGAATACATGCTGAAGAACCATGGTGACCAGCTGAAGCAGAACTCTTACTGGCTGGGCCGCATCAATACGTGGCGCAAGTGGAACCTCGACTTCCACACAGCGTACGAGCAGGTGGTTAATGCCCAGACTGTGGAAACCATCAGCGCCTTTGCCAAGGAGCTGCTGAAGGCAGGCAACCGTGCAGAGATCATTATGTTGCCGGCAGAGTAATATTTGCGGCCTGAAGGCATATGCGGCCTGAAGGCATATGCGGCCTGAAGGCCTAAATAAAAAATATAAAATATAAAATAAAAAATATAAAGTGAGTTATTTATTTTCATCAGAATCAGTATCGGAAGGCCATCCCGACAAGGTGGCCGACCAGATTAGTGATGCCATTCTGGACCAGTTTCTGGCTTACGACCCACATGCCCGCGTGGCATGTGAGTCGTTTGTCACCACGGGTCAGGTGGTGCTGATGGGCGAGGTGCGCAGCGAGGTGTATATCGACCTGCAGACCATTGCCCGTAAGACCATCAAGAAGATTGGCTATACGAAAGCAGAATACCAGTTCGACGGTAATTCGTGTGGTATTCTGACGGCCATTCACGAGCAAAGCGAAGATATCAATCGCGGTGTCGATAATGGCGACGAAGACGAACAAGGTGCTGGTGATCAGGGCATGATGTTCGGTTATGCCACTAACGAGACGGAGAACCTGATGCCTGTGTCGCTCGACCTGGCTCATCTCATCATGCGTACTTTGGCGGAAATCCGCAAGGAGGGTAAGGTGATGACCTATCTCCGTCCTGATGCCAAGAGCCAGGTGACGGTGCAGTACAGTGACGCGGGGATTCCCGAGCGCATCGACACCATCGTGGTTTCTACGCAGCACGACGAGTTTGACGAGGACGAGAAGATGCTCGCAAAGATCAAGGACGACGTCATCAACATCCTCATTCCTCGCGTGAAACAGCAGATTCATGCAGAGAGTGTGTTGTCGCTGTTTGGTGACGACATCAAGTACTACGTGAATCCGACGGGTAAGTTCGTCATTGGCGGTCCTCACGGCGATACGGGTCTGACGGGTCGTAAGATCATTGTCGACACCTATGGTGGCAAGGGTGCTCATGGTGGCGGTGCCTTCTCGGGCAAGGACTCGTCGAAGGTAGACCGCTCGGCAGCCTATGCCGCTCGTCATATTGCCAAGAACATGGTGGCAGCAGGCGTTGCCGACGAGATGCTCGTTCAGGTGAGCTATGCCATCGGTGTGGCCAAGCCCATGAATATCTATGTGAACACCTATGGCCGCTCGCGTGTAAAGATGTCAGACGGCGAAATCGCCCAGAAGATTGAGCAGCTCTTCGACCTGCGCCCGAAGGCTATTGAACGTACGCTGAAGTTGCGCCAGCCCATGTATCTCGAAACGGCCGCCTATGGTCACATGGGACGTCAGTCGGAGGTGGTGAAAAAGACCTTCACCAGCCGCTATCACGAGACGAAAACCATTGATGTGGAGTTGTTTACGTGGGAGAAGCTGGACCGGGTAGACGACATCAAACGGGCTTTTGGCATTTAAGTCAAGAATTCAAGCATGGCACTGCAGCAGGAAGGCGTCTTCGGGCAAGAAGGTGTGGGTGTGCAGGCGGATACCGCTGTTCACCATCGCACTGTACTGACTCCGAAAATGGTGCTCAGTTGGTTGCCGCGAAACGCAACACCTGCCCAGCAGGACTCTGCCATTCAAGCACATTTCAAACCCTCCGAGATTCGTTGGAGCAGTCGCCCCGACACGCTACACCTGCCTGGTCACAACAGGGGGCACAACCTGTTGGACATCAGTCTGCCGCAGTACTATCGCGAAGGGTTTTTCTCGAAAGATTCATTATTTCATCCGGAACTGCCCGGCGGACGTCTTGGGGTGGCGGGCGACCCTGTTCCCTATTCGGTTCGTAACGACGATGTCATTACGCTGTTGCTGTTGGTGCTGTTCGTTCTTGCAGCAGTGGCTTTCTCGAACACCCGACAGTTCGTTGTGCGCCAGACGAAGCATTTCTTCAATACGCATCGGGAAGGCCTGACGGAAATTACGGAGACTGGGTTGGAAATGCGCTTCCAGCTGTTCCTCGCTTTTCTGAATAGCCTGCTCTTGGCTATGCTGTTCTACTTCTATACACTCAACTATATCGGAAACACTTTCACGCTGGCTTCCCAATATCATCTGATAGCCATCTTCCTGGGTATTACGGTAGCGTATTATCTACTGAAAATCGGACTGTATTCGATGGTCAATACCGTGTTCTTCGGTGGTAAAAAGAACCGACAATGGATGAGGTCGTTTCTGTATATCACATCGGTTGAAGGTGTGCTGCTCTTCCCCTTGGTAGTCGTATGGACTTATTTCGATTTTCCCATCCAAAATGCAGTCATTTATGTCATTTTTGTCTTGTCAATCGTTAAAATTCTAAAGCTTTTTAAGTGTTTTCTTATCTTTTTCCGACAAAATGTCGTTAAATTGCAGATTATTTTGTACTTTTGCACCCTCGAAATCATACCTTTGCTCCTTTTTTGGGGTGCGCTGGTGTTTACGGCAAATAGTTTGAAAATAAATTTTTAGGACAAGAATGATAAAAAAGATTTTGGTTTCACAACCTAAACCGTCAAGCGAGAAATCGCCTTATTATGACATTGCGTCAAAATTCGGTGTGGAGTTGGTGTTCCGCCCGTTCATCAAGGTTGAGGGAATTTCTGCAAAGGAATTCCGTGCTCAGAAGGTGAACATTCTCGACTATACAGCTATTGTGTTCACCTCGCGCCATGCTATCGACCATTTCTTTACGCTGGCCAAGGAGATGCGCCTGGCAATCCCTGAGGACATGAAGTATTTCTGTGTCACAGAGACTATTTCGCTGTACATTCAGAAATATGTGCAGTATCGCAAGCGTAAGGTGTTCTTCGGAACAACGGGTAAGATTGACGACCTCGTACCCACGATGGCTAAGCACAAGACGGAGAAGTATCTTGTTCCCATGAGCGACGTCCACAACGACGCTATCGCGCAAATGCTTGATTCCAAGAAGCTGAACCATTGCGAGTGTGTGATGTATCGCACCGTCAGCAACGACTTTACCCCTGAGGAGGTGAAGACGTTCGACTACGATATGCTTGTCTTCTTCAGTCCTGCCGGTATTGAGGCGCTGACTAAGAATTTCCCTGATTTCAATCAGGGCGACATCGCTATTGCAACCTTTGGTCCTGCTACGGCAAAGGCTGCCCGTGACGCAGGCCTGCGCCTCGACTTGGAGGCTCCGACAGAGAAATATCCTTCGATGACGGGAGCCCTGCAGCACTATTTACTGGAAACCCAAGATTAATCCAAGCTTTACGTGACAATGGTGGCTCCTTGTTTGAAGAAGCGGGAGCGCATAGTCAGCAAGAAGCTGATAGATACGCTCTTTGGAGGAGGATGCAGCCAGTCGATGGCTTCATTTCCGTTAAGAGCAGTATATATAAAAAAGGAACGCGCGCAAGGCGAGGCACCTGTCCAGATACTCGTCAGCGTCCCTAAGAAGCGATTCAAGCATGCCGTAGACAGAAACCGTGTCAAGCGACAGGTGCGTGAAGCCTTTCGTCAGCACAAGGAACTGTTGTATGGGGCATTGGCGGAGCACGAACAACTGCTGTTAGCCTTTATTTGGCTGTCTGACGAACATCGCCCCTCACGCGATGTGGAATCGCGAGTGGTCAGTCTGATGCAACGGGTGGCAGAAAAGTTATGAAAATCTTGCTCCACTATATATCGAGAACGCTGGCGTGGTTGCTGATACTGCCCATCCGGTTTTATCAGATATGCATATCGCCACTGCTGGGCCCTTCGTGCCGTTTCACGCCAACGTGCAGCGAGTACGCCCGCCAGGCATTGTTGAAACATGGTCCGATAAAGGGACTATATCTCGCCATCTGGCGAATCTTAAGGTGCAATCCATGGGGTGGCTCGGGCTATGACCCGGTGCCGTAAGTTTCCCGAGAATTCGGAGCCCCATCACATATTTTTAATTTATAACAGAATCATTCGATGATTAAGAATTTTGTTGAAGAACTGAAATGGCGCGGCATGCTGGCACAGATGATGCCTGGCACAGAAGAGCTGCTCCAGAAGGAAATGGTAACAGCCTATTTGGGAACTGATCCTACGGCCGACTCTCTGCATATCGGTCACCTTTGTGGTATCATGATGCTGCGCCACTTGCAGCGTTGCGGACATAAGCCTATCATCCTGGTGGGTGGTGCTACCGGTATGATTGGCGACCCCTCGGGCAAGAGCCAGGAGCGCAACCTGCTGAACGAAGAGACGCTTCGCCACAATCAGGAGTGTATCAAGGCACAGGTGTCGAAGTTCCTCGACTTCGAAGCCGAAGGACCTAACGCCGCCGAGATGGTGAATAACTACGACTGGATGAAGGACTTTACCTTCCTGGACTTTGCCCGTGAGGTGGGTAAGCACATCACCGTCAACTACATGATGGCCAAGGACAGCGTACAGCAGCGTCTGAACGGTACGGCCCGCGACGGTCTTTCTTTCACGGAGTTCACCTATCAGCTGCTGCAGGGCTATGACTTCCTGTACCTCTATCAGCATAAGAACTGCAAGCTGCAGTTGGGCGGTAACGACCAGTGGGGAAACATCACTACTGGTACGGAATTGATTCGCCGCACGCTGGGCTACGAAAACGAGGCTTTCGCCCTGACTTGTCCGCTGATTACCAAGAGCGACGGTAAGAAGTTCGGAAAGACGGAGAGTGGCAATATCTGGCTCGATCCCAAGCGCACCACACCCTATAAGTTCTATCAGTTCTGGCTGAACGTCAGCGATGACGATGCCGAGAAGTATATCAAGATCTTCACCTCGTTGGAGAAGGACGTCATCGACGCACTCGTCGAGGAGCATAAGCAGGATCCCGGTCGTCGTGTGCTGCAGAAGCGCCTGGCTGAGGAAGTCACTGTTATGGTACACTCGCAGGAGGCTCTTGATGCAGCTATCGAAGCTTCTAATCTACTCTTTGGCAAGTCGACCAAGGAGGGACTGGAGAAATTGGACGAGCAGACCTTCCTGGACGTGTTCGATGGTGTTCCCCAGTATGAAATCGGCAAGGACCAGCTGGGTCAGCCGGCTATTGAACTTTTCACTACCGTTGCTCCCGTGTTCCCCTCGAAGGGCGAGATGCGCAAGATGGTGCAGGGTGGTGGTGTTTCGCTGAACAAAGAGAAGCTGACTGACCAGAATCGTGCCGTCACTGTCGACGATCTGATTGACGGAAAGTACCTGCTGGCTCAGAAGGGTAAGAAGAATTATTACCTGCTTATCGTGAAATAATCGATAAAAAATTTGGTAGTGGCCTAAAAAACCACTACCTTTGCATCCGCTAACAAGCGCGATTGTCCAATGGTGTAATGGTAGCACAACAGGTTTTGGTTCTGTTTGTGGTGGTTCGAATCCGCCTTGGACAACGATGAAGACAAACTACGAGACACGCTTTGCGGCCCATCCGGAGGACGCGAAGGCCTATGATACCCAGCGCCTTCGTAGAGATTTCCTGATAGAACAAGTTTTTAGCCAGGATGAAGTCAACATGGTTTATTCCATGTATGACCGCATGGTGGTTGGCGGTGCTATGCCCGTCAGCGAAACCTTGTTGCTGGAGGCTATCGACCCACTGAAAGCCGACTACTTCACGACCCGTCGTGAGGTGGGCATATTCAATGTCGGCGGTGCCGGACAGGTGAGGGTAGGCGACGAAGTGTTCGACTTGGACTATAAGGAGGCGTTGTATATCGGCAAGGGCGACCGGCAGGTGAGTTTCTTGTCAAAGGATGCCGCCAATCCCGCCAAGTTCTACTTCAATTCCACTACGGCCCATGCGGTTTATCCCTGCAAGAAGGTCACGAAACAGGATGCTGTGGTGGCCCATATGGGTAGTCTGGAGATGTCGAACGAGCGGAATATCAACAAAATGCTTGTCAATCAGGTGTTGCCAACCTGCCAGCTGCAAATGGGTATGACGGAACTGGCTACCGGCTCTGTGTGGAACACGATGCCTGCCCACGTTCACGCCCGTCGCATGGAGGCCTATTTCTATTTTGAACTGCCTGCCGACCAGGCTGTCTGCCATTTTATGGGTGAACCGCAGGAGACTCGCCATGTGTGGATGCATAACGAACAGGCAGTGCTCTCGCCAGAATGGAGCATCCATTCTGCAGCGGCTACCCACAACTACACTTTCATCTGGGGTATGGGTGGCGAGAATTTGGACTATGGAGATCAAGACTTTTCTTTAATTACTGATTTAAAATAACAAACTATTATGGCAAATCTATTTTCATTAGAAGGTAAGAACGCCTGGATTACCGGCGCATCTTACGGCATCGGTTTCAACATTGCCAAGGCTTTTGTGGCTGCTGGTATTAAGACCATCATCTTCAACGACATCAACGAAGCTGCCCTGCAGCGTGGTCTTGACAACTACAAAGAGGCCGGAATCACCAACGTGAAGGGTTACGTTTGCGACGTGACAGACGAGAATGCTGTAAAGGCCCTCGTTGAGAAGATTCACGCTGAGGTGGGTAACATCGATATCCTCGTCAACAATGCAGGTATCATCAAGCGTATTCCCATGCACGAGATGAAGCGTGCCGAGTTCCAGCAGGTCATTGACATCGACTTGGTAGGTCCGTTCATCTGTGCCTCTGCCGTTATTCCTGAAATGATGGAGCGCAAGGAGGGTAAGATCATCAATATCTGCTCGATGATGTCTGAGCTGGGTCGTGAGACGGTTAGTGCTTATGCTGCTGCCAAGGGTGGCCTGAAGATGCTCACGCGCAACATCTGCTCGGAATATGGTGAATATAACATTCAGTGTAATGGTATCGGCCCGGGTTACATCGCTACCCCGCAGACTGCTCCCCTTCGTGAGCGTCAGCCAGACGGAAGCCGTCACCCGTTCGATTTGTTCATTTGTGCAAAGACTCCCGCAGGACGCTGGCTCGATCCTTCTGAGCTGGGTGGTCCCGCTGTGTTCTTGGCTTCGCACGCTTCAGATGCTGTCAATGGTCACGTGCTCTACGTCGATGGCGGTATCTTGGCTTATATCGGCAAGCAGCCCTAATAAGACTTCTTGCTGTTGGCCATGAACTTTTGGCTGACGGCATACAACAAAAAAAGAGGCCTCGTCAGAAAGATGAGGCCTCTTGATTTTTATTTTACAAAGATTACTTGTTAACAGCTTCAGCAAACTCCTGACCAGCCTTGAACTTAGCAACCTTCTTAGCAGCGATCTTAATCTTCTGCTTGGTAGCGGGGTTGATACCCTCACGGGCGGGCTTCACGTTAACGGCGAAAGTACCGAAACCAACGAGCTGTACCTTATCACCTGCTACGAGAGCAGCCTTTACAGCCTCAATACCTGCCTCGAGGGCCTTCTTTGCGTCAACTTTGGTCAGACCAGCACCCTGTGCAATCTTCTCAATTAATTCTGTCTTGTTCATAATTTTGTAGTTTTAAAAGTTAAATTAAAAATGTTTAAGTCAAATTCTGACGCAAATATAGGATAAAGAATTCATAAAACAAACAAAAAAAGGAAAAAAATGAGTTTTTTCATAAAAAAAAGTTTGTATTGTACCATTTTTGTGCAAAAACACGGATATTTTTTGTAATTTTGTGCCCGAAACAGCGAAATCGTAAAAACGTGAGCCAAAAGACATAACTAACAGAAAAGTAGTAAGATGAACAATATTCCCACGATGACCAAGAACCTGCTTGTTGTCAATTTTCTGGCATTTGCAGCAACATGGGTTTTAGAGTTGCGAGGCATAGACCTCTCGCAGCTGTTAGGCCTGCATTTTTTCTTGGCCAGTGACTTCCATTTTTACCAATTCTTTACATACATGTTTCTGCATGGCGGTTTCACGCATATTTTCTTTAATATGTTTGCCTTGTGGATGTTCGGTTCAGTGATCGAACGTGTGTGGGGTCCGAAGAAATTCATTTTTTATTACATTATTTGTGGTATTGGTGCAGGATTGACGCAGGAAATAGTGCAGTACGCCAACTTCTCGATACAAGGTCTGAGCGCCTATCAATATGTGAATGCGGGCGGTATACAAATGACCACCGATGCCTATATTAATCTGTGGACCACCATTGGAGCATCAGGTGCGGTGTATGGAATCCTGCTTGCCTTTGGTATGATATTTCCTAACGAAAGACTGTTTATCATCCCCTTCCCATTTCCCATTAAGGCCAAGTGGCTTATCGTGGGTTATATCGCCATCGAGATTTTCTCGGCTTTGGGACAGAACGACGGTGTCGCTCACATGGCCCATCTGGGTGGTATGCTGTTTGGCTTCCTGCTCATTCGCTATTGGCAGAAACATCCAGACTCCAGTCAGCGTTTCGGACGCAGTCGTGGTCAGGAGTTCTTCGAGAATATGAAGCGTCGCTATGACCAGCGTCAACAGGATCAGCGAAATAATCGGATGCACGCAGAAGAGACGCAGCGCCGTCGTGAGACAGACGAGGAGTATAATGCCCGCAAGCGCCAGAACCAGGAAGAGGTCGACGCTATTCTTGACAAAATCCGTAAGAGTGGCTACGATAGTCTGACGAAAGAGGAAAAGAAGAAATTGTTTGACCAAAGCCGCGAGTCGTGATTAAAAAGCTTAAACAGTTTACCATTCATGTGATAGCGGGGGCGAATGTCGCCTCCGTCATTGTGATGCTGCTGGTAGGCTATAGCGACCGTCTGGATCCTTCCGACCATCCTTTGCTCTCGACGCTGGGCATGACGCTGCCGGCCTTTCTGCTGATTAACCTGGCATTTCTCTTCTTTTGGCTGATTTTCAAGTGGCGCATGGCGTGGATTCCCGTATGTGGCTTCTTGCTGGCGTATGAACCTATTAGTATTTATATGCCCATTCACGCGCGACCCGATATTCCGGAAGGGGCACTGAAGGTCATATCCTATAATGTTTGTGCCTATGGGGGCAACTATAAGTATGAAGACGGTTTTGAGCATGTGCGCGACTATCTGTTTGACGAAAACCCTGACATCGTGTGCATTCAGGAAGACATCGACACGTGGCGCCGCTATGCATTCCGTTCTTACGAGAAGCATTTCGCCCACAACGACACGATGGTGATAGCTAATACGGCGCAGAGCTACAATGCATTAGGCATTCATACGAAATACCCCATTATCCGACGAGAGCGCATCCCTTACAAATCTGAAGCTAATGGCAGTGTGGCCTGGTGGCTGAAGGTGGGCGACGATACGCTGGTGGTGGTCAACAACCACTTCGAGAGTTGTCACCTGAACAAGGACGACCGCAGACAATATCGCCAGATTCTGAAGGGCGAAATGTCGCGCGACTCCGTCCGTGAGGAGTCGAAAATGCTGCTGATTAAGTTGGCTGAAGCCAATGCCAAGCGTTCCGGACAGATACGTGCCGTGCGTCGCTACGCTCAGGAGCATAGCCAGTACCCCGTCATCGTCTGCGGCGACTTCAACGATAACCCCGTTTCCTATTCCCGGCATGCCATGTCCGAGGTAATGACCGACTGTTTTGTCGAGACGGGAAGAGGGGTCGGTTTGTCATATAATCAGAAAGCGTTTTCGTTGCGAATTGACCACTTTTTTTGTAATGAAAAGCTTGAGCCCTATTATTGCGAAATTGATGGTGAAATGGACGCAAGTGACCATAATCCACTCATTTGTTGGCTAAAAATCAAGAGAAACCATTAAAAAATGTATGAAAATTGCCGAATAATTTCGGTAAGTGAAGAAAAAAGCGTATATTTGCAGGCTAAAAAAGCAAAACAATAAATTATAATAATAAATAATTAACAATGCAAAACAAAGGAATTGTAAAATTTATCGCAATCGTTCTGATTCTCGTTTGCTGCTTCTACCTCTCCTTTTCGTTTGTGACCCGCTACCACGAAAACAAGGCAGCGGCCATGGGCGAGGAAGCCGGTCAGGAGTACCTCGACTCAATCATGAACGAGAAGGTGTACTGCGGAATTTATTCTTTCAAGCAGTGCCGTGAGATGGAGATTGGCCTGGGTCTTGACCTGAAGGGTGGTATGAACGTTATTCTTGAGGTGTCAGTGCCTGACGTAGTCGATGTGCTGGCCGACCACAAGACCGACGCTGCCTACAAGAAGTCGATGGAGCAGGCAAAGAAGGAAGAGGAGACCAGTCAGGACGACTTTATCTCCCTGTTCATCAAGTATTGGAAACAGAATTCAAACGGACGTCCCTTGGCAGCCATCTTTGCTACTCAGCAGATGAAGGGCAAGGTAAGCACCAACTCTACCGATTCTGAGGTGGAGAGTGCTCTGCGCACTGAGGTGCAGTCAGCCGTTGACAATTCGTTCAACGTCGTCCGTAACCGTATCGATAAGTTTGGCGTCGTTCAGCCCAACATCCAGAAGCTCGAGGGCCAGTCTGGCCGTATCATGGTCGAGATGCCTGGTATCAAGGAGCCTGAGCGTGTTCGTAAGCTCCTTCAGGGTTCTGCAAACCTGGAGTTCTGGGAGACCTATAACTCTCAGGAGATCTATCCGCTGCTGGCTCAGTTGAACCAGAAGTATGCTGTGCTGGGTGGCGATGTTGATGCTGCTGCCATTGATACGACTGCTGCTGTTGCTGACACTACAGCTGTTGCTGAGGCTGTTGCCGACACTACAAAGGCTGCTGCTGCCGACCTGGCTGCTAAGCTGGCTAAGAAGGACAGCAAGATCAGCGATGCTAAGGCTAAGGCCGAGGCTCTGAAGCAGAATCCTCTGTTCGCAGTATTCCAGCCCGTACCTCAGGGTCTGGCTATCGTTGGTTACGCCAATGCTCGCGATACTGCTGACGTCAACAAGGTCATCTACTCGAATGTTGCCGCTTCTGTGCTTCCCGCAGAGTGTAAGCTCCGTTGGGGCGCCAAGGCTGAGGACTTCGGTGGTGAGAACACTCGTGGCGATGTCTTCGCGCTCTATGCACTGAAGGTTACCGAGCCCAGCGGCCGTGCTCCACTGGAGGGTGATGTGATTACCTCTTCAAAAGACGACTTCGACCAGATGGGTCACCCCTCTGTATCGATGCAGATGAACTCTGACGGTGCTCGCCGTTGGAGCCAGATTACCAAGCAGAACATCGGTCGCGGCGTAGCTATCGTGCTCGACGACGCTGTTTACTCTGCTCCCCGTATCCTGACTCAGATCGACGGTGGTAACTCACAGATCACTGGTAACTTCACCATCGAGGATACCAAGGACCTTGCCAATACACTGAACTCTGGTAAGATGCCGGCTCCGACCCGTATCGTACAGGAAGAGGTGGTAGGTCCCTCACTGGGTGCTCAGTCTATCAAGCAGGGTGTCATCTCGTTCGTCGTAGCCTTCGTGCTGCTGATGATCTATATGATTATGCTGTATGGATTCATCCCCGGTATTCTTTCGGATATCGCACTGCTGTTCAACCTGTTCTTCACGCTGGGTATTCTGACTTCGTTCCAGGCTGCTCTGACGATGCCTGGTATCGCCGGTATCGTGCTGACACTGGGTACTGCAGTGGATGCTAACGTGCTGATCTACGAGCGTATCAAGGAAGAGCTGAAGCGTGGCTTGGGCATGAAGGAGGCTGTGCAGAAGGGTTACTCTAACGCCTTCAGCGCTATCTTCGACTCGAACGTCACCTCTCTGATTACCGGTTTCATCCTGTTGTTCTTCGGTACGGGTCCTGTTAAGGGCTTCGCTACCACCTGGATCATTGGTATCTTCTGCTCGTTCTTCACCGCAGTGTTCCTGACCCGTCTGGTTTACGAGAACCGTCTGAAGAAGGACAAGTGGCTCGACCTCACCTTCGTTACAGGCTACTCGAAGAACCTCATGCAGAATGCCAAGTACAACTTCATGGGTATGTACAAGAAGAGCTTCATCATTTGGGGTGTTGCTGCTATCGTATTCATCGGTTCGTTCTTCGTTCGTGGCTTGAGCCAGAGCATTGACTTCACCGGTGGTCGTAACTATGTGGTGACCCTCGACAAGGAGACTCACGTTGAGGAAGTCCGTCAGGCTCTCGCTGGTGCTTTCGTCAATACGGTTGGCGAGAATGCCGGTAAGGAGGCTAACACCAGCGTTATCGCTCTGGGTACCGACGGTAAGACCATCCGTGTGTCTACCAACTGGGATATCGAGTCGAACAATCCTGAGGTTGACGACCAGGCAGAGACCATTCTCTACAATGCTCTGAAGAAGGGCGGTTTCGTCAGCCAGGCTAAGGTTGAGGACTTCAAGAATCCTGACGTCCGCGAGGGTGGTTCTATCATCAGCTCGGCAAAGGTGGGTCCCGCTGTGGCTAAGGACATCACTTATGGTGCTATCATCTCGGTTATCATCGCTCTGATTGCCATCTTCCTTTACATCCTGCTCCGCTTCCGCAATGTGGCTTACTCTACGGGTGCTACCATCGCGCTGGCTCTCGATGCATTGGTAGTGATTGGCTTCTACAGCGTACTGTGGGGCTGGGTACCCATGTCGCTCGAGATCGATCAGGTATTCATCGGTGCTATCCTGACGGTGATCGGTTACTCTATCAACGATAAGGTGGTGGTATTCGACCGTATCCGTGAGAACTTCCAGCTCTATGGCAAGCGCGACCGTCAGCAGCTGTTCAACGACTCGCTGAACCAG
>Ga0310691_10005975_pt1 | contig 13129 bp, 17 predicted proteins | sample 176DNAGHGlowgp2_FD_203887 | JGI IMG/M metagenome (GOLD analysis project Ga0310691, IMG submission 203887) | Sheep rumen microbial communities from Palmerston North, Manawatu-Wanganui, New Zealand - 1766 DNA GHGlow gp2 (v2) (version 2) | ecosystem: Host-associated > Mammals > Digestive system >... | reverse complement strand
CGCAAGTCCCACCCGGTGACAGACTGGCGCCAGCAAAGCTGTCACCAGACTGTCCCTCGGGCCGCGCTCCCACCGCCCGTCTGTCGCTGTCGCGCCAGACCGGCTCTCCAAACGAAACCGGAGCCCCGCGTGAATAGGACTCCGGTTATGCCCGATAGGCATCGCGACGAAACAAAGGCCGATAGGCTTAAGCAAAAGAACGTCCCGCCGCGTCTTTGGTTTAGGTTTGCTGTACTTTCCATCTGACCCGCCACCGGCCATCCTCGTAGTCGTGGCTCAGGATCTTAAAAGTCCCTATCTCAGCTGTATTCTTCACATGAGCACCGATGCAGGCGCAGGCATCATAGTCCCCGACACGCACAATCCGGAGCGTTTCCGACGCATCCTCCGGCAATTTGCTGAGGTCGACGATATCGGCCGCCTGCTTCCGGGGCATGAATTCAATCGTCACATCCAGATGCCGGCCGATGACCTCGTTCACCGCCGCCTCCAACTGCGCCACTTGCTCATCCGTCGGACAGCAGGGGAGGATGTAGTCGCACTTGGACTTCTTCCGCTCGATGTGCGCATTCCTGGACCTCGGGCACCCGAACATCTTCACCATCGTCCCATTCAGAATATGCTCCGCCGTATGCATCGGCGGATACTCCTCCTTGTTATGTGCGTTCAGAATCGGCTCTTCCATGAAATAATCTGTTAACTCCTACGAAGATAAGAATTCTTTCGTAAATTTGTGACATCACCGTCCAGATGAGTTTTGTCTGCACGTTTCGAGGTATCGCCAAAAGCCGTCGGCTCCCTTCCTGGGGGCCGATTTCTATTACCCACGCTCCGACCAACTGACCGGCGGGCCGGTCAGTCCGTCTCCGCTTGACGGCGCTTGAGACCACTGTGCCGGCAAGCCGCCACTGCCGTCTCACGGTTCCACAGACTCTGCCGTCTGGGCTTCCGGGCTTCGCCCTCCTTTGCCCAGCGTCAGAGACTGTTCCACCGCCGCGCCTGGAGCCCAACGGGCGGAAGAATCCGCCCGCCCGGCTCCCAATCACAAACTTTTCGTAAATTTGTATCCATGGAACGAAAAGCACCCATCATAGGCGTTACGCCACTTTGGGATCCAGAGCGCAACAGTGTCTGGATGCTCCCCGAATATCTGGACGGCGTACAGACAGCCGGCGCTGTCCCCGTTATCCTGCCCATCAAGGCCAATGAATCTCTGGCTCAGAGTCTAGTCGATTCCTGCGACGGCATCCTCTTTACAGGAGGTCCGGATGTTGGCACTTGCCCGGAACGGGACACCTTGGAGTTGCTCGTTTTCAAGGCAGCTATCAAGGCCGAAAAGCCCATCCTGGGCATCTGTCGCGGCATTCAGTTCTTGAATTATGCCTTTGGCGGTACTCTTTGGCAGGACCTGCCTTCCGAGCACCCAGAAGGCCTCAATCATCGCCAGGAGAAGCCTTACGATGTCCCGTCCCATTCCGTCACTCTTAGCGGCTCATTGAAAGAGTCGACGGGGAAGGAGACCATACAAGTGAACACCAGACATCATCAGGCCGTTAAGCAGCTAGCACCAGGCTTAAGAGAAATGGCCGTTGCCCCGGACGGTATCATCGAAGCCCTGGAGATGCTGGGTTATCCCTTTCTCCAGGCCGTCCAGTGGCATCCCGAGTATCTGTTCGGCACATTCCCCGAGCACCTCGCTATCTTCCAGTCTTTCATAAACGCCTGCCGGTAGTATGACCCGCATCCAATATACCGGATCTAACTACGATGAGCTCAAAGCCATCCTCGGCGACCGTCTCCTGGCTCCGTACTTCTGTATGGGCATAACTATGCTATCTATCCTCACTGACGAAGGCCCCATCACCGTCAACGAAGCCGACTATGTGGTAATAGGGAACGACGGGCAAATCTCGATAGAATAATCCGCTCCGACCAAGTGTCAGCCAGCATGTCGGACCGGGCACAACATGCCCGTTCGCTATGCTGCCTGCCACTCCGTCTCCGCTAAAACGAAAGCGGGACCGCTGGCGCAAAGCACCAACGGACCCGCCTAGCATAGTCTATATACATTAGCGGAATATTCTGTCGTACCACCCACTTACATCTTCCCGTATTGACTCATAATTATCACATATGATGTCCGCCACTTGATTATTGGCTCTTTTTGACGCATACTTGTTCGCTGTGAAATAGCCGTAAAACTTGCCTTGTTTATCAAGCAGAACAGGAGGATTGCTGCCGTATTTATTGAATGGGCAATAGGAGTTGTAGGGATTACCATACTCCCCGTATTTGTTCCAGATACACTTGGAGTTATACTTATTCCCGTACGTTCCATACTTATTCCAGATTGATTCCGAATCGTACTTGCTCGCATTTAGTTTTCCGAGGAATTCTTTTGAATTCTTACCACCGTAGATATACAATTCCGTGCCGATTGTGGCCACATGGACGTCCTCTTTGCTATAATCTTTGCCACAAGAAATACAGCAGAGAACGAAGACCAGTAAGACGATTAGTTTCTTCATAGTTTTCATTTTTTCTATACAAAATTAGTAAAAATTCCACTCTTGACCGTCTATCCGCGAGATTTATCGAAGCGTCTTTCCCAGGAACAGTCCCGTAACACTGGCTGCACCCTTGCTTTTCAGCTTTTCAGCGCATTGGATGAAGGAAACGCCTCTAGTAATAATATCGTCAAAGAGCAGGACATGCTTGCCTTCCACGCCGGCACCAAACTGAAGATTCCACACGGTATCGTCTTCCTTTTGCTGCCTGGAATCCGTCCTGTCATACAGAATAATAATCTCTTTGAAACCATTCTGAATGCCAGTCATGTTGGAGACCAACGCACAAAAGAGCATATTCCTATGTGCGTTTTTCTCGCGGGTAGAAGCCGGAATCACGCAGAATACCCAATTCCCCACATCCCGCTGTGGAATATATCGGTAGATGAATTCGGTTACCATGTGAACGGCAATCTCACTTTGTCCATCCTTATATGATATGATCATATCCCGGTTTCTTTCATCTCTCAGACTTCTGTCTTTACGGTCGGGACAATAATCATAGAAGTAGCAGCAGGGGAACGTATGTGCCCGAAAGGAATGGAATAGCTTTCTAGGCGGGAACAGCCGCCTGATTTTTCTGAAGAAGTTTGGCCACATCGGCAACCGGGGCGTCCTTTCGGATTCATCGGCCTTCTGGGCCTGTTGAAAACCAATTTTAGGACGTGGCGGATTTTCAGCCACTTCCTTGGCCGCTTCCTTTATCGCGCCTTTTAACTTCCTGGTCAGACGAGTCCTTCGAATGACAACAATGATAATCACAATACAGATAGGTTCCACTATGGTGGAAACAATCGTCCATAATAAGGACATCTGAGGTGGTTCCATAATAGCTTACAGAGGGGTTGGCGCCATGCCACCATGGCAAAGCGATTTCTCTGAAGCCACAATAATATACAAACTTATCCGTGTAAACAAAAAAGAAACGTTTAATTCACTCTTTGTTGATAATCAAACAATTGCAGCGTTTGTGAAACGGATAATTGCATCATTTATTCTTCTCTACAAAACTAACGCATTAATAATCAGCCAATTAGAAAACAATCACAATGAAACGGATACGACAAAAAAGCAAAATGCAGGCTTTGTTGTTCGGTCTGCATTACGGACGAATGAGCAGTTTCCCTTGTTCATTACGCGAATATCCATACTTTTGCAGCGGTCATTTCTACCCGTTTATGCCACGAGTGAATTTGACCGTTAAGGGCAAATTGCAAGATGTGCGTTTGTTAAACAAACGCGGCGCCCCAGAGGGGCTCATCTTGTGCGCTTCGCGGACGGGAAAGGCTCCGAAGTCGCCTTTCTTTTAGATGAAAAAAAAATGGAAAAGAAGAAGGTTTTCATAGGCTTCCGTCTCACGGATGATGAATACATCAGATTGAAATCTCTGATGAGTATGATGGGTTATAGGTGTGTCTCATTGTTTATCCGTGACCAGCTCCTGAAGACCAGAGTCCAGCGCCGGAATCTCCGCAGAACGGAAGCGAATCTGTCCCGCCAATTGGAGCAGCTTACGACAGAAGTCAAGCGCATCGGCGTCAACTACAACCAGGTGGTAAAAGCGCTGAACACGCTGGCAAAGCTCAGGGATTCGAGAGGAAATGCTATAGTCACTTCAACGGCCATCAACGGAAACCTGACTGATATGAAACTGCTCATGGAGAGCCTGCTAACCAAAGTAATGATGATAGGGGAGGAAATCAATAATGTTTAACTCAAAAAACGTTGCACTATGCAAACACTGTTTCTGACAGGGAATCTCGCTGCAGACTGCGAGATTGTCAAAGGCAAGGATGATGCCGAATTCATCCGTTTCACGGTAGCCTCCAACGAACCCGGTGCCAGTAAAGAAGACAAACCCACTTACTACTCCTGCCGAATGAAGAAAACCGGCGTGGCCGAGCTTTTAAAGAAAGGCCGATATGTAGCCTTGGTGGGGAATCTTCACATCTGGGAAAACATCAAGGATGGTCGGAGCTATATCAACCACGATATACGCGTTATTTCTCTGGATGTCCCTTCACTCAGCGGCGGCGAGTGAATACTAAGAAGGTTTGCTGTAGACCTGAACGCCTATGGTTGTGAAGATCTACCCGGCGGCACCAAGCTGTAGCGCTGCCGTCAATTACAATGAAAGGAAGGTCGCCGAGGGCCATGCCTCGGTGATCTTCTCTTCCAGTATTGCAGATCCCCGGAAACCGATGGACACCTTTTCTGTTTACGAAAACGGGAGTCTCCGCTGCCAGAACCGCTCCTTTCACGCCTCAGTCAATCCCGGCAAAAACGACCATATGACCGACGAAGATATAAAGGCGTTCGTGAAGGACTACATGGAGAAGATGGGGTATGGAAAACAGCCCTACATATTGTATAAACACACGGATATCGAGCGTACACACTACCATATCGTATCCGTCCGGGTCGACGAAAACGGGAACAAAATTTCTGACTCATTCGAACGGAAACGAAGCCGGGAAGCCCTCGAAGAGTTGGCCGAGAAGTATGACTTTAAAGTAGGAACCGGTAAAGAAGTCAAGGAGGTGGATGAACAGGATGATTATGAGAAGAAGGGACAGGAACAGAAGTTTGAATTCAACCCATACGAAGGATTCGATCCCGGTAAGGGCCACATCAGCGAACAGATTAATGCCTTGGTCGAACTTGCCAAGACATACTATTTCAAGGAACCACAACAGTTTGACTATATCATGGAGACCCTTGGGGTTCAGGTGTCACGGACGGAAGTGGACGGGAAAGTAATTATGGGATTTCGCGGATTGGATCCCAAAACAAAGGAGCCCTGCACACCCATTGTTACACTCTCCAACGAAAACAGTAACCTGCCGGAATGGATTGAACAGCACGTTGCGGAATGCAAAAAACTCATTAAGAACCGGGAAAAGGAAAAAGTAGATAACCTGGCCTGTTACGCCACGCGTGTCAGTCGTTCCCAAAAGCATTTCGAAAATCTTCTCAAAAAACAAGGCATCATCGTCAAGATTTCCAGGAATGTGGACGGAAAAATCTTTGGCGTTGTATTCATTGACACGAAGAACAAATGTGTCTTCAAAGGGAGTGAACTGCCCAAATTTAAAGTCCAAGAACTGGAAGAGGCCAGGAAGAATCGCTGGTATGATGAGGTCAAACAAAAGGAAAAGAAACCTCACGAGACGGCCGTAGAAGTTGCCGAAGAAGTGGCCGACCTGTTTATCAGCGCCCTGGGCGAAAGGAGCCGTCATTACCTGGATGAAGAAATCATGCGTCGTGGACAGAAGAAACCAAACTAAAGCACTATGGATTCCAAAACAAAGCCTATGTTTTCCATGTTCCTGCTTCTCTCAGGAGCTATTTTACTGATTATCCTTTATTACTATGCTTATCCTCTGTGGGCAAGTATGGGGCTTCGGTCCGGATTCACAGACTCCCTGATGCTCACGATATACCGGGGCGGCAGTTTTTCCAATCCGTATGCCGTCCGATTTGTCTGCCTCTTTTTCTGCGGTGTGGCGGTGATAGTGCGCAGTGGAAGTTCAAAAGATTCGCCATGGCGGAAGATTCTGATTCCACTGCTATCCGGCGTCGCGCTATTCTTTGCTGCTCCCATGTTGGGGAACCGCTGGGTTTTCATACTGACCACCTTCTTCGGCTACTGCCTTTTTTTCGTGGGTGCCGTTCTTCTGGGCCGGAAATACCGTAGCTTTGATGCTCACCTGCCCGATTATTGGGACAGTTTCAAACAGTGCGAACAGCTTGTATCTAACCCGTATAGCGTGAACATTCCCATGAAATACCAGTTCAAAGGAAAACTTCACCAGGGATATATCAATGTCGTCAATCCTTTCCGTGGAAGCATGGTCTTGGGGACACCTGGCTCCGGTAAATCCTACAGCATTTATGGCCCTTTTATCCGTCAGATGATCCAGAAAGGATATTCTCTTTTTGTCTATGACTACAAGTTCCCTGACCTTACATCCCGCGTGATGAACGAACTTCTGGACAATTACGAAGGATATGGTGAATTGCCGCCAAAAATGTATGTGGTTAATTTTGACGACCCGCTGTACTCACACCGTTTCAATCCCATCCACCCACGCTATCTTAAAGATCCCATCGATGCCACGGAGATTGCCGAAGTCATCCTCAAAAACGCCAACCGCGAAAATGCGAAAGGGGAGGACTTCTTCTCTCTGAGTGCCCGCTGCTACTTGGACCTGCTTATTTGGTTCCTTCGCTGCTACAAGGGAGGCAGATACTGCACCTTTCCACATTTAATTGAACTGATGGGGCAGGATTACCGGGAGGTCCTGGAAGTCCTTCAGAAGTTCGACGAACTGGAAGTTAAGCGTACCACCTTTGCCGATGCCATGCAGGACCAGGCCTACGAGCAGCTTCAGGGACAGATAGCGTCGGCTCGTGTACCGCTTATCCGTTTCTCCTCCAAAACGTTATACTGGACGCTCTCCGGAGATGATTTTTCCCTTGAGATGAACGATCCTAAAGCTCCCAGTATCATCTGCGTCGGTAACAATCCCAAGCGTCAGAGCGTATACGGGACAACGCTGGCCATGCTTATGTCCCAACTCTTCAAGGTGGTAAACAATCCTGGCAAAAGGCATTGCGCCGTGCTCATCGATGAATTGCCGACCATTTATTTGAAAGGACTGGACAACCTTATAAATACGGCCCGCTCCAACAAAGTGGCGGTAGTAATCGGCGCCCAAGACAAAAGCCAATTGGTCAAAGACTATGATCAGAAGGAGTCTGATGTTATCTTCAATACCGTAGGAAACGTTTTTGCCGGTGCTGTCAAAGGCTCTACCGCCGAGGGTCTGAGTAAATCCTTCGGCAAGGAAGAGCAGGAAATGCGTTCCTATCAGGAAAGCGATTCCTCGGACCACGTTACGTATTCCTGGCAACAGAGGGAAGTCCTTCCACCCAACAAAATTGAAGCCCTCTCACAAGGATCCTTCTGCGGCTATGTAGCCGATAACTATGACCAGAAGATTCATCCAAAAACATTCTGTGGGGAAGTGCAGGCAGGGGAGCCTCCCAGGCACAACGAACCTCTTCCCCAGATTGTGCAAATGACACGGACACAAATTGAAGAAGAGGTAAATAAAAACTACGAAAAGATCCGCAACGACATTGTGGACCTAATCTGGGAGGAAATCAATAATCCGCTATAGCTCTTCCCAGCTCCAGACGAATTTGTAGCCCATGGCTTCGGCCATTTCCTCCATCTGGGACATCATGCATACACCTTCACGAATGCGGAAAGCCATGCCGCCAGGCGTAATGCCGCAGCGTTTGGCAAGGTCCGGGACCGAGACATTCTTCTCAAAGAGATACTGCATGATGGGTTTCAAGACATCGCTGTGGAAGACAGTCATAGGACGGATAGAGCGGGCCGATGGTTCCACCGGGTGGACATCTTCCCAGTGCCAGACAAACTTGTAGCCTGCGGCCTCGGCCATATCGGCCATGTCCGACAGCATACAGTCTCCAACACGGACACGATAACCCACACCACCTCTGGATATCTTGTGCTGGCAGCGGCGGCTGAGTTCAGACATCGTGAGACCCTTTTTAAAAAGGTATCCACGGATGGGTTGAAGGCGGTTTTTGCCCTCGTTCTGGGTGTTTTCCTTTTGTACCATATTCACACTTTCCATTGCTTTCCCAAAGATTGTTCTTTTCTTTGCGGTTAGCAATACTGAGCAAAGATACGAAATATTATTTAATAACGTGCAATATTAATAGAAAAATATGGGAAATTTTGACAACCCGCTTTACAACTTTCCGTTGGAGCACATTCTGGAGGCCCTGGGGGCCAAAAAGGGGAGTACTAAGGATATGTGGTTCTCGCCCTTCCGGGACGAAAAAGAAGCTTCTCTCCACATCAATCCAGCAAAGAACGTCTGGTATGACTTCGGCACCGGCATGGGCGGCACCAATGTTCAGCTCGTGATGATAGTCCGCCGCTGCGGCCAGAAAGAGGCTGAAAAATTTATTGCCAATCTGGATCCGTCCCTTGTACCGCCGGAAACAACCATCAAGGCTGAGCCTCGTCAGGGAATAGAGATTAAGCGTATTCGGGAAATCCAATGTGATTACCTCAAGCGCTATCTCAGGGAAAGGAAGATTCCGCTGGAACTGGCACAGCAGTACCTCAAGGAAGTCCTGGTGTACAGTCCACTGAAGGAGCACAACTTCACCCTGGTGGGATTCCCCAACAATCCGGGCGGTTTTGTCATGCGCTCACCAATCGGGACCTTTAAAAGTACTACCAAGGCCGGGATAACCACCTTCAATCCGGAGGGAGATGTTTCTGTAAAACCACAGTCTTCGCACGTCGCGATTTTCGAAGGTTTCTTCGACTTCCTCTCCTGGCAAGTTATGCAATCCACCATGAAGCCCAGCTGCGACGTTGTTGTACTGAATTCCGTTACCAACCTGGAAAAGGCACGAGCCTATATAACGGCTCATCGTAATGCCGTATGCTTCCTGGACAACGACGATGCCGGCCGAAAGTGCACGGATGCTGTCAAAAGAATGATGCACGGAAAGGAAGTAACCGATATGTCCGACCTGTACAGAAGCTATAAAGACCTCAATGAAATGCTCCAGCATGCCCGCGGCTACAGCTCCAATATGCGTTTATACAATGGAATCTGAAGCTATGGAAGAGAAGAAACTGCAGGAACTGCTCGAAGATATTGCCCGTCAGATAAGCGGCCTCCGAAAAGATGTCAGAACCATCCGTAAGGCCATTTTCGACGAGCGTAAGCCCTGTTTTACCAATGCCGAAGTCATGGAAATGTTCGGCGTATCCACCCAGACCGTCAAGCTCTGGCGTGATACCGGTTCTATCGGCTATGCCAAGATCGGCCTCCGGTATATCTATACGCGGGAAGACATCGCCCGCTTTATTGAAGAATTCCACTACAAACCTGACGACTATGGAAACAGTTAAAGAAATCATGACTGAACTGGAAAATTGCTCCAACCTCATAGCGGATGCCATTATCCGCAAGACTAGTCCCTACGAGGATGATATCACCGAACGCCAGGCTAAGAAAGCTTATGGCCGGGACTGGATCGAACGCATGAAGAAGCTCAATCTGGCCAAATACAGTAAAATAGGCGGCCGTAACATCTACAGCCGCCATCAATTGAACTGCCTGCGTCTGGCCGAGCGTGACAATGCTACCGTTATCTTCAGGAAGATGAAACCGTAGCTGACTGCCCAGTGCAGCGCTGCGCCAAAAACAACAATACCCCTTAGAAGCCCTGTGCACGCCGTGAGGCGCTCCAGGCAGGGCAGGAGAGAATGAGTTGCTTAGAGGTCATTCTCTCCTTCTTTTCTGTCTCGTCGGCAACGGTCACCATCGGTTTCCCGTCCCATGGGAATTTGGCCAGCAGTTTGGAATTGGCATCCCACAGCAGTGACCAATCCTTATTAATATAGATGTCTGTCACCTTCATTTCTTTGTTGACATGGCACAAACCATCGTTGATGAGTGATTTGTCTATACCGGCTTCGTACGCGAGACTGGCCCATGAATGACGTGCCCAGTACAGGGTAATCTTCTCTGGATAGCCGATGCGTTTGCGAAACTTGTCCAGCCCTTCGTTCACATTCTCGGCGAAAATGATATAGGTGGTGTACATCGAGGAAAACTTGAAGGCATGCCCCTTTCCTTTAGATCGATACTCGTTCAGCAAATTCTTCACAAGCGGGTCAATCTTAACAAACATCTCAGCATGATCGTCCCGGCGCTCCCGCGTTTTTGTTCGAAAATAGTGAATGATGTCTTTTACCGGGGGAGTACAGGAATAAAGATCTGGAGCATTCATTCCCATCAGGGCAAAACTGATGAGAAAAACATCTACCCCAAGACGTTCCCTGCCTTTCAGTTCCGTACGCATTAGCAGCATCTTATGGATAAGCGAAGCATCCACGTCACGATGCCGCGAAGGCTTCTGCCGAGGCGGTTTGTAGAATTGGAAAGGGTTGCGGATCAAAATACGGCCTATCTCCTCATCATTGTATTTCATTCGCGCCTGTCCGTGAATAAAGGCAATGCAGGCCGGATATGCACTTACAGCCCGGGCATTCTTTCCGTGTTTTGCCTGAAGCGTCGCTTCCCAGCAGCGCATGACGGTTGACGTCAGCTCCGAGATGTCCATCGTAGGTTTGCCGATGAAAGCCTTGAAGGCATTCATGGCTGTCCGGTAAGTCTTTTGCGACTGCCCCTTCTTCCCGTCGATAATTTCGTCGGCAAAGGCGAAGAAGTCCAGTCTGAAGTTTTCCACATCTTCCATGGCCTCCTTTTGAAGATGGGAGATTACCTGGTCGATGGTCATGTTCTGAAGGGCAAAGGTGCCGATAGATTTCACTTTTTCCTGCATGTCGTACACCAACTGCTCGGCCTGGAACCTCAAATCCGGGTTTTTGATGGAAAGAGAAGGGGATTTCTCCTTGTCTTTATCCTTGCCCCCTCCTTTCTTTCTAGGTATCACAACATCACTTTTTCTAAGTAAGATGCTGGTTTTTAGAAACTTACATTGCCTCCGGAAGGTAATCCTAAGGCGGACGAACCCGGTGTCGTCCTGCTTGAACCACTCATTTCGTACTACATACGAGATGGTGACAGTGTCTTGTGCGCTCATAATCAATGAGTTAAGTTAAACAATTTTTGTACAACATTTGTACAACAACACCGTTTAAAACCGCTCATTTGGTGCTCAAAACTGGCCAAAAACAACGAAAAAAGCCTCTCAACATTTCTGCTTAGAGGCTCTGTAACTTACTGATTTTCAGTACTTTAAGTGGAGTGGAGCATAGGAGAATCGAACTCCTGACCTTTTGAATGCCATTCAAACGCTCTACCAACTGAGCTAATACCCCATTTCCTTTCGGGATTGCAAAGGTAAATACTTTTTTTGGATTTGCAAAGGTTTGAACAAAAATTTTACAAAAAAATCTTTAGCGGGAGCCCAGGTAGAGCAAAACCATGCTCAGGAACACCAGGGCGAGGTCCAAGGCCTTGGCCTTGATGTTTTGCTCCTTGAGGAAGAAGGCGCCGATGAGGAAACTTACCAGGACGCTGCCGCGGCGGATCATGGAAATGACCGAGATGAGCGCTCCCGGCTGTGCCAGGGCCTGCAGGTAGGCGTAGTCGGCCGCGCAGAGGAAGAGGCTGATGAAGGGAATGCTCCACCGCCATTCGAAGGGCGTGGTCCGCTGGCTGTTCGGAATCCATAAGAAGACCAGGATGACCGTCATGAACACCAGTTGATACAGGGTGTACCAACTGAGCACCTGCAGGTTATCCAGCCCGAGGCCTTTTTCCGGGGCCATCAGGAACTTGTCGTAGAGGCCGCTGGCGGCGCCCAGCAGCACGGCGGCGAGAAGGCACCAGATCCATTTGTTGTGCCGGAAGTCGATGCCTTCTTTCCGGCTGCTCACCCGCATGAGGAAATAGGCCACGATGGCGGTTCCCACACCCAGGCTCTGCAGCAGGTTCAACTGCTCTCCGAACAGCAGTACGGCGCCGAGGAGCACCAGGACGGGGCGCGTGGCGTTCATCGGCCCCACGAGGGTGAGGGGCAGGTGTTTCATGGCATAGTAGCCGGCCAGCCAGGAAGACAGGACGATGGTGCTTTTGAGCAGGATCCAGCGCTGCACTTCCCAGGAGCCGAAGCCGGTGCGCACCAGCAGGGGAGACAGAAGAAGGGTGGACACCAGCGTGTTCAGGAACAGCACCGGAATCACGGCGTTATCCTTCAGCGAAAGTTTCTTGAACGAATCATAGCAGCCCAGAAAACCGGCCGATATGAATGAAAGCAACCACCACATGCTATAAAATCTACAAATGATACACTACTTACTCTTTGCGGCTGCAAATTTACAAATAAAAGCGATAGATTGCAGGAATTTGAGTATCTTTGCAAAGATATGATAAAAATAGTCGCAGACACCAATATCCCTTTTCTGAAGGGCGTCCTTGAGCCTTATGCCGAGGTGGAATACCTGGACGGCCGGGCCATCGACCGGGCAGCCATGCAGGAGGCCGATGCCCTGATTATCCGTACACGGACCAAATGCAACGAAGAAACCCTCAGCGGTTCCCGGGTGCAGATGATCGCCAGTGCCACCATCGGAATGGATCATATCGATATCGACTGGTGCAGGCAGCATGGAATCTCGGTACAGAATGCCGAGGGCTGCAATGCCGGCGGCGTGGCCGATTACGTTTTCTCGGCCCTCTATGGTATCGCCTCCAGAAGAGCCATCCGCCTGGAAGGGAACGTCATCGGCATCATCGGCGTGGGCAATGTGGGGAAAAAAGTGGCGCAGATGGCCCGGAACCTGGGTTTCAAGGTGCTTCTGAACGACCCTCCCCGCGCCGCCAGGGAAGGCCCCAGGGGGTTTGTAAGCCTGGACGAATTGCTGGAAAAATCCCACATCGTCACGCTGCATGTCCCGCTGGACGACACCACCCGCGCCATGGCGGGGGAAGACTTCTTCCAAAAGATGCTTCCCGGCACCATTTTCA
>Ga0310691_10005973_pt1 | contig 13131 bp, 10 predicted proteins | sample 176DNAGHGlowgp2_FD_203887 | JGI IMG/M metagenome (GOLD analysis project Ga0310691, IMG submission 203887) | Sheep rumen microbial communities from Palmerston North, Manawatu-Wanganui, New Zealand - 1766 DNA GHGlow gp2 (v2) (version 2) | ecosystem: Host-associated > Mammals > Digestive system >... | reverse complement strand
TGCTTGTGGCAGCCGCCCTTTCCGTGGCAGCAGTGATGCTCTTCTTCCTCCTCCAGCGGGAGATACTCTCCGTGAAGGCCCTCGTCCAATTCCTTCTGGGTAGCATCGCGCACAGAGACCACCTCCACGTCGAAGTGCAGATGCTTTCCGGCGAGCTGGTGGTTGAAGTCCATGGTGACGGTCTCTTCCTTAACTTCTGCAACGGTTCCCTGCACCACATGTCCGGTGCTGTTGAACATGGGAACGATGGTTCCTATCTTGAGAAGGTCCTCGCGCAGTACGCCGCCTACCATGAATGACGATTTGGGGATGTCGAAGCGAAGCTGGGGATTCACGATGCCGTATCCCTCCTCGGGGCTGACCTCTATGCCGAATTTGTCCCCTGGCTCATGGCCTTCAAGGCCTTTCTCGAAGCCGGCGATCATCATATGGGTGCCGTGGATGTATTCCAGGGGCTGCCCCTCGGGGCTCTGGTCAATCACTTTTCCTTCCACTGTCAGGCAGTATGCTACTGCCACAACTTTGTTCTGTTCAATTTTCATATCCTTTGTTGTCTTGTTTTCATCTTGAGTGGCCCTATCCGCTGAAATCGACGGCGTCGAAGGCCAGGGTGGGCGTGAGTTTGACGCGGCAGCGGCGGGCGTCCGAGCCGGCCGCGAGCAGGCGCGACCACAAATCTACGATATTTCCGGTAATCAGCATTTCGCGCACCGGATGAACTATCTTTCCGTCCTTGAACCTATATCCTTGGATTGCATACGAAAAGTCTCCGGTCGCTGGATTGCTGTCTCCGCCGCAGAAATCCGTTATGTAAATGCCTTCGCCGAAGTATGCCATAATGTCATTCTTGTTGGCCGGCAGTGCCATCCCGGGAGGCGTGCCACCCTCGGCACCGTTAGAGGGAGGGGCCCAACCGGCAGGTTGGGAGGGATGCCGGCTCTGCCGGCACCGGTTCGGGGTGGCACTGCCGGCCAAAAACGGCAATATAACCGGCCTCGTGGCATCCTCGATGGTGGGGGCGATGCCGAGTTTATTCGCCATGTAGGTATTAACGAAATACTCCTGCACCACGCCATCCTTCACAATGTAGTGGTTGGATGTTGCCACACCTTCCGAATCGAACATCCTGCCGCAGGCCTCCCCGGGAATGCGCGGCATGTCCATTATGTCCAGCCCGGCAGGGAATACCTGCTTACCGAGGGCATCTGTCAGGAAGGAATTCTTCTGCTGGATATTGAATGCGTTGAGGGCATTCAGTATGGGATTCAGCACCTTCTGGGAGACCTCGCTGTCGATCACCGCACGGTACTTTCCGCTGCGGCAGCGGCGAGGGCCTATCTGCATGACTGCCTCTTCCAAGGCAGCAGGAGCCACTTTTTCGGGATGGAAATCCTTCAGCAGGGGAGCGGCTTCCCACCATCCGCCGCTGTATTTGCGGCCGCGGGAATCCTGAATCGTGAGTTCGGTGAAGAATTCGAAGGATGTTTCGGCGTGAAGTACTTCTGTGCCTTGGGTGTCCACCACGTAGTTCCAGTACTCCGAATCCGAATACTCTCCCTCCTCCGACACCAATTCCCAGCCTTTCTCCTGAACAATTTGTCCGGTGGCCGACGGGACGTGTTGCTCCGTCGAAGTTTTTTGAGTGAGCCTTGCGCGTGGCGGTAGCGAGACGGAACAACAACTCCCGGCGGCCCTACGCACGCTGTTTTCAAGAGCAAACGCTATCCGCTGCTCCGGGGTAACCGTATTCCAGGCAGGATCGCAAATACCCAACTCGTTGCCGGAAACCGCATCTTTGGCAGTCCGGGATGGAGAAGGAAGGTCCCGGAAGGCATCCTCTGCAAGCATCCGGGTGGTCCCTACAGCCTTAAGGATGAACTCCCGAAGCGAATCACGGCCGAGTTTATTCGTAGAAAAAGTGCCGTAGCGCCCATCAACGAACAGATTCAGGGTAATGCTGCGGTCCAGGCAGCTGGTAATCTTGTCGACCTCGCCGTCCAGAGTGGAAACGATGTTCATGACATTCTTGCTGAGGCTTGCCCTGGCTTTGGAAGCACCGGCATCCAATGCCATCTGCAAACACTCGCGGGTCAGTATCTTTTCTTCAGTCTCCAGCATATCATTCTCCTCCAACTGTAAGGCTCTTCACCAGCACGCTGGGGATGCCGCAGCTCACAAGGGCGCTCTGCTCCTTGCCGCAGGTCCAGGTGCTGTCGTCTATCTTCAGATCCCCCGCCACTGCAACTATGTCCGCCAGCGCCCGGGGGCCGTTTCCTACTATGTTTATATCCTTCACCGGCATGGTCAGGCGTCCGTTTTCGATCAGGCGTCCGCTCTTGACATAGAAGGTGAAATCCCCCTCGCCGATCTTGACCTCACCGTTGGAGAACTGGTCCACGAAGATGCCCTTCTTCACGCTGGCTATCAGGTCTTCGCAGCTTCCGTCCCGCCCGCTTTCCATGTAGGTGCAGCGCATGCGGGGGATGGGATTGTAGCGGAAGGATTCCCTCCGGCCGTTTCCGGTGGGAGCCACGCCGTAGAATGCTGCGCTGATGCGGTCGTGAAGGTAGCTGCGCAGTATGCCGTCCTCCACCATGTATGTCTTCTGCCCTCTCACTCCCTCGTCGTCCACATTGACCGCTCCGCGATTGCCGGGGATGGTGGCATCGTCCAGGATGTTGATTCCCTTGGGGGCAACGCGCTTGCCCATCTTGTCGGCGAAGATGCTCTGCCCCTTGCGGTTGAAATCGGCCTCGAAGGCATGTCCCATGGCCTCGTGGAGCAATATGCCGGAGGCACCTGCTGCCATCACCACGGGCATCTTGCCTCCCTTTGGCCTGCGTGCGTCGAAGCGTTCGTCCATGCCCGCGGTAACCTGGGTCGCAAGCTCTTCCAGCAGGGCATCGGTAATCATCTCCGCGCCCATGCGGAAACTGCGCGAGGCGTTGTTCATCTCGGTCTGGCTGCCGCGGACGAATATGACGGTGGCGGTGATGCTGCCAACCGGGCGGGTGTCGGTGGTGATTTCTCCAAGGGAGTTGTACATCAGGATGTCGCTAACCTGCCAGGCAAGCATGGCTATAACTTTGTGCACGCTGCTGTCTTTGGCGCGGATTAGGTTTTCCAGCTTCCGCAGCACCGGCACCAACTCCGCTGCCCGGCTCTCCCGCCAGTCCTTGCGTTGTGGGTATAACTGGTCGTGGCGGCTAACTGTCTGAACGGCAGTATTTTGCTTGAAACGCCTCTGACCTTGCGGCGTCAGAGGCGCCTCTGGTAATTGGCTGTATTTCAATTGTTTACGCGCCACAGCCCTTTCTGCTCCTGTCTGAGAGATTGCCGAAGCGCTTCGTGCGGCGGACAGCAGAGCTGAATAATCTGTGCTTTCTGCATAGCCGTAACCGGTTTTCTCGCCGCAAAGCACACGGATGCCGCATCCGTAGTCTATGTGGGAACCCCCGGCGCTGACCTCTCCGTCGCGAAGCATTAGTTCGGTATAGGAACTGTCTTCGAAAAACAGGTCGCACCAGTCCCCGCCACCGCGCAGCCCCTCAGCGATGAGGGCCTGCAACTGTTCCGGAGTCACGCCGAAGGTGTTCAGGTAATCACTGTTGCTCGTTTTCATCGGGATAAGCCAGGGAGTGAATAATGTCGAATTTCTCTTTATCCTTTATGTTGGCACATTCCGGATTGCCCTCGGCCACTATGGTGAAAGGGTCGGTGGAATTATCTATCAGGAGCCAGTGTTCGCAGATGGGGGCATAGGTCTCAAAAAAGTAGTTGAGACCCATGTAGTAGCGGCGCCGTATCACATGCTCGGGGATATTGTGCCCGCCGGCGGCCACGCGGTTCTTTACGCGCTGTATAGCCATCTCCGGGGATTTGAGCCAGAAATACAGTATGTTGATGGTGTAGCCCCTGGACTTGGCCTCGTTGATGATTCCCAGAAGCGAGCGCGTGGCCAGTGTGGTTTCCACGCAGAAGTCCAGATGGTTCTCCAGCAGATAATATATCTTCTGCAGCATGTAACGGCTGGCGGAGACCGATGCTTCGGAAGGGTTGAAGGGCGAGAGGCTCTTGGCGAATTCGTCTGAATTCACAAACTGGCTGCACTCCAGCATTTCTGGCAGGAGCGTGTAGGAAGCGGTGGTTTTTCCGGAGCCGTTGCATCCGGAGATGATATACATTTTAGGCATTCGTGTTCACTCCGTAGCCGAAGAGAGCGAAATCGCCCTTTGCGGGATCGTCCGGGAAAAGCTCCCGGAAGGAATCGGTTATGTCGCGGGCGGTGACTATGTCCTTTGAGCGGCGTTTAGTCAGCCCCAGCTCGGTGGCCTGGCGATACACATGCACGTCCAAGGGGATGACCAGCTCCCGCTTGTCGGAATTCTTCCAGAGGCCGAGATCCACGCGGCCGTCATCGCGTATCATCCAGCGGCGCAGCATCCATATCTTCTTGTTGGCAGCCTTGGGGTCGGCTTTCTGCCCGTAGATTTTTACGCGCATTTCATCTGCGGAAAGCGTTTCCATGGACTCGGCGGATGAATAGAAGGCTTTCAGGCGTTTGCATATGGCAGCGACCTCGCTCCATTTCACCGTGCGGTGTATGGAGGAGGAATCGCTCCGCCAGTCTCCGGCCATCACATAATCGAAGGGGCGCCACATCATCTCGTCGAAGAGGCGGCTGCAGTCCCGCACGATCATGGCCCTCCGCCCCCAGGCGAAATGCGCCGCGAAAACGGCCGCGATTTCAACGTCCTGAAGGCACGGGCGCCATTCTCCGCCATCGAAGCCCAGCACGGGCTGGATGGTGGTCATCATGCTGTGGAAACGCCGGGGGAACGCTATGGGATCCTCTTCGAAATACTTGGGATTGTTATAGCGTTCCGCCCAGAGCAGAAGTTTATCGGCAACAGCCTGGTCCATTATGCAGTAGCGGCTTCGAGTTTACGGAGCATCGAGAACATAACGAGCCCGGAAATAACGCAGAGTGCCATCAGCACGCTCCAGTTGACCCAGAGGGGCACGTTGTTCCAGAGCATGGAGGGGATGGAACTGAGGTAATTGCCCACGGCGGTGGCTGCGAACCACAGACCCATCATCAGGCCCTTGTACTTGGGAGGAGCCACCTTGCTCACGAAGGAGATGCCCATGGGGGAGAGCAGCAACTCGGCGAAGGTGAGAACCAGATATGTGGAAATCAGATAGGTGGGCACCACGGGATCGGGGGAGACACCGCCCACGGAAACGAGTTCCGAAGGTGCGGGCTGGCCCTTTGATGCTGCCAGCATGATAAGGTAGCCCAGTGCGGCTACGAACATTCCCAGACCTATCTTCTTAGGTGCGGAAGGCTCCTTGCCCTTAGAGGCCAGGGCGCCGAAAATGGCCATGGAAATAGGCGTGAGGGCGACCACGAAGAAGGGATTGAACTGCTGGAACTGCTGAGGCAGGATATGGATTTCGGGGGCCATGCCCTTGTAGAGGGTCCATGCGCCGGCCCAGAGTGCCAGGGTGACGATTCCGCTGATGGTCTTGCCGCGGGTGGTCTCCGACTGGAAGGTGGAGAAGAGCGTGTAGACAGAAACAGCAATCAGGGCGAGAGCCCAGATGTTGAACCCTATCTTGAGGGGGCCTTCGACAGAGGTCTGGGTGTAGTCGCGTGCGAAATAAGTGAGCGAAGATCCGTTCTGATGGAATGCCATCCAGAAGAAGATAACCACTGCGAATACCCAGATGAGGGCGACGATGCGGTCTTTGGTCTGCTTGGGGGTGAGTTCCTGCACGGGAGCACCTTCACCGGCCTTGGCCTGCTTGGCGTTCACATCCGCATGCTTGAACCAGCTGCGGCATCCCAGATAGATGGCTATGGAAACGATCAGCGATATGCAGGCGACTGCGAAGCCGAGGTTGTAGGCGGTGGAGAGGTTGTTGATATAGTACTGGCTGAATGCGCCGAGGTCCATGCCTGCAACGTTGGAGCCGGGCATGGCGGCCTTCAGGCCTTCCAGGATGGAGGGGTCGGCCAGGGTGCCGCCCAGATACTGGTGAGCCAGGGCGGGAATGTCAGCCTTGTAGATGAGGCCTGCACTGGCCAGATGCCTGTTGGTGAGGGCGGTGGCGGCGGTAGGAGCGAACATGGCGCCGATGTTGATGGCCATGTAGAAGAGGCTAAATGCGGAATCCCGCTTTGCGGAATACTTGGGATCGTCGTAGAGATTGCCCACCAGCACCTGCAGGTTACCCTTGAACAGGCCGGTACCTACTGCAATCAGCAGCAGGGCGCCTATCATGAGGGCGAGGGCGAAGCCCTTGGCGGCGAAGGCATCGGTGGGAATGGCGAGGCAGAGGTATCCCGTGAACATGACGCAGACACCGGTGATGACGCACTTGCCGAAACCGATCTTGTCGGCCAGCCAGCCTCCGATTACGGGCATGAAATAAACCGCTGCGAGGAAAATGGCATAGAACTGGCCCGCGGCGGCGGCGGAGAAGCCGAACTTGGCCTGCAGGAAGAGCAGGAAGATGGCCAGCATGGTGTAGTAGCCGAAGCGCTCGCCGGTGTTGGCGAGGGCGAGGGCGAACAGTCCTTTAGGTTGTCCTTTGAACATATCTTAAGCTTTAAAATGAATTCAAATTCTTACAAATATAATAAATAATGGGGATTTGCGCAGCGCTTTTTCCCGATTTTGGCTATATTTGTGAACTATGCAACAAGAGAAACGTTCCATAGGAGTCGTTCTGGTGGAAGGGCTGATGGGCCTGTTCGCCAGGCTGCCTCTCAGCTTCCACTTTGCCTTCGGCAGATTCGTCAGCTGGCTGCTGCGTGCGGTTTTCCGCTATCGCAGGGATGTGGTAATCACCAACCTGTCCCGCAGTTTTCCGGAATTGAAATATGGAGAGATACAGGAACTGGCAAAGAAATGCTACGGCCATCTGGGAAACATCATTGCCGAAGCTCTGTGGTTCGGCGGATGCAAGAATGCCCGGGGAAGGGAGCGCCTTAACGAGTCCCGTATCGTGCATATAGGCAACCCGGAAGTGTTCAACGAAGTGTACGAAAAGAGCACAAATGTCATGGTTCTCTCCAGCCATGCAGGCAACTGGGAGCTTCTGGGCGGATGGTTCAGCTACAACCACAATCCTGATGTGCCTCTCAGCTCCGGTCCGGAGGAGATAGGAGTCGTGTATCGCCGGCTCAAGAGCAAGCTCTGGGACCGCGTGATGGCCGACAACCGCTGCAATCCCATAAAGGATACCGGTTTCGACGGATATCTGGAGTCGCTGGAGGTTTTCCGCTTTGCCATAGCGCACCGCAGGCAGAAATTCATCTACATCTTCCCCACGGACCAGTATCCCTACCACATCGCCACCAAGCACAATGTGGGCAAGTTCCTCAATCAGGAAACGATGGCCATGACCGGTGGCGCGGCCCTTGCATGCAAGTTCGGCATGAGCGTGAACTATCTCCGCTGGATAGACGAGGGCCCGGGGCGTTACACCGTGGAGTTCGTTCCTCTTTGCGCCAACGCGGCGGACTACACGCCGGAAAAGATAATGGAAATGTATTACGCAGAGCTGGAGAAAGACATCCAGGCGCAGCCCTGGAACTATCTCTGGACTCACAAACGCTGGAAATGATATGAAAAAGACGATTCTTATAGCATTCGCAATGCTTTCATCGCTTCTGGGCCGGGCCCAGGGCAATGTGTCGTATTCGATGCCGCAGACCGTGCTGGTCTTCAATGTGGAGGCTCAGAGGGAGCAGTTCTACGCCGGGCCCTATGCCCAGTACGCGCAGAAGTACCTGGGGGTGAAGGCAGAGCTGCACGATCGTGTTTCCTACACCGTAACATCCGTTAAGATGGTGCCTGCAGTCGAGGCGGACCAGAGCCAGCGCTTTTCTTTTGTCATGAATTCGCAGAGCCATCCGCTCTTCCTCCAGCTTACCAGCCAGGGCCTGGTGTCCGGGCCGGCAGGAGCCTATACCTCCGACAAGGGCTGGAAATACCCTGTGGGGAAGGGGACGGGATTCTCGGACAAAGGCATCCCTGCCAATCTCACCGAGCGCACCAACACCCTCTACGAGGCCGACAATCACGCTGTGCGCCAGCGTGTTATCGTGGAGAAGACCACGGAAGTGAAGGCTAAGGAAGTGGCCGACAAGATATTCGAGATCCGTGAGAACAAGTACAAAATACTCGTAGGCCAGACCGATGCCACGTACAGCGGCGAAGCCATGAAGGCCACTATCGACGCTTTGAGCAAGCTGGAACAGGATTATCTAACCCTGTTCATGGGATATTGCGAGTACGGCTCCCAGACAGCAAGTTTCGAGGTGATACCTGTGGCCCGCAAGAACCAGACATACATCGCATTCCGCCTGTCCGACGAGGAAGGTCTGGTGCCGGCGGACAATGTGTCCGGAAAACCTTTTTTCCTTCAGCTTAATGTCGAGGAGGTCTCTCCGGCTCCCGTAGTGGACAACAAGGCCAAGCCTGTCCAGGAAATCAAGTACCGCATCCCTGCAGTCTGCGGCTGCCGCCTTTCGGACGGGATGTCGACCCTCCTGCAGACCCGCGTGCCCGTCTATCAGCTGGGCATCGTGGCCAGTTACCCGATATACAAAACCAAATAAGCATAACACACTATGTCAACCATCAAAGATCTCAAACCCGCACTCGTCTGGAATAATTTCTACCAGCTGACCCGCTATCCCCGTCCTTCCAAGCATGAAGAGAAGGTGCGTGCCTTCCTCCTCAAATGGGGTAAGGAGCATGGGGTGGAAACATTCGCGGACGCCACCGGAAACGTAATAATGAAAGTCCCCGCCACTCCCGGCTATGAGAATCGCAAGACCGTTATCCTCCAGGGCCACATGGACATGGTTCCCCAGAAGAACAACGACGTGAAGCACGACTTCCTCACCGATCCCATCGAAACCTGGATCGACGGTGAGTGGGTCAAGGCCAAGGGCACGACCCTGGGTGCCGACGACGGCATGGGTGTAGCCATGGCGATGGCCGTGGCGGAAAGCAAAGACCTCAAGCACGGCCCCATCGAAATCCTCATCACCTACGACGAGGAAACCGGAATGACCGGTGCCAACAAGCTGGAGCCCGGTGTGCTTAAGGGAGATATCCTCATCAACCTCGACTCCGAAACCGAGGGCGAGCTCTATGTGGGCTGCGCCGGAGGAATGGACACCGAAGGCAGCGGGCGCTACACCAAGATTCGCCGTCCCAAGGGCTATGAGGCTTATTCACTGCAGGTTAAGGGTTGCCAGGGAGGTCATTCCGGAATGGATATCATCCTCTGCCGCGCCAACGCAAACCGCATCGCCGCGCGCCTGACCGACCTCATCCTCGCAAAGACCGACACCAAGCTGGTGGAGTTCACCGGCGGCAACATGCGCAACGCCATCCCCCGCGAGGCGGAAGTGCTGCTCTATGTCAAGAATCCCATGCAGGTGGCACGTCTCGTGCGCAAGACTGCACGCGAGATATTCGATGAGTTCGGGCACACCGATCCCGACATGAGCATCTCCCTCATACCTTCCGTTTTCAACAAGGGATATGTTAAGGAAGATGAGGCCTGCAAGCTGGTGGGAGCGGTTCTGGCCTGCCCGGACGGAGTGGAGCGTATGTCGCAGACCATGCCAGGCACCGTGGAGACATCCAACAACCTGGCAATCGTGAAGATAGCCGGCGGAAAGGTTTCCATAGTAACCCTGATGCGCAGCTTCATCGACAGCGCCAAGCTGGCCCTTTCCCGCAAGATTTCGGCCGTGCTGGGCAATGCTGGCATAAAGACGCGCTTCGTTGGCGGCTATTCCGGATGGGCTCCGGACGACAAGAGCGTGATCCTGCATGTGATGAAGCAGTCCTACAAGAAGCTTTACGGCAAGGAGCCGGAAGTGATGGCCATTCACGCCGGCCTGGAATGCGGAATCATAGGCGGCATCTATCCCGGCCTCGACATGATTTCCTGCGGGCCTACCCTCAAGAGCCCCCATTCCCCGGATGAACGCTGCTACATTCCTTCCGTGCAGAAGGCTTGGGACTTCCTCGTCGAGGTTTTGAAAGACATCCCGGAAAAATAGCAATGCATAGACACTGAAACTGGATTGTTAGTTAAGTGTTGATAACTTTTCAAGAGGAGGCACCCGAAGTGTCTCCTCTTTTAGTAACTTTGTTACCGGAAAAAGGCAAAAAATGAGGTTCGGGTTGTTGTTGCAACTCGGCATTTTTAGCCCCCGACGTGATTGACCCCATATAATAAAACCTTGTAACCTATTGATTCTATGGACGTTAGGAAAACAAATGGAACCATCGAAGAGTTCGATCTTGAGAAGCTGAAGAAAGGTATTCGCCAAACATACAAGTCCACCGGCCAGCGTTGCCCGGAGGAGGTGGTGGTGTCCATTACCGACAACCTTTATATTTATAACAACATGACCAGTCAGGAGATCCGCCGCCAGGTGGTCGACTCCCTGATGTCAATCAATAAGAAAGCCGCTCTGGAGTATATCCAGAAGTTCGATGACGGCAAGGACCTCCGTAAGAAGCGCGACTTCATCAAGGACTATATCAAGGCCTCCAATGCTGCAACGGGCTCCAAGTTCGATGCCAACGCCAATGTTACCCGCAAGAACATCGTGACGCTGGGAACCGAGCTCTACAAGGAGAACAATATCAAGCAGAACCGCTACATCATGCAGGACAAGATCAAGAACCTGTATGGGCCTGAACTGGCGGATCAGTACATCAAGGACCTGGAGTCCCACGTGCTCTACAAGCACGATGAGAGCGGCACTCCCGGTTATCCTTACTGCGTGGCTATCACCATGTACCCCTTCCTTGTGAGCGGCCTGCGTGAGCTGGGCGGCGTGTCTATCGCACCTACCGACCTGAAGAGCTTCTGCGGAGAGTTCATCAATCTCGTCTACTCCATCTCCTCACAGTTCATGGGCGCGGTGGCTACCCCCGAATTCCTCATGTATCTGGACTATTTCATCCGCAAGGATTATGGCGACAATTATCTGGAGAGGCTGGATGAGGTGGTGGAGAACAACGCCAAGCAGCGCACCCTCACCAAGGTTATCGATAACTGCTTCCAGCAGGTAGTCCACTCCATGAACATGCCCGCAGGCAACCGCGGCTACCAGACCGTGTTCTGGAATATAGGATACTTCGACAAGCCTTATTTCGAAGGCGTGTTCGGCGATTTCCGCTTCCCGGACGGCACAGCCCCGAAGTGGGAGACTCTCAACTGGCTTCAGAAGCATTTCATGAACTGGTTCAACGAGGAGCGCAATCATTACATCCTGACCTTCCCGGTCGAGACCATGGCCCTGCTCACCGACGGTGGCGACGACTATGCCGACAAGGAATATGCGGATTTCACCGCGGAGATGTGGGCAAAGGGGCACAGCTTCTTCTGCTACATTTCCAACAGTCCGGACAGCCTTTCCAGCTGCTGCCGTCTGCGTAACGAAATCCAGAAGGATGACGACGCGCACAACCACACCACCCACCAGTACTCCATGGGCACCGCTTCCGTGGCTACCGGCAGTAAGTCAGTCATGACCATCAACCTGAACCGTCTTATCCAGGATGCCGCGCGCGATTACTTCAAGAGGGAGAAGCGTGTCGACCTCGAGCCCGGCAAGCCGCTTGAGCAGGGCAACTACGACAAGAAAGCCCTCTACAAGTACATCAGCGATGCGATTACCGAGGAAACCGAGCGCGTTCACAAGTACCAGATTGCTTTCAACGAGATTATCAAGGACTTCCTGAAGGCCGATATGCTCGACGTCTACAAGGCCGGCTTCATCGACATGCGCAAGCAGTACCTCACCGTGGGTGTGAACGGCCTCACCGACGCCGCAGAGTTTCTCGGGCTGGAGATCTCCCCGAACGATGAGTACAAGGACTTCGTGAACAATCTCCTGGAGACCATCAACAAGGCCAACCGCAAGGACAGGACCAAGGATGCGATGTTCAACACCGAGTTCGTGCCTGGCGAGAACCTTTCCGGCAAAAACTACAACTGGGACCGCAAGGACGGCTATTTTGTCTCTCCCAAGCACAACATGTATTCCTCCTATTTCTACAATCCGGAGGATGACAAGCTGAGCATGATAGACAAGTTCAAGCTCCATGGCGAGGAATATGTGAAGTATCTGGACGGCGGCAGCGCCCTCCACATGAACATTGCCGAGCACCTCAGCAAGGATCAGTACAGGCAGCTGCTTAACACAGCCGCCCACTACGGCACCAACTACTTCACCTTCAACTGCCGCAATACAGTCTGCAACGACTGCGGTTACATCAGCAAGGACACCCTTACCGTGTGCCCCAAGTGCGGCAGCAAGAATCTGGACTACCTGACCCGCGTCATCGGTTATCTGAAGAGGATATCTTCCTTCAGTGAGATGCGTCAGGAGGAGGCATACCACAGGTTCTATAACGAGAAGTGATCAAATACGTCCCTCAGATGACATCCGTGGTCCTGGAGGAGATTCCGGACCGTGTTTCCCTGGCAGTCGATATCAGCAACTGCCGGGGAAATTGCGTAGGATGCCATTCTCCATTCCTGAAATTGGATATTGGTGAGGAACTTACCCCTGCAATCGTCGACCATCTGATTGCGGACAACTTTGGAGTGAACTGCTTCCTTTTTCTGGGGGAGGGGCGTGATCCGGAGGCTCTTCTGGCCCTGGCCGCCCACATCCGTGCGGAGCATCCGGCAATGGAAATTGCCCTGTATTCCGGCCGCGAAGAGGTCGAGCCGGAATTCTGGGATGCCTTCGATTACGTGAAGCTGGGCCCATACCGCCCGGAGTGCGGTCCGCTGAACGAACGCACTACCAACCAGCGGCTGTATCACGTCCGTGCGTTGCCTGTCCGCGAACCTTCGCCCGGCATCCCTGCTTCCGCCGAAGACATTACGTACAGATTCTGGCGTAAGGGGATTGATCCTCTGGCCTGACGTCTCTCGCTGCCACTTTTTGATTCTCGAACCACCCATTAGTTGCTCCAAAAAGGCAAAAATGTACAAGGTGGAACCATGTGTGGGGGACCTTGTACGCTATTTGTTGTTCCAGCTATGGCTTTTGTACATGGTCCCGGCCAT
>Ga0310691_10005972_pt1 | contig 13133 bp, 10 predicted proteins | sample 176DNAGHGlowgp2_FD_203887 | JGI IMG/M metagenome (GOLD analysis project Ga0310691, IMG submission 203887) | Sheep rumen microbial communities from Palmerston North, Manawatu-Wanganui, New Zealand - 1766 DNA GHGlow gp2 (v2) (version 2) | ecosystem: Host-associated > Mammals > Digestive system >... | reverse complement strand
ATAATACATTATAATTTAAAAATAAAAAATTTATTTTTTATAATGAAATTTTAAAAATTCTAATTAATATATTTTTTAATCAATTAATCAGAAGAAAAAAATTTTAATTATAATATTTATTATATTTAAAATTCAAAAATTTTTATTTATTAAAATAAATACTATTTATATATTTTATAATTATTTAATAAAAAATAAATAATATAATAATATTTAAATTATTTTATATTAATATTCATCATTATCATTTTTTGGTTTAAGAGTTTTTTTAGCTTCCGGTTTATCATTCATTAATTGATATTTATAATTTCCACTTTTCCCACTATAATTTTTAACAATAACTGCACTATAAGTATTTTCTTCAACTTGTTTTTGATCAAAATATATTAAATAACAATCGAATAAAGCAGAATATAAAATTTGATCTACTTTTACATTAGTAAAAACAAATAAAATTTGTTTATTAAAATCAAGATTATTTTGTCTATTTAAAAAAGGGTCATTTTTATTAATTTGTAATTCATATTTTTGAGTATTTGTATTAAAAACATTAATATTTTGAGCAATACAATCAATAAATTTATTAAAACTTTCTTGATTATAAATTATAACATCATCTATTTTTTTATCACTTGCTAATTCTCCATTATACTGTGTTTTAACTGCATTTTCACCTAATTTCCACCAATCTTCAAAAAAAATCATATTGTAATATTTTTAATATTATTATTAATAATGTTTATTTAATTAAGTATTATATAAAATTAAATATATAATGTTTGAGTTATATTAATAATTTTATTTATATTAACAATATTATATAATTATATTTTGATTATAATTTATAAAATATATAATTATTAACAAAATAAACCACATAAAAATGATTTATTCTTTTTTTTCTTTTTGGTTTTATGATCTCCATTATTATCATCATTTTCTTCATTATCAACTTCACTATTTTTCAAATAAATTTTAGAATATTTCTTTTTTAATGTATTTTCACTTTGAATTGATTTATTTTCTTTAAAAGTTAAATTAAAATTATTTCTAACTTTAATTTCTCTTTGCGGTGAATTTTCAATATCATTATAATTGAAATCAAAATCCAAATCTAAATTTTCAAGATTTTTTAAAGTTTCATTTATTTGAGTAATGATTTTTTTTTCAAAAATTTTTTTTACATTATCAAAAGTGATAAAAATAAGACTCATATCTAACATTACTCCTTTATGAATAACTTCTTTAAATATAGTTTCAATAATTTTAGATAAAAAAGTTTGATAAGATTCATTATTAATAATTGAGTATTTTAAATTCATATAAATTAGTTTGATAATTTGTTGATTAGATAAAACATCAAAAATTGTTTTATTTATTAATATTATAAAATCAAAATTATTTATTATTTTTAAATTTCTGTTATTTAATTTAATGATATGAATACTAAAACCATTGTCATTGCTTAGTATAGCTTTATAATTTATATCTTTTTCATTATTTTGTATACAATTATAAAAACTATAAATTTTTTTGTTCTTGAATAAAATTGTTAAACAATCACTTTTTAAATTTTTATATAATTTATTTACTTGATTTATAAATACATTATTTTTAGATTTCAATTTGGAAATGGAATGATAAATTTGTTCAATTTCATTATTGTCGATTTCATTTGAATATAAAGTAAAAAAAGAATAGATATTTTTATTAGCTTTTAAATTAATATTTAGAGAAATTTTTGTTTTAGTTTCATCCATCCCATTTTTATATGTATAAGCACAAAATGAAGAAATGATTTTATTTTCAGTAGATTTAGGATAAATAGTAGGTTTATTTTTATTAAAATAATAATCAAAATTTTTAATTAGAACATTTTTTGAAAACATTGGAAAATTTTTGATACTTAAATTAGAAGAAATGTTGCTATTTTTATTTTTAAAAGTAATAAAACTATTCTTTACTAATTTCGAATCATTCAATGAAATTTTATTTTTATTTATATTTATTAAACTTCTACCCTTATTTTGGTTTTTTCTTAATTCTAATTTTGTTAAAGATATACTTGATTCTTTATCTAGTATTTTTGTTTCAAGATTAAATTTAACTCTTCTTCTTAAACGATTTGGAATTGATATTTTTCTTTCAATAACTTTAATATTATTAGTACTACTATTAAAAATTATTTCTTTTTTTTTAAATTTACTAAAGTTTTTGTGAGATTTATTAGTTTTAAGATAATTATTATTATCATTAATATAAATATCATTAATTAAATCATTTAAATTCTTCGAATTATTTTTAAAATTGATAGTATTATTTAATAATGATAGATTATTATAATTTTCATTATCATTATTATTAAAATAATTTTTTAATAAACCATAAGTAAAATTTTTATGAAAATTGGAATTGTAATTATTTTCATTTGTACTTTCATTAAAATCATTTAAATGAGGAGTTTCAGGTGAGGGAAACAATTCAAAATAGTTCATTTCTCTTGATGATGTTTCGGACTCTTCAATTTTTGATATTGTTTTTATAAAATTTCTTTGGTTATTATTATTACTATTATTAATATTAGGATTATTATTTATATAATTATTATGAATTTTTATTACAATTTTTCCAGCTAAATTAAAAGGAGAAAAAGAAAAAGATCTCGATTTTAATATTGGATTATGTGATTCAAGTTTGATTAAAGAAGATTCAAAATTTTTAGTTTTTATTTTATTCATTTTTTTATTTATTAATGAAAAGAAAAATTAAAATAATATTTAATTATTAATTATTATAATAATTTTTAAAAAATATTTATTGCAAATATTAATTATTTTTTTATTTAGAGATATATATAAATTAATATTTATATAAAATATAATAATTTCTTATATTTAAATATAATATAAATAAATTATTATTAATATTATTTTATATAAAATTTAATATTATAATTTACTTTTTATAATAATATATTACAAAAATATTATAAAATTAATATTATATATATAACAAATTAAAATCAGTAATATCTTATATAAATTTTATATATCTTCATATTTTATAGAAATTCCTTTTTTACCTTTTTTAGCTAAACTTACTTCCACATTTTGATTTTCTTTATCATTTAATCCTTTGAATTTTCTTTTATCATATTTTTCAATAATACTATAAGAAAAAATATTAACTAAAACTTCATTTTTATCTTTTATTTGCAAATCAGAACATTTCTTCTCTAAATCTTTAATTAATTCATTATTTTTTTTATTAATTTCAATAAATTTTTCATTAATTTTATTTTCATTATTGACAATAAAATCTATATCAAAAGAAAAACTTCCATCCCATTTATACTCTTTATCAAAAGCAATTTTAATATCTAAAGGTGTTAATATTTTAATATCATTATTGTTATGAAAATTAAATTTGTTATTAAAATAACATCCAATTAATATGAAACAATCTATATATTCTGTGAAATTACATAATTTTTCTTCTGTTATTTTTCCTAATAAAAAAGTATAAATTTTTTTATTATTTATAGTTAATATATTTTTTAATATTTTTATTATTATATTTAAATTTGGTAAACTCAAACTTCCAATTAAAATTCCAAAAACATTTTTTGATTTTGAATATTCTATTAAATTAAAATGTTTATATAATGTTTTATTTGAAATATTTTGAGTTATAATATTATAAATAAATTTATTATTTTCTATATTCATAAGATAAAATTTTTTTATTTTTGTTAAAAATCTTAAAGATAATTCTATTAATAATTCATCATTTTCATAACCTATATAAATTAAAATTGAATTTGAATCAAATAAATTAATAGGATTATTATCATTATTAAAAGGAAAATTTCTTCCATATAATAAATTTTCTTTATTAATTGTTTTTTCAATATCATTTATATTTATTTCTGAAATATATAAATTATTTTTATTATATAAATCATTTAATTTATTTCTATAAATATTAATTAAATTTTTTTGAATTTTTTCATTATAAATTATTACTATATTATTATGTTCTTCTGTTTCATTTATATTAATTTGAATTAATTCATTTAAATTATTATAAAATAATTCAGAATCTTCTTTATTATATATATTATTTTCTATTAAATAATATATAGGAAGATTTTTATTTCTTGTAAAACAACTAGTTCCTATCCTTATTATAATATCACTATTTAATTTTTTTGCGGTTATTTCGTCACAACAACAAGGACTATATGATGTATCTCCTATTATATATAAATTTTTTTCTTCATTTAATTTTTCTTGAAAATATGTATAAAATTCAATTTGAAATTCATTTTGATATTCAGGAGAAAATTGTAATGAAATATTATTTATATTTGAAGAATTGTTTGTAAAATTTAGGCAATTATCAATTTCAAATTTAGAAAAATTACTCATTTAATATATATTATTGAATTAATTACAAATATTTTTAAATAAAAAAATATTAATTAAAAAAATAATTAAAATATCATTTAAATATTTTATATGTTTAATAAAGCTTTTCAAACTCTTCAAAATAATATTTCTCAAGGATTTTCAAACATTAAATCATTTGTAAAAGAAAATCTAACTCCTTTAGATTTAAAATCGAAAATAGAAATAAATAAAAAATTTTATTATGAAGATCATCTTATAGCTGAAGGAGGTTATGCATATATATATCAAATTATTTCATCTGAAAATCATAAAAATTATGCATTAAAAAAAATAAATATTCAATCAAAATCTCATTTAAATAACATTAAAAATGAAATAAAATATTGGAAAATTTTATCTAAATATAAAAATATTATTCATTTATATGATTATGAAATATCAGAAAAAACTGTATATATAATTATGGAATTATGTAAAGAAGGAACATTATTAGATTATATAAATAAAAAAAAATTTATAAATGAAGAAGAAGCATTAGCAATTTTATATCAAATAATTTTAGGAGTTTATGCAATGCATTGTCAAGAACCTCCCATCGCTCATCGAGATTTAAAAATAGAAAATATATTAAAATTTGAAAATGTTTATAAACTATGTGATTTTGGTTCAGCAACAACAATAATATTTAATCCTTTAAATTGTACTGAAAAAGAAAAAAATGAAACTATAAATAATTTTGAAACCAATTCAACTATTTATTATAGAGCACCTGAAATGTGTGATAAATATAATGAATATGAAATTAATGAAAAAGTTGATATTTGGGCATTAGGATGTATATTATATACTATTTTATTTAAAATTCAACCTTTTAATGATGGGTTAAAATTAAATATAATAAGTGCTTCTTATAATTTTCCGAAAAATAATATTGAAAAATATTCTGAAAAAATTATTGATTTAATTAGACTCATGTTAAATCCAAATCCCATTGAAAGACCAAGTGCCAAAGATATTTTGAATTTATTAAAAAATTGGAATCAAATTAATAAAATTAATTTGCCTGAAGAAGTTGAAAATATAAAAAAAAAACAAATTAGTAATGGGTATTTTGATATGATTAATGATTTGGATAAAAAAAATGGAAAAAAAAATATTAAGTTAATAAGTCAAGAAGATATATTAAGAATTCAAAATAATATAAATAATAAAATTAAAAATTATGAAAAAAAAGAAAAAGATAGTAATCAAAATCAAAATCAAAAAAATAACAATAATATTAATTTATTGTGGGATTTTGATGTAAATAATAATAATAATTATCAAACAAATGAAGAAAATGATAACAATAATAATAATTTATTAGATTTTGAATTTACCGATAATATAGATAATAATAATGTAATTAATAAAGAAAAAGAAAATAATAATAATGATTTATTTGAATTTATAAATAATTCAAATAATGCAATAAATAATGATTTTTCAAAAGAAAAAAATAACAATATTAATAATAGTAATAATTTTATTTTAAATGTTGATAATACATTCCAACAAAATATAAATATTCAACAAAATAATAATAAAGAAAAAAAGCAAAATAATAACAATAATAATGTACAAGATATTTTTAGTTTCTTTAAATAATATTTAATTATAAATATATAAATATAAATATATAAATAAATATATATATATAATTATTTTTTATTTGAATATTTAAATAAATTTTTTTTAAATTTTTTTTTCATAACAAATAATTTCATTTAAAATTTTATAATAAGTTTTTTATTTTAATTTTATAATATTATAAATATTTTTTTAAAAAAATAATATTTAATTTTTTCATTTAATAAAAAATTATGTCTGATGATGAAGAACCAGAAATAAATTATGAATATTTAGATGATTTAATAAATAAATATGATTTTTTAGAATTCATTTATATATCAGATTATGATGGAGTTAAAATAGCTATAGCTAATAAAAACAATATAAAAAGTGAAGTATTAAAAAAGTGCAGAAATCTTTTACCTAATTATTTCACAAGTTGTTTGAAATTAATTGGGAAAAGTGGAAAATGGCCAACAAAAAATATAATTTCATTTTATGATAATTATATTTTATATCAAGTAAAAATAAGTAATACATCCCTTTTTGCTTATTTTATATGCAATAAAAATAATTATAATCATGAAATAATAAAAGAAATAATAAATGATTTAAGTGAAAAATTAGAAAAAATTGATAAAGAATTGGAAAAAATAAAAAATTCATTAGAAAAGGAATAAAAATAATTAAATTTTATTTATAATAAAGTTTATTATATATATATATAAATAAAATAATATTAATAATATGAAAAATTTTATTTTTAAATATCAAAGGATGAAATAAATAATAATAATATTGAAATTAAAAAATTTTTTTTAATTTTTATTTAAAATATTTATATTATTTTTAAATATTTATATTTGTGAATAAATTAAAAATAAAAATATTTTATTTAAAAATTTAATTAAAAATTTAATTAAAAATAAATTATATATAAATATAAATATATAAACAAATATATTTTAAAAATGAATGAAAATAAAGAAATAAATAATGATTCAAATATAAATAAAGATCAAATAATAAATGAAGAAAATTTAAAAAATCTTAGAAATATTATTATAGGATCATATGATAATAAAGTTCAATATTTGACAAATAATCAATATAAAATTATTTTAGAATATTATATAAATAATAATCAATCGAATTTAGAAGAGCTTAATAAAAATATATTATTATATATAATTGCTATCATAAATTCATATATAATAAGCCATAAAAAATTAATGGAAACAAATTCAGATGAAATGAATAATGTTATTAAATTTTATCCTCAATTATTTTTAATAACAACAAAATATTTAAACAAATTTGAAATGAATCAAAATAATATTAAATTATATGAAAATAGTTTTCATTTATTAGAAAATTTAAGTTCATTAGATTTTGTTCAAATAGAACAAAATTATTTAACAGATTTTTTAAAAAATGTGGATAAATTTATTATGAATGATTCAATATTTGTTTCTATTTGTGTTATATTAAGTAAAATTATAGAAAATAATTATTTCAAACCTTTAATTACACAAAATCAGAATTTAATAAATAAATTAGTTAATAAATTTTTTTCAAGTAGAATGAATATAAAAATAGTAAAAATATTATTAAAATTATTAATTCCTTTAACACATGAAAATGAAACATTTTGTAAAAATATAATAAATAATGCAAACAATTTTTCAAATGTAATAACATCTTGTATAAGACAATATGATGTTGAAACATCAATTTTAGCAATTAAATTAATGACTAATTTAATATTAAATCAAAAATTAAATGATAATGAAATAATAGAAAAAATAAACAATTTTCCAATTATTTTATGGTCAGTTAAAATTTTATTAGATTTTTTAAATCAAAATAAAATAAATTTAATAAACAATAAAATTAATTGTGTTTCATCATTAAGTAATTTATTAATAATAAATGAACAATTTCGTATTCATTTTGTGAATTTAAAAGGAATAGATATTATATTAAAAGAGTTTAAAAATTTATATTCAGAAGATGAAATTAAAAAAATCGAAGAAGAATACAAAACATTTAAAGAACAAAAATCAAAAATTTCTTCAGATGAAGATGCAATTATTTCAAATGAAACAGTATTAAATAAAAACGATGAATATAAAACTGTACTATTAAATTGTTTATTTGAACTATGTGAAAATTCAGAGAAAAAAGAAGATATAAAAAAAGACATTATGAAAAAAAATGAATTTAAAATAATAATTTATATAATTAGTGAAACAAATAATCATCATAAATTATTATTATCTGCGATTTTACTTATTTTAAGTTTATCAAGAGGAAAAACTGTAAATAAAAAAGAATTAACTGATCATGGTGTTAATATTTTATTAATGAAATTAACTAAACATCCAAATATTGATATTCAAATTCAAACAACAAATGCTTTATGCAATTTCTTATTAGAAGAAAAATCTTTATCAGTTGAAATTATTAAATTCATTTCTAAATTAAAAGAAATATTTTTAAAATCTACTCACACTAAAATAAGATTTAATTCAATTTGTGCAATTAAAAATATTTTTTATAGTGTTAATTCTAAAAATGAAATTAAAAAAAATATTGTTAAAAAAATAACTTATGATTTTTTATTAGATTTATTAGATGATAACGATATTCAAATTCAAATTCAAAGTTTACTTATTTTTAGAGTTTTATTATTTAAAAACAAAGAAGATATTGAAGAAGTTTTTAATAATTGTAAAGATAAATTATTGCATAAAATATTAGAAAAAATATCAAATAAAAAAATAACTGAAGAAATTATTATTCATAGCTTATATGTTTTGAGTAATATATCAAATGGAAGTGAAAATCAAAAAAAATCAATAACTAAACCATTTTTAGAACAAATTGTTAATTTAGTTAATCATAATAACATTCAAATAAAATTAGTATGCTTAATAATATTAAATAATTTATTCATAAATGAAGATATTAAAAAAGTTATTCTAGAATTTACTGATTTAATACCAAATTTAGAAAAAATATCAAGTGAAAATAATGAAATTAAAGTTAATGATAAATTTAAAATTGAATATCAACAAATTAAGCAATTGAGTATTGATATTTTAGGAATAATTAAAAATAAAAAAACATAAAATAAATTAATATTATTTCATTATATATTAAATAAAAGTTTAAAAAAATAATATATTCTAAAAATAGTATTTTTTATATTTTCATTATATATTAACTAATAAACAGTTTCATTTTTAATATAATATTTATATCAAACTTTTAAAATATTTTTAAAATTCTATTATTAGAAAAATAATTTTAAAAATATTTTTTATTTCAATTCATATATTCTACAAATAAATTAATTTTTATATTAATAAAAAATTTTTATTGTTTTTGTTAAGTTTAATTAAAACTCAAAAATAAATATTTAATTTTTGATTTTAGGTTTAATATATACAAAAGTTGTATATTTTTGCCTAAATCTTGTTGTAATTCCAATTCTAGTATAATTATTTTTATAATATATCCCATTTTGAATATGATTTATATTAACATGTAAAGGTGACAATAATTTTTTATATGAATTATTTTCATTAATATTACGTTCATATTGTTTATAATCATAAAATTTTTTTTTACCTATTTTTTTTTGATTTTCATTATTCATTGAATTATAAATTTTTTTATAAGCAAAAGGACAATTAGGAGGGTTTAATTTAAATTGATTTCTTTTGATATTTAAATTACGATTATAATCTTCATTAATATTAATTAATTTTTTTGAACTATTTTTTTTCTTTTCTTCATCTTCATCTTTAAAATTAGTTAAATCTATAATATTATTCGTATTATAATGGCCATCATCCATGGTTTCATAATCTAAGCTACATTTCCAAACATTATCAACAACAAATTTGAATTGGATTTTTTCTTTATTTAAAGGAATTGTGCAGGTAAAATTTCCATCTTTATTTTTACTCATATTAAAAAATTGATTCCATGAAGCAAAATTACCAGTGAGGGTTACTTGTTCACCTCCTTCTCTCCATATAAAAGTATATGGAACTCTTTTGTTAACTTCATATTCATTTTGGTATGTGGATGACAAATTTAAGTCTGAGTTTGAATTTGTCTCATTTTTTGAATTATCTGATAATTCATCATCTTCAACTCCTTTATAATTGAGATTAAATTTGGAGAAAGATGATTGTAAAAATAAACTTTCGTGATTTGTTTGAATATTATCATCACTAAGTTCATTACCCATTTTAAATAATTATTTTAATTGAAATAATTTAATATATTATATATTTTTTTTAAGTTTTATTTTTTAAAATAAAATATTATTTTAATATCTAATTATAATAAAAATAAAATTAAAATAATAATATTAATATTTAATTTTATATTTTTTGAATAATTTTTTGTTGAAGTTGGTTCAGAACAAATTAAATCCCCATTGTTATTTTCATTTTCATAAAAATCATGTTCGTTACTAATATTAAAATATGAAATCATTTCTATACAACCACTTTTAGAAACTCCATTTATTATTCCTGAAACATAACAACAAATGTTTCCTTCTGAAGCAGAATATTGTTTACATTGATTATAAGAAGAACCAGAATTTGATTTTAATTTACATTCTGAAATATTATTATTTTGATTAATAATAATTTTTATCAAAATTAAAATATTAATTAATATAAAATTCATTATCTTAATTTATTTTAAAAAATAATTTTATCAAAATATTATCCCAATTTTATTATAATAAATAAGAATTAAATAATATTTTAAATTAATTCTTTTATTTATTTTTTTCCTAATTCATCTTCAAAATATTTTTTGAGGTCTGGGTCACCAGCTTTAGGTTTCATAGTTTTTTTACCAGGTTTCCAATTAGAAGGACAAACTTCTCCATGTTCATCAGTAAATTGGAAGGCTTGAACTAATCTCATAACTTCATCTATTGATCTTCCAACAGGGGTATCATTAATACTGATATGTCTAATTAATCCTTTGGGGTCTATGATATATGTTGCTCTATAAGTTGCTCCTGCATCTGGTCCTTTTTTAATTAAACATCCATAAGCTTTTGCTATTCTTTGAGATTTATCAGATAAAATAGGGATTTTCAATGGTGCTAATCCTCCTTGTTTTCTTTCTCTTAAAGCCCATTCTCTATGAACAAATTGATTATCTGTTGATGCTCCTAAAATAACTGTATTAATTTTAGCGAAATTTTCAGCTGCATCACTAAATGCACAAATTTCTGTGGGGCAAACAAATGTAAAGTCCATTGGATAGAAGAATAATACAACCCATTTATCTTTGTAATCTGTTAATTTAATATGAGCAAAGTCATTGTCAGCTCCTGACCAAGCTTCAGCTTCAAAATATGGGGCTGGTTCATTAATTTGAGCACATGGTCTTGGACATCCAAATGGAGGTTTCATCATCATTGGGGGATGTCCCATTGGTGCTCCTCCAAGACTTGAAAATGGCATATCTTTTCCAGCACCACATTGACCAGAGCAACAACAAGGATTTTCTTTAGTACATTTGCAATCTGGTCCACAATTACATGGATTACATTGACATTCTGGATTTGGGCATTTTCCTTCCATTTTTTAATATAAATTTAATATTAATAAAGATTTTATATTATTTTAATATTATTTTATAATTTTTTTTATATTTAAAATATTAAAATATTAAAATATGAGATATAATATTATCTATTATTATAATAATTTTTTCCTGTATAATTTTAAAAAATAATTATTATTATTTTAAAATTATATAAACCTATTATTTAATTTGTTTTAATTAAATAAAAATTATTTGAATATCATTAAAATTGAGAATTTAAATATTAAATATTGTTTTAAAAATATTTTAATATATTTTTATTATTTTATGAATTTTATTATATAAAAAATTTAAATATATTGATTAAAAATCAAAAGAAATTAAATAATTTTATTTTTTAGAACCAATTATAATTAAATTATAAAATATAATATATTAAAAACATTGAAAAAAAAATAATATTAAAAAGAAAAAAAATTTTTATTTTGTTATTTATAAAAAGAATAATTTAATTTTATATACAAAAATTATTTTATTTCATTATTTTGTCAATAGCTTTATTTATATCTTCATCAATAACAATATATCTTTCATCTAATTGATAAATACTTTCTTTATTATCTGAATTAAATCTGATTAAATAACTATTTTTATTAGTATATGCTATTTTATCAAAGGGATATCTAATTATTGATGGAGTCATTAAACCTATTCCAAATTCTAATAACAATATTTTTTTATTTTCTTCTATTTTTTTTAAAAATTCCTCATAATTATGAACCATTTTATACCAATATTCATCTTCAACAAAATATTGATCCATTCTTAAATTAATTTCCATTTTTCCTCCACAAACCGGACATTTTGGAATTAAATTAGAAGGAATTTTTAAAGTATTATAATCAATATTATTAACCATTTCTATAAATTTTTCATTATAATTATATAATTTATTATGACATGCTCTTTTACATTGTAAATAAGAATAACTTCCTTGATATCTCGTAATTTTTTCAGGATCAAATTTAGCTTTATAAAATTGGTCATCAACATTAGTTGTAACAACATAATAATTATGATTCTTTACTAAATTAAAAAGTTTTTTATATAAATCAGCAGCATCAATTCCTAAATCATCATAATATATATGTTTTGACCAATAAGCCCATTTTTCTTCTTCTGTTTTAAAAGGATAAAATCCTGAAGTATATAAATCTTTAAAATTATATTTTTTTATCCAAGGTTCAAATTCTTTTTGAAATTTTGGACCCGAATAATCTAATCCTGCTGCTGTAGAAAGACCTGCTCCTGCTCCTATAATTATATAATCTGTTTCTTTTAATAATTTTTTTATAATTGAATATTTTTCTGAAAGAGTAAAATTATTTGTTTCTTTATAGGTATTTATTAGTGAAAACATATATATTATATTTATAATTGTTAATATTGAATTATAAAGCATTATATATCTAATTTTTTTAATTATTAATAAATATATTCAATTAAAATAAAATATTG
>Ga0310691_10005971_pt1 | contig 13135 bp, 9 predicted proteins | sample 176DNAGHGlowgp2_FD_203887 | JGI IMG/M metagenome (GOLD analysis project Ga0310691, IMG submission 203887) | Sheep rumen microbial communities from Palmerston North, Manawatu-Wanganui, New Zealand - 1766 DNA GHGlow gp2 (v2) (version 2) | ecosystem: Host-associated > Mammals > Digestive system >... | reverse complement strand
TACTGGGCTTACTATGACGGCCTGCTCAACGACCCGATTATGACCGAGCTTGTCAGAACAGCGCCCGTGGCGGTCTGCGGAAATATTGACGCCTATTCGTATGACAGGGAAAAGAAAATATTCACTCTTGAATATACGCAGGATAAAGAATACTCCGTGCCTACCGAGATTTATATGCACGCCGCGCCGTCAAAAATAACCGCCGACGGCGAATACACCGTTGACGGAAGAAAACTCAGCATTACCGCCGGCGCGGGAAAGCACAAAGTTATTATTGAATATTGATTATAATGTTATAAAAACAGTCGCCTTGCATCACGCAGGGCGGCTGTTTTATGCTTTGATGTCAGATTAATCGAATCTTCTTGCGTTAAGGAAGAAAATCGTGCTCTCGGAATCGAGAATTTCGATTCCCTCGGAGTTTTTCGAAACGGCGAAGCGCTCCGCCTTTGAATACAGCGGCAGACAGACCGCCTGCTGAAGCAGGATGTATTCGGCGGTAAAGCAGCCGTCAAGCATTTCATCCTCGGTTGTTACCGTGGCGAGACGGTTTATTGTTTCATTGTATTTCTTTGAGTTCAGGCGGAAGATATTTCCCTCGGCGAAACCGGAAAGAAAGTCCTGAGCGCTTTTCTTATCGGTCGTTATATCGCCTAACGCGACCTGGAAGTTTCCGCTCTGTATCATCGCGGCGATGTTCTTTTCCGTTTCGGTTATGACGCTGACGGAAAGGTTAAGCTTGAATATTTTTTCCCAGACCTGAAGCTGTTCCCGAAGGGGAATGTCAAAGCGTTCGGGGCAGAGAATCCTTATTGAAACCTTGTCGGTTTTGAGCGATTTGAGACCTTTTTCCATAAGGGCCGCCGCGCTGTCGGGGTCATATTTCAGGACCGGAGTCTGGTCGCCGACCCTCGCGCGGTAGGACGCCTGCCCGCAAAGACAGCTTGCCGGGACAAGGCCGGTTTCCGTCTGTATGTTTTCGTCCGTTCCCGGGAAAAGATTCCTGTCAAACGACGAGCAGAGCGCCTTTCTGATGTTCGCGTTCTTTGTCACCGGGTCGGAGCAGTTGAAGATAAGGCCTGTCGAGGTGTTTCGGATTTCCCTGAGCACTTTCACGCTGCCGGGAAGGTCGCTTGCCGGTGAGAGGGTTGCCGCGGTCAGAGAGCCATTTGAAAGGCGTTTGTTTATCGAGGCTTCATCCGAGTCGAAGGATATCGTGACCGTGTTGGGCAGGGCAAGCTTCGCGCCCGGAACTTTGGTCAGATAGAATTTGTTGTTTTTGAGCGTGATGCCGTTTTCATCGTCCCAGTAACTGACATAGAACGGTCCGTTGCCGAGAATGTAACGGGTGCCGAGACCGTATCTTCCGCCTGTCGCTTCATAAAACTCCCTGTTGCAGGGCATGAACTCGCTCTCCGTCAGGCGTTCGAGAAAAGAGTCATTCTTTTCCGTCAGACGGAATTCAAGCGTTCTGTCGTCAAGCGCCTTAACTCCGAGAGATGACATATCGGCTTTGCCGGCGTAAACATCGGCGGCGCCCTCGATTATCATCATTCTCTGCGCGAGAGGGGAATTGATAGCGGGGTCAACGGTGCGCTGACAGGCAAATTCAAAGTCGTGCGCGGTGACCTTTACCTTTTCGAATTTCTCGTAGAAATCTTTGCCGTATTCATTTTTAATCGCTATTGAACAGTACCAGTCCGTCGAGGGATAGAGCGTGAAAGTCCAGACAAGGCCGTCTTCCGAAACGTTCCATTCCTTTGCTATACCGTTGATTATTTTTCCGTCTTTATCGCGGCGGACAAGGCCTTCAAAGGTGTTGTTGATTATCATCTGCGCGCCCGGCTCATCGGCATACTGCGGGTCGAGAGTTGACGGGGAACTGTCAACGGCGCAGACTATGGTCTTGCCCGAGCCGCGTGATGAACAGGAAGCGCATCCGAAAAGAATCACGCAGACGAGCACGGCGCAGATTAATCTTTTTAATATCGGTTTTTTGAGCATAAGCCGTTTTTCCTCAGCTGTCACTATCCGACCAGCCGGCAAGCAGGTCGGCAAAAGGATTGTTGACTTCTTTCTGTTTGTTCTGATTTCTCATATAGTTTTCGACATCGCGTTTTCCCGCTCCGGCGCTCTCTTTTCTCTTTTCAAAATCGGAGAGCTTTTCACGGTATCCGCAGACGCAGTAAAACATTTTTTTATCTCCCTCGCCGCGCATCTCGAGTTTCTTGTGGCACTCGGGGCAGCGGGCGTTGGTGATGATTGAAAGTGATTTGCGGTAACCGCATTCACGGTCCTGGCAGATGAGCATTTTACCCTTTTTGCCGTTTACCTCAAGCAGATATTTTCCGCATTCCGGGCAAACCTCACGGGTGATGTTGTCGTGATGATAAACCGCCGTGCCCGCCCTGACTTCACTGACGAGCGAGGTGGCGTATTTCCTCATTTCATCGACAAACTGTCTGTCGTTTGCGCTTCCCTTCGCGATGAGCGAGAGGCGCTGCTCCCATTTCGCGGTAAGCTCTGCGGATTTGAGCTCGGGAGGAACTATGCTGATAAGCTGCCTTCCCTTTGAGGTCGGGTGGATTTCCTTGCCGCGTCTTTCAACATAGAACGAATCAAACAATTTTTCGATTATATCGGCTCTTGTCGCCGGCGTTCCGAGACCGCCCGCGGTTTTGAGAGCGTCGCGCAGGGAGCCGTCCTCAACCTGACCGGTCGGGTTTTCCATCGCCGTCAGCAGTGTCGCTTCCGTGTATCTTGACGGAGGAGTTGTTTTGCCGGCAACCGTTCTCGCCTCTTTCACCGTGACGGACGCGCCCTGTGAAAGAGCCGGGAGAGACTGAGATTTCATATCGGGGGTGTCATCGTCATCGTCGCCGGGCACGGAATCATACATCGCTTTCCAGCCCGCGGATTTGACGCTCTGTCCTTTGGCGTAGAAGTTATATTTGCCGACGGTTACTTTAAACTGAACCTCGTCATATTCGTAAGGCGCACTGAGAACAGCGAGAAATCTTCTTACGACAAGGTCGTAGATATGCCTTTCATCGTTTGAAAGGCGGTTCAGGTCAACATACTGCTCAGTCGGAATTATCGCGTGGTGGTCGCTGACCTTCGCGTCGTTTACTATATAGGTAGTTCTCAGCGGCTTTGTACGCAGAACCGAGTTTGCCGCTTCCCTGTACGGGCCGACGGCTATCGCCTTGAGGCGTTCCGGCAGAGTCGCGACAACGTCTTTCGTGATATATCTCGAATCCGTTCTCGGATAGGTAAGCAGCTTATGTGTTTCGTAAAGACTCTGCATATACTGGAGAGTCTGTTTTGCCGAATATCCGTATTTCCTGTTGGCGTCTCTCTGAAGCTCGGTCAGGTCATACGCGGCGGGCGGCGCTTTGAATTTATAGACTTTTTTGACTTCGCTGAGTATTCCCCTCTGACCTTTTACCGCCTCGGTAACCGCCTGCGCGGCTGCCGCGTCAAAGAATCTTGCCTGATTGTGACTGTCCTTATAAAGAGCCGTGAAATTGCCGAAATCCGCCTTGACGGTGAAATAATCCTTGGGTCTGAATCTCTGAATTTCTTCCTCTCTTTTGACTATCATCGCGAGTGTCGGAGTCTGCACCCTGCCGGCGGAAAGCTGAGCGTTGTGTTTGCAGGTGAGGGCTCTTGTGACATTCAGACCGACGAGCCAGTCCGCCTGCGCTCTCGACTGAGCGCTTTTAAAAAGATTGTCATACTGTGAAGCGGGCTTGAGAGAAGCGAATCCCTCGCGGATTGCCTTGTCTGTCTGGGATGAAATCCATAAGCGCTCAAGCGGCTTTTTGCATCCGGATTTTATGATAATCCATCTTGCGACGAGCTCGCCTTCACGCCCGGCGTCGGTCGCGATTACAACCTTGTTTACCTCGCTGCTCTGAAGAAGCGCGCTGACTGCCCTGAACTGCTTTGAGGTCTGACCGATGACAACGAGTTTCATCCTGTCGGGCAGCATCGGAAGATCTTCCATCTTCCAGGTTTTGTATTTATCATCGTAGGCTTCCGGGTCGGCAAGAGTCACGAGGTGGCCGAGCGCCCAGGTTACTATATATTTATCTCCGGATATACAGCCGTTTCCGTTCTTTTTGCAGCCGAGCACACGGGCAAGATCCCTTGCGACGGACGGCTTTTCCGCCAATACGAGTGTTTTTGCCATAACAGTTCTCCTGTTTGTTAATTCATCTAATTATTATATATCATAAGCAAATATTATGTCAACCGCTTATTTGCATTTGCAAAAGACGGCTAATTTACAAATTGTTAACAAAAATAAAAAAGGGATTATGTAAAATATTGCGTATTAATTATTACAGGGATACAAAGGAGTGAAGAAATGGCCTGTATCAGAGAAATAACCTGTGAAAGGGAAAAAGCGATGCTCAGTCCCGGAGCGGCTCTCGCCGCCGAAACAAAGGGAAGAATGCGGCAGGAGGAGGAATGTCCCGTCAGAACGGCGTATCAGAGAGACAGGGACAGAATCATTCATTCAAGCTCGTTTCGCCGTCTCAAGCACAAAACCCAGGTTTTTCTTTCTCCCGAAGGGGATTATTACCGCACACGGCTTACCCATACTCTTGAGGTCTCGCAGATTGCGGGTACCATCGCCCGCGCGCTGAGGATGAATGAGGACCTGACGGAGGCGATTGCGCTCGGGCACGATCTCGGGCACACTCCTTTCGGGCACGCCGGCGAGAGAGCGCTGGCAGCCGTCAATCCCAACGGCTTCAAGCATTATGAGCAGAGTCTCAGGGTCGTTGACAAGCTCGAGAAAGACGGCAAAGGCCTGAATCTTACTTATGAAGTGAGAAACGGTATTGAGAGGCACACGTCAGGCGAGCAGGCGCAGACTCTTGAGGGCAGGATAGTCCGTCTCGCGGACAGAATCGCCTATATAAATCACGATATTGACGACGCCGTCGCGGCGGGCATAATGACGGAGGATGACATTCCGACCGAAATACGCGACGTGCTCGGTTATTCCAAAAGCGGGAGAATAAACACGCTGGTTATAAACTGCATTGAAAACAGCGGCAGCGACATCCGCCTGTCCCCGGATATTCAGTTTGTTTTCGATATGCTTCACAGCTTTATGTTTGAAATGGTCTATACCAATCCCGTCTGCAAAAGCGAGGAGAGCAAAGCGGCGGAAATGCTGAGCATGCTCTACGATAAATACGTGAAATACCCCGAAATGATGCCCGAACTTTATTTAAGAATAGCAAGAACCGAATCTCCGGAAACCGCCGCCTGCGATTTCATCGCCGGTATGACGGACAGATACGCGGTCAGAATTTTCAATGATCTGTTCATTCCGAGATCGTGGTCATTTTCAGATTGAGGTGACATAAATGAAGAAGATAATCAAAGCAGTTTCTCCCGTATTGGCGGTATTCCTGATGCTGATACTGACATTCAACGCTTCGGCGGACTGGTATTCCGATGTCAGCGAAGGCACGAAGGTACGCCTGACCGGTGAGGACAGAGTAACAGTCGATTCCTACGCCGGAGTTGATTCCTATTACAGCGCAAAGACGCCCGAATACACAAGCGCGGAGCTCGTTATCAGGTTTTATTCCTCGGCGTTCTCGCTTAACATTTCCACGGGCGCCAACGGCCCCGTTATGCTGACGCAGGGCTATGTATTTCAGACCCCGTCAACTCCCGGTCAGGGCGATATTATTTACAGCGCCTCAACCGGCAGGTGGGCGATAGTCAAGAGCGCCACATCCAAAAAACTCACGATGTTTGAACAGGATACCGCCTCCGACGGTTACGCTTATAAAGGCAGAACACTCACATTCCCGTCGGATTCCTACGCGGTTTTCACTCCGCGTTCAACACCCGGTCACAGCTATCCGGTTCTCAAGAATGCCAAAACAGGCCAGACGATAAGAACCGCGAGCGGCGGCAGAACAAGCGACACAACCACGGCGGGCGACACCGCGACGGCGGCAACATCGCTGACCGGCACAACCGACCCGAATTCAACGACGGGCAATCCCTCAAACGACACGACATCGGGTTACGTCACAACCGGTCCCGAAGACGCCACAACGACCGTCACCGTTTCTTTTGACGGATACACAACCTACCGCAGCAATGAAGCGGAGGTAATTGATAACGCGCCGACTTATACAACACAGTCAATGCCCGAGGGCTACGAGCAGTTCCTGACCTCGGCGCAGGACGGCGAATCCGTTCCCACTTCGGTTGTGAACCCCGCCGAGGCATACACCGAGTATTATGAGGAGCAGACCGAGAGAACGGAAAACTTTGAAACCACAGGTCCAGAAAAGGAAGACAAATCCATTGACCCGACGCTTATATTCGGCCTCGCTATGGTCGGCGGCATAGTCTGCATAACGGGCGCCGGAATCCTCGCGGGAGTCGCGATTAAAAAGAGAAACGAAGAAGACGACTGATTGAATAATTGAATATATGATAACGGAGAAGTGAAATAAGTGGCAGGTATAAGCAGAGAATTTGTCCGCGATATGCTGGACAGACTTGATATAGAAGATGTGATTTCATCCTATATATCATTGAAAAGAAACGGCAGAACACTCAAAGGACTCTGCCCGTTTCATAACGAAAAAACACCGTCGTTTACGGTTTATCCCGATACAAGGTCTTTTTATTGCTTTGGCTGCGGAGCGTCCGGCGACGTAATCAGCTTCATTATGAGAATGGATAATCTCGATTATGTCGAAGCCGTGAAAACCTGCGCCGAGAGAGCGGGCATGACGATGCCCGAGGACGGCTATGATGACACGCTCGCGAAGCTGCGCGTGCGCATACTGAACGCAAACAGGGAAGCGGCAAGGTTTTACAATTCAACGCTATGGAGCGAAGACGGCAGAGCGGGTCTTGAATACTTTCAGAAGAGACATTTGCCCAAAAACATCATCAATCATTTCGGGCTCGGCTACGCTCCGGACAGCTGGCAGAAATTATCCGACCATCTGAAAGCGCTCGGCTTTACCGAGCAGGAACTGATTCACGCGAATCTTGCGAAAAGGTCCGGAAAAACAGGCAGAATTTACGACGCTTTCCGCAACAGGGTTATGTTCCCCGTTATGGACCTGAGAGGAAACGTGATTGCCTTCAGCGGAAGGGTGCTTGATGACAGCAAGCCCAAATATATCAACACCGAAGATACTCCGGTCTATAAAAAAGGCAACGGAGTTTACGCGCTGAATTTCGCTAAAAACACAAGCTCCAGACAGCTGATTCTGGCCGAAGGTCAGATGGATGTCATTGCGCTTCACGAATTCGGCTTCACAAACGCGATAGCGACGCTCGGCACGGCGCTGACAAAGGAGCAGGCAAATCTTATCGCGAGATATGCCGATGAACTCCTTATCTGCTACGACAATGACGAAGCGGGGAAAAAAGCGACCGAAAAAGCGCTGAATATTTTCGGGCAGACGGGTATAAAACTCAAGATTATCAATATGAGCGGCGGCAAGGATGCCGACGAAATTCTGCGCACCTACGGCAGAGAAAGATTCGCCGCTATGCTGTCCGCCTCGGAAAATGATGTGGAATACCGTCTTGACCGTGAGAAAGCGAATTACAACATTTTAACCGATGACGGAAAAGTCAGGTTTCTCTCGGCTGCGGCGGCGATACTTGCCTCCTGCACCGAGGTTGAAAAAGAAATATACTCAAACCGCCTTTCATCGGTATTCGGTATCAGCAAGACTTCGTTTGACACACAGATTAAAAACGAGTCCCGGAAGGTGAAAAGACAGAAGGCGGAAACGCGCAGAAAAGAAGAGAGAAGGGAACTCACCTCAACATTTGAGGATAAAAACAATCCCGAAAAGCAAAACAATCTCAGGGCGACAAGGGCAGAGGAAGTCCTTATCGCTTCACTGATGAGGAATAACGATTTTTACCCGAAAATAAAGGATGAATTCAGCCCCGATGATTTTGTGACGCAGTTCAACAGGCGCATCATCACCGTGCTTATCGAGCTTATCGACGGCGGATTTCCGACAGAGCTTTCAATGTTCGCTTCGGAATTCACTCCGGACGAAATGAACTCGGTCGCGAGAATTTCATTCCTTTCCGACAGTCTCGCCAACACCCTGCGCGAGTGCAGGGACTGTATCCGGGTACTGAAAGAAGAAAAAGAAAAAATCAGCAGTTCCGATTCTGAAAATATGAGCGATGAGGATTATCTCAACGCGTTCCTTAATCTGAAAAAACGGGAGGAAAACAAAAATGGAAGCAAATGACAAGAAGAACCCCTTTAAAAGTCTGATAGAAAAGGGCAGAAGCACGGGTAAACTGACGACTCAGGAAATCGACACCGTTATTCTCGAAATGAATGTCGAGATTGAGGCGCTTGACAAACTGTATGAAACCCTTGAGGCGGAAAATATTGAAGTCGTTGACGATATGGCGAGCGGAGATCTCGAAAATTTCGACCTCGATATCCCCAAGACCACGGAAATGGGCGTGGTTGACGATAAAAACGTCAATATCGATGACCCTGTCAAAGTCTATCTTAAAGAAATAGGCAAGGTTCCGCTGCTTTCCCCCGAGGAGGAAATCGAGCTTGCGATACGCATTGCCGATGACGACAAAGTAGCGAAAAAACGTCTTGCCGAGGCAAATCTCCGTCTGGTCGTTTCAATCGCGAAAAGGTATGTCGGCAGAGGAATGCAGTTCCTTGACCTGATTCAGGAGGGAAATCTCGGCCTTATCAAAGCCGTTGACAAATTTGACTATACAAAGGGATTCAAATTTTCAACATACGCCACATGGTGGATAAGACAGGCGATTACGAGAGCGATTGCGGACCAGGCAAGAACCATCCGTATTCCCGTTCACATGGTTGAAACCATCAACAAGGTCAAAAAGACAAGCAGTCAGCTTCTGCATATAAACGGCAGAGATCCCACGGCTGAGGAAATTGCCGCCGAGCTCAATATGCCCCCGGAAAAAGTCAGGGATATAATGAGAGTTGCCCAGGAACCCGTTTCGCTTGAAACCCCGATAGGCGAGGAGGAGGACAGCCATCTCGGTGATTTTATTCCCGATGACGAGGCGCCCGCTCCGGCTGATGCCGCTTCCATGATGCTTCTCAAGGAACAGCTCAACGATGTTCTCAAGACCCTTACCGACAGAGAGGCTTCCGTGCTCAAACTCCGCTTCGGACTCGAAGGCGGCCATCCCCATACCCTTGAGGAAGTCGGCGCGGAATTCAACGTAACCCGTGAGAGAATCCGTCAGATTGAGGCCAAGGCATTGAGAAAGCTCCGTCATCCGAGCCGTAGCAAAAAGCTGAAGGATTATCTCGAATAATTTATTATCTTAATATTGACAATATAGTATTTTTGTGTTAAAATACCCATACAAGTATGCTCCGAAAGTATGCTTGAATATTATGAAAGGATTGATGTAACTATGAAAAAGGTACTTGCAGTCGTTCTTGCAGTAGTTATGGCTTTCTCATGCTCAGCTCTTGCTTTTGCTGCTGATACAGCTACTCCCGACGCTCCCGCAGCATCAAGTCCTCTTGACGCTATCCAGGGCATCCTCGGTCAGATCACAGCTATCCTTCAGCAGAAGGACGTTCTTGAGACAGTCAAGAGCATTATCGAGAAGCTTACTACTCTCATTCAGAACCTTACCGGCGGCAACAAAGCTGACGTTCTCGGCGTAGCTGATGAACTTGAAGCGAAGATCGCTTCCATCCCCGTACTCGGCGATGTTTACGAATTCCTTCACAACCTCATCACTACTCTCAAGCAGAAGATTAAGGATCTCTATGCAGGCAACTGTGAAACAGAGCCCGAAGAGACCACAGCAGCAGAAGAGCCCTCAGACACAGGTTCATCCGCAATCGGCCTTGCAGCTTTCGCAACCGTATCTGTTGCAGCAGCGGCAGCTTATGTTTGCACAAAGAAAAAGGCAGCATAATTATTATTCATAATATTAGCATAAAGAACGGCGCCGCGCAGCAGCACCGTTCTTTATTGTTTCAAATATAATTCTATTTTGAAAAAATTACACTTGCAATATTATAATTTTTATGTTATAATAGTTAAGTAATTAATATAGGCGGCTTAAGTATCTCTCAACTGATGTCAGCCGGTTTAAAGGAGTGATATTATGACAGGAAATCCCATGGTAAAATTTCTTCAGGTAAACAAACAGCACAGAGCGTGCGTCGACGCGGAAATCAGTAAGCTGGGCTACGGCCTTCACTGCAGTCAGCACAGAATGCTCAGATTTCTCAGCGAAAACGGCGGCGATATCTCCCAGAAAGAAATTGCGGCTCATTTCAAAGTCAGTGCCGCGGCTATTGCCGTAACACTCAAGACTCTTGAAAGAGAGGGATATATCAGAAGAGCGGCGGATGAGGTTGATACGAGGAAAAATCTAGTTGATATAACAGAGAAAGGCAAAGAAGTAATCAAAAAAACAAAAGGCGTTTACACAAATGTTGACACAAAAATGATTGAGGGAATTTCCTCGGACGAGATGGATGTTTTCACACACTGTCTTGATGTTATGGCGGCAAACCTTGAAAAAATGGTTGAAAAAGAGGATTGATTGATGAAATGGTCAAAATATGTTAAGCCGTATATGGCCTGGTTCATACTCGGACCCCTGTGTATGATTGTTGAGGTCATCGGCGAGGTGGTTATGCCCAAATTTCTTGCGGGTATAATCGATTACGGCACCGGACAGACAGATATTTCGACCGCATCCCACATTTACAAAAAAATATACGAATTATTCCCTTCCGGTTCACCTTTCATACTTGCTATGATGGCCGCGATGATAATCACGGCTGTTCTCATGATGGCAGGCGGTGTCGGAGGGGCATATTTCGGCGCAAAAGCGTCGGTGAATTTTGCCGGAGACCTGCGTTATGATATTTATAAAAAGGTTCAGGAGTTTTCGTTTGCCGATATTGATAAATTCAGCACCGGCTCGCTTGTGACGCGGCTTACCACCGATGTTACGAGAATGCAGAATTTCATTAATATGATGCTCAGAATGTGTCTGAGAAGCCCGGGCATGCTGATAGGCGGAATTATCATGGCGATTACGGTCAGCCCTTCGCTTACCGCAAGTCTTTTTGTCGCCCTGCCGTTTCTCGCTGTCGCGGTAGTTATTCTTATAAAAGTCGCGATGCCGAGATTCAATATGCAGCAGGCGAAAATTGACGCGCTTAATTCGACGGTTCAGGAAAATGTGACAAATATCAGAGTTGTCAAATCTTTTGTCCGCGAGGATTTTGAGATAAAGAAATTCGGCAGGGCAAACGCCGAGCTCAAGCAGAGCGGAATGAGCGCGATGAAACTGATGATAATGATGACCCCGGCGATGACTCTGCTTATGAATATCATTATGATTCTGATTATGTGGTTCGGCGGCAATATGCTGATTAAAGGCACTATGACCACGGGCAATCTCACCGCGTTTGTAACATATATCACGCAGATACTGATGTCGCTGGTAATGCTGGCGATGGTATTTGTCAATATGTCGAGGGCGCTCGCTTCCGCGAAAAGAATCCGCGAGGTCCTTGAGGAGGAGGTCGATATCACCGATGAAACTATATCCGCGGATGACAGAAAGCGGACAATAGAAAAAGGTGAAATCGAATTCAGAAACGTATCCTTCCGTTACTATAAAAGCAGTGACGGAAAGGTGCTTGATAATATTAATCTGCGCATCCCGGCGGGAAAAACCGTCGGAATCATCGGCTCAACCGGCTCGGGCAAATCAACTCTTGTTTCGCTTATTGCCCGTCTTTATGACGCGGATGAGGGCGAAATCCTGATAGACGGAGTGAATGTCAAGGATTACAGTCTGTATAATCTGCGTGAAGGTATCGGATTCGTGCTTCAGAAAAATGTCCTGTTTTCCGGAACGATTGAAGACAATCTCCGCTGGGGCAATCAGGAGGCGGATGAAGAGGAAATCAGAGCGGCGGCGTCTTATGCGCAGGCGGACTCTTTCATTACCTCGTTTGCCGACGGCTACAATACCGTTCTGGACCAGGGCGGAACAAATGTTTCGGGAGGTCAGAAGCAGCGCCTCTGCATTGCGAGAGCATTGCTCAAAAAGCCGCGTATTCTGGTTCTCGATGATTCAACAAGCGCTGTTGACACAGCGACCGAGGCGCGGATAAGAGAAGCTTTCGCGGGAGAGCATCAGGGCTCGACCAAGCTGATAATCGCTCAGCGTATTTCGTCCGTAAAGGATGCCGATATGATAGTTGTTCTCAACGAGGGCAGAATCACCGGCGTCGGAACTCACAGCGAACTCCTTGAAAGCAACACCGAGTATGGGGAGATTTATTACTCCCAGACCGGCGGAAAGGAGGCGGTCTGATGGCGGGACGGAATATTGAGGAACTCCAGAAACGTTACAGCAGAACGGTTCCCGACAAATCCGCGAGATTCGGCCCTCCCGGCAGACCTCCGAGAAGACAGCCGGGTATGAAAGGAAAACCGGGCAACACCGGAAAAACGGTTAAACGAATCTGGTCATATATAGCGAAGTATAAGCTGAGACTTGCCGGAGTGGTGCTGTGTATGTTTGTCAGTTCCGGCACCTCGCTTATCGGCTCATACATTATGAGACCCATAATAAACACCGTTGCCGATGCCTCGACTCCGGCGGCGGACAGGATTGCTTATCTCGGCCATATCCTGCTGATGATGGGAGGCATCTACCTTGCCGGCATCGTTTCAAACTATCTTCAGCAGTGGCTCATGCTTTATGTTTCCCAGAATGCCGCGGAGGCAATCAGAAACGATTTGTTCAATAAGCTTCAGGCGCTGCCGGTCAGATATTTCGACTCGGAGCCGACCGGAAACATAATGTCCCGTTTCACAAACGATATCGACAATATTGATATGATGCTCAACCAGACGATAGTTCAGCTTGTTTCGGGCGCGGTGACACTGGTCGGAACGCTCTCGTTTATGATTTATACAAGCAGAATTCTGACGCTCGTTACCGTCGCTTTTGTTCCCCTGCTTCTGTTTTCGGGGCAGTTCATCGCGAAGAGATCGGCAAAATACTACTCCGCCCAGCAGGCGGCTCTCGGCGCGGTTAACGG
>Ga0310691_10005970_pt1 | contig 13135 bp, 15 predicted proteins | sample 176DNAGHGlowgp2_FD_203887 | JGI IMG/M metagenome (GOLD analysis project Ga0310691, IMG submission 203887) | Sheep rumen microbial communities from Palmerston North, Manawatu-Wanganui, New Zealand - 1766 DNA GHGlow gp2 (v2) (version 2) | ecosystem: Host-associated > Mammals > Digestive system >... | reverse complement strand
CATGTGTGCATAGGTAAGGAAAAGTTTAAAGTGGAGGGTTGAAAGTGGAAAGTTTTTGCTTGAAATAGTTCATTTTTCTTTTTTCACTCGTTCATTTTCACTCATTCATTTTTCATTTTTCATTTTTATCTGTACCTTTGCGCTCGAAATGTAGCATTTATCATATCTATAGATTATGGAAAACTTCTCTGAACTGGTGAAACAGCGCCGGTCGATGCGTAAGTTCACGGACGAGGCGTTAACGGCCGCTGAGGTGGAGACGCTGTTGAAGAGCGCGCTGATGGCGCCGTCGAGCAAGGGCAAGCACGCCTGGCATTTCGTCGTTGTCGATGACAAGGCGATGCTGAAGGCGCTGTCGCAGGTGAAGACCGTAGGGTCTGACTGGCTCGAAGGGGCTCCGCTGGCCATTGTCGTGGTGGGAGACCCCGCCGAGAGCGACGTGTGGATCGAGGATGCCAGCGTGGCGACGACGATACTGCTGTATCAGGCTGAAGACTTGGGCCTCGGCGCCTGCTGGGTACAGGTGCGCGAACGCTACGCCCCCGACGGCACGCCCTCGGACTCGCTTGTGCGCGAGTTGCTGAATATACCAGAACCGCTACAAGTGCTGGCGATGGTGGCCGTGGGCCATAAAGGTATGGAGCGCAAGCCCTTCAACGAGGAGCGGTTGCTGTGGGAGAAGGTGCATGTGGATCGGTTTAAGGTTGAGGGTTGAGGGTTTATGGTTGAGGGTTTATGGTTTAAAGGTAATCATCAATCATCATTCATCAATCATCATTCATCAATCATCATTCATCAATCATCATTCATCATTCATCAATCATCATTCATCAATCATCATTCATCAATCATCAATCATGAAGATTGCAATCATAGGAGCGGGGAGGGTGGCCACGAATGTGGCACCTGCGCTACAGGCGTGCGGAGAGGACGTGGTGGAGGTGTGGAGCAAGAGCCGCACCGCTGCCGAGGCGTTGGCTGCGCGCATGGGCTGCAAGGCCGTGTGGGGCAGCTACGACGCTGTCACGCGCGAGGCTGACCTCTATCTGCTGGCGGTCACAGATGCGGCGCTGCCCGATGCGGTGGCTGCTCTGCATCAAGGGCGCGAACAGGCGCTGATGGCGCACACCGCCGGTTCGCTGCCGCTGTCGCTGTTCGCGGATGCCGGGCATAAGCGCGGAGGGGTGTTCTATCCGATGCAGACGTTCTCCAAGGAGCGCGCCGTGGATTTCAGCACCGTGCATTTCTTCATCGAGGCGGCACAGGAGGCTGACGCGCAATGTCTGACGGCTTTGGCGACGGCGCTCACGGGTAATGGCGAGCGCGTGCATCGCTCCACGTCGGCGCTGCGGCGCAAGCTGCATCTGGCGGCTGTCTTCGCATGTAACTTCGCCAACCATTGCTTCGCGATTTCTGATGAACTGCTTCACGACGCCGACCTCGACTTCTCCGTGATGCTGCCGCTCGTGGAGGAGACCGTGGCCAAACTGCACGACCTCTCGCCGCGCGAGGCGCAGACGGGACCTGCCGTGCGGCGCGACGAAAATGTCATGGGGCTCCAGCGCGCGATGCTGGCCAACCAGCCCGGCCTGCAACGGCTCTACACGCTGATGTCGGAAGGGATCGCTAATCACGGAAATACACGGAAATGAATGGAAATACTCGGAATATATGATCAACTACGATTTAAAGAAAATACGTGCGCTGCTGTTCGATATCGACGGTGTGCTGAGTGCTGAGACGATCTCACAGGGACCCGACGGCGAACCTGTGCGCACGGTAAATATCAAGGACGGCTACGCCCTGCGCCTGGCGCAGATGAGCGGCCTGCATATCGCCATCATCACGGGTGCCCGTCCCGAGGCCATCCGTCGGCGCTACGAGCTCTTAGGTATCGAGGACATCTTCCTCAGCTGTTCCGTGAAGATGGAGACCTACGAGCTGCTGAAGGCCAAGTACGACCTGAAGGACGACGAGGTGCTCTATATGGGCGACGATATCCCCGACTACGAGATCATGACACGCGTGGGCTGCCCCGTATGCCCTGCCGATGCCTGCCCCGAAATCAAGGCCATCTCCGTGTATGTCAGCCATCTGAAAGGCGGCTACGGTTGCGGACGAGATGTGGTGGAGCAGGTGCTGAAGGCACAGGGTAAGTGGATGGCGGACAGAAAAGCGTTCGGGTGGTAGATGGTTTATGGTTGAGGGTTTATGGATTATGGTTCTTTTTTCGTTTAACGGTTATCGGTTATCGTTTATCGATTAAGGATTATGGATTATGGATTAAGGATGAAAGGATTTTCTAAATATAAGCTGATTCTTGCCAGTAATTCGCCGCGGCGAAAGGAGCTGTTGGGCGGGTTGGGGCTCGACTTCGAGGTGCGCGTGCTACAGGGCATCGACGAGAGCCATCCGCAGGAACTGCAGGGCGGCGACATACCGCTATATATATGTCGGAAGAAGGCGGAGGCCTATCGCGCAAGCTTGCAGGCCGACGAACTGCTCATCACGGCCGACACCATCGTGTGGCTCGACGGGCAGGTGCTGGAGAAACCCAAGGACGAGGCCGACGCACGCCGTATGTTGCGCGCGCTGTCGGGCAAGACTCACCAGGTGTTCACGGGTGTTGCCCTGACGACCACCGAGAAACAGGTCGCGTTCTCGTGTCAGTCGGATGTCACCTTCTGCCAGCTCACCGACGACGAGATCAACTACTATGTAGAGCATTACCGTCCGCTGGACAAAGCCGGTGCCTACGGTGTGCAGGAGTGGATAGGCTATGTGGGCGTGGAGCGCATCGAAGGCTCCTTCTTCAATGTCGTGGGCCTGCCCGTGCAACGACTCTACCAAGCGCTCAAAACATTTTGATCATTGGACAATTGGACAATTTACAATTGGGCATTTATAAGCGAATAAGTTAAATAAAATATTTAAGAAATGAAGAATAAACTTCTGATTTTATTGGTACTGCCATTGGCGTTTGCTGCCGTGGTGCTCTTCTCTTGCGCTGAGGAGAAAGATGAATATGTGTGTCCCGTGTTCGGTGAACTCGAGCAAGATCCGAACCCTGCGAAGGCCGGTGAGGAAGTGACACTCACTTTCACCCAAACCCGGAAAGGGAATGGTATCGCAGGTACCACTTACACTTGGAAAATCCGCGGTTTGGACACCGATGAAGAGACGGGCGATAGGATTGATAAGGTGATTGAGATCCACACGAACTACGACGGCTACGACAAGCAGGCTCCGACAGTCACGTTCAAAGTACCTGAGAACTGTACGAGTGGTAGTTATACAGTAGATATGGATGCTGATTTCAGTTGCTATATCGCCCCTGTTCTTTTTGATAAGACGAATGCGCACGGGCGCCTTAGAGTACAATAGACCATGAAAAAGTATTGTCTTGCTCTTCTCTCCCTGTTCTGCGGCTTTTTGTCGTCAAATGCGGCGCGGAAGGTCTATTTCAATGAGGTCTTCACCGATTCCACGCTGCGCATCGACTACATGTTCTCTGGTACCAAGCAGACACAGCATATCGCCTTGAAGGCATTGTCGAAAACCAACGGCTGGTATGGGCGTCGCCATCATCTCGGCGAGCAGCTCCTGCGCGGCAATGGGCAGTTCGTGGTGCTGGACGCGGCCACGAAGGACACCGTCTATCAGCACTCCTTCTCCTCGCTCTTTCAGGAATGGCAGAACACCGAGGAGGCTACGCGCCTGGAGCGCAGCTTCGACAACAGTTTCCTCATCCCGCATCCTCAGCGCCCTGTGGAGGTTGTCTGCACGCTCACGGACACCCACAACCGCGTCACCTCGGAGCTGCGGCACATAGTAGATCCGAAGGACATCCTCATACGCGACCGTTCCATGGATGTGCAGACGCCGTGGCGCTATATCTGGAAGGGCGGCGACTCGCGCGAATGCATTGACATCGCCATCGTGGCCGAAGGCTTCAATGAGGAGCAGATGCCCGATTTCCTGGCGATGTGCGATACGACAATGCTGGCCCTGATGAGCCACGAGCCATATCGCTCGCAGATACAGAAGTTCAACTTCGTGGCTGTGATGCCGCGTTCCGTGCAGAACGGCGTCTCCATTCCCCGCAAGGGCGTGTGGTTCGACACCGCCCTCGGTGCTCACTACGACACCTTCTACACCGACCGCTATATGACCATCCCCAGCGTCAACCGCCTCTACGATATCTGCACGGGAATCCCCTTCGAGCATTTCATCATCCTGGCGAACACCACGCAGTACGGCGGCGGTGGCATCTTCAACAGCTACACCATCGCCTCGGCCAAGAGCCCGCGCTCGAAGCTGGAGGTCATCGTCCACGAGTTCGGACATAGCTTCGGCGGCCTCGGCGATGAGTATTTCTACGATGACATGTACGAGACCTGGTACCCTGCCGACACCGAGCCTTGGGAACCCAATCTCACGACGCTCGTAGATTTCGGCAGCAAGTGGCAGGATATGCTCCCAGAGGGTACGGCTATTCCCACCGTCCCCGACGGTCAGGACGTCACCACGAAGGTGGGCGTCTATGAAGGTGGCGGCTACCAGAGCAAGGGCGTCTATCGCCCCACACAGGAGTGTCGCATGAAAGTCAACGAGGTGAAGGAGTTCTGCCCTGTCTGTCAGCGTGCCATTCGCCGTCTCATTGATTTCTACACCGCAAGAGAATGAATATCAAGGTTAAAGGTGTCACCCTCGGCAGTATCGCTGCTGCCAGCTACGGCTTGAATCCGCTGTTTGCATTGCCGTTGTATGCCGACGGCATGACAGCCGACTCCATGCTCTTCTACCGCTATGCCTTCGCCATCGTGATGATGGGAGCGCTGATGCTGGTGCAGGGCAAGAGCTTCCGGCTGCGGCGTCGCGAGCTGTTGTCGCTGGCGCTCATGGGCATCGTCTTCAGCGCCTCGTCGCTGCTGCTGTTCCTCAGCTATCAGTATATGGACGCTGGCATCGCCTCCACGATTCTCTTTGCCTACCCGCTGCTCGTGGCGCTGATCATGTGGCTCGTCTTCCATGAGCGGGCCAGCATCCTGACGTGGGTTTGCATCGCGATGGCCTCCGTGGGTATCGCCTTGCTCTATCGCGGCAAGCCCGACGCGCCGCTATCGACCATCGGCGTGGTGCTGGTGCTGCTGTCGTCGCTCAGCTACGCGGTATATATTGTGGGCGTGAACCGTTCCGTGCTGAAGAAGATGGAATCTACGACGCTGACCTTTTGGGCCCTCGTCTTCGGCTCCAGCCTCTATGTCATCCGTCTCACGGGCATCGACCTCGACGCTGCCTCCTTCTCCTTCGCCCTGCAGACGCCCCATAACCCATGGCTGTGGGTGAACCTCGTATGTCTGGCACTGTTCCCGACGATTATCTCGCTGGTGACCATGAACCTGAGCATCCACTATATCGGTTCTACCTCGGCTGCCATTCTCGGTGCCTTGGAGCCCATTACGGCCCTCGTCATCGGTGTACTCGTCTTTGGTGAGACGCTGACCGTTCGCATCTGCATCGGCATCGTCCTCATCCTTGGTGCCGTCACCCTCCTCGTTGCGGGGAAGAAGATACGATTCCTCTTTAGGAGGAAAGATTAAAGATTAAAGATTCGTTCTTGACCCCTCAACCATAAACCCTCAACCCTCAACCATAAACCCGCCCATGCTTCGTCCTTTATCCTTCATCCTTTTATTGATCGTCTCATTGCCCGCTTCGGCGCAGCGGAGCGTGCCGCCTTATCGTGAGGGCGTGCCCACGGACAGCATTCGCCTCAGCGACCCCTTCATCCTCGCAGACTCCGCCACCCATACCTATTATATGACAGGCACGGGCGGATTGCTGTGGACCTCCAAGAACCTGCAGACATGGGACGGCCCCCGCAATGTCATAGAGGTCGATACCGCTTCGTGGATGGGACCTCATCCGGAGGTCTGGGCGGCTGAGCTGCACCACTATCGCGGCAAATACTACTACTTCGCCACCTTCACCAACAACGACCTCCACATTGACACCGTTGCTGGCCGGCCCATTCCGCGTCGCGCCTGCCACATCCTCGTCAGCGACCGCCCCGACGGGCCGTACCGCCCCATGAAGGACCCTGTCTATCTGCCCGCCTTCAAGCCCACGCTCGATGCCACGCTGTGGATCGACACGGACGGCCACCCCTACATGGTCTATTGCCATGAATGGTTGCAGAACGGCGACGGCACCGTGGAGAAAATTCGCCTCACCGACGACCTCAGTGGCACGATAGGGTGGAGCCACGTCATGTTCCGTGCCAGCGACAGCCCCTGGAGCACCGAGGCCGGTGATGTGGAACCCAGCTCACCGTTGCGTCAGCAGCGTGCCGACGGCACGTGGCCGAATCGCGTCACCGACGGCCCCTGGCTGTTCCGCACTGAGAGCGGGCGCCTCGGATGTCTGTGGACAAGTTGGGTAGGAGGGGACTACACGATGGGTGTGGCGTACAGCAAGAGCGGCACCCTCGACGGCCCATGGGTGCAGGAGCCGAAACCCATCACGCCACCGAACTACGGCCACGGAATGCTCTTCCACGATTGGCGCGGGCGCCTGCTCCTCGTCCTGCATAGCCATGTGGACCGCGACGGCCACTTCATCCGTATTCCCCATTACTTCCTCATGGACGACGAAGGCGACCGCCTCCGTCCCCTCGCCAATTTCATCCCATAACGCAGGGATAGGGAAAATCCTCTTCGGTTTAGGTTTTTTCCTTTTGTGGGCTGTGTAAAAGGCCGTACCTTTGCAGCAGAAAACAAAAAGAAACCCTAAAATTATACAGATATGAAAAAGATGATTCTTTCCCTCGTGATGAGCCTCGGCGCTCTTCTTCCCGTGAATGCAATGTCCTACGAGCAGGCTCGCGAGGAGGCCCGCTTCCTGACAGATAAGATGGCGTATGAGCTGAACCTCAACGACCAGCAGTACAACGACGCCTATGAGATCAACCTCGACTACCTCTTGAGTGTACGCGACGAGAGCGATCTCTATGGCGACTATCTCACGTATCGCAACGCCGACCTGCGCCACATTCTCTACGACTGGCAGTATTCGCTGTTCATGGCGGCTGATTATTTCTTCCGTCCGCTGACGTGGCTGAGTGGCGCGTGGTACTTGCCAGTATATCGCTACTATCGCGTGGGTCATTACTATTACAACCACCCGTCGGTGTTTTACAGCTATCGTGGCGGCCACGGGCGTTACCATCACCACGCAGGCTTCTATGTCTCTCGTCGCCCACATTGGAGCGGTGGCTTCCGCGGTCATGACCGTGGCCCCATCGGCCATCACGGCAGCGTACACCACGGCGGCAACCATCCCAGCCATCGCCCCGGCGGCAGCTACCATACCACGAACAGAGGTGGCGGTTCCCACATGAGCGGTCGTCCTTCGAACCACGATTCCCGTTCGCACGGCAGTAGCAGCTACGGTCATCCCAGCTCCACCCGCTCCACGGTAGGTCACAGCAACCATACGTCCGTAGGTCATACGTCCGTAGGTCGCTCATCGGTAGGTCACTCATCCTCTTCGAGCTACGGCGGTTCGCGCCCCAGCAGCTTCGGCGGTGGCAGCCATACGCGCAGCGGCTCCTTCAGCGGAGGTTCGCATAGCGGCGGCTCACGCGGAGGTTCCTTCGGTGGCGGTTCCCACGGAGGCGGTTCCCACGGCGGTAGCTCACGCGGTGGCGGGCGTGGAAGATAAAAGCTGTTGCCAGACGACAGCATCTACAAAGCCATCGTCAGTACGAAGCCAGTCCTGCAACTTCGCCGAGGCCTGAAAGCCAGCATGCGAGAAAAGTTGCAGGGCTGGCTCGTTTGTGGTGGCGATGATGGCGTAGATCTGGTGGAGGTGCAACTGGCGGGCATAGGCGCAGAGCGCTTCCACCACGGGGCGGCCATAGTGTTTCCCTTGGTATTCAGGTAGAATCAGCAAGCCTATCTCTGCCCGCAGATGAATGGGGTCGAAGTTCACAAGGTCTGCGAAGCCGATGGCTGTGGCCTTGGAGTGGCGGCCCTCTGTGGCGACACGCTCGATGACGAGTCGTACCTGCCCGTCGGCAAAGATGTCGCCTTTGCTGTTGGCGATATACTCGCGCAGGGCATAGCGGGAGTAGGGCACGGTCGTGCTGCCGTGACGCCAGAAGCGGCTGTCGTTCTCAATGCGGTACATGAGTTCCAGGTCTTCGGGCTCCAAGGCGCGCAGGCGTATATCAGCAGTAGATGTCATTGGGCAGGATGAGCGTGTGGGTTTGCTGGTTATAGGTGCCGAGGTGGCTGCGGATGCCCTTGCGGTGTGCGGCCACCATCTGCCACAGCATATTCTGATAGGGGTGGCCGTAGGTGGTCACTTCAAAGACGATATAGAGGTAGTTGGGCGCCATGGGGTCAGAGGGTATATCGTCGGCACGCGTGGCAGCGAGTCCCTCGCGACTGCAGATGGCCTGCACCTCGTTCCATGCCTCGTCGGAGCCGAGGAAGAGGAGGGTCTCCGGGCTGCCGGGCCGCAGCTGCTGCAGGCGGTCGATGCCTGTGACCTTCTTCAGCCAACGCCAGCCGCGTTTCATCCATTTGCGGGCCATGCTGAGGATGCCCATGGCGAGCACGGCTATCTCCACGAAGAGCCACGCAAACCAGTAGCGACGCGAAAAGTGCTTGCGGAAGAAGATGAGCATCGCGTGGTAGAAGTTATAGACGTAGCGGAAGCTCGTCTGCTGGGTGCTCTCGCCCTTGTAGTGCAGCATCAGCTTGGGCGTGTACCAGCATTCCCAGCCGGCACGTCCGATGCGGTAGCTGAGGTCGATGTCCTCGCCATACATGAAATAGGTCTCGTCGAGCAATCCCACCTCCTCTAGCGCCTTGCGCCGCAGCATCATGAAAGCCCCCGAGAGCGCCTCGATCTGTCCGTCGGCGAACTCAGGCAGATGTCCCATATAGTATTTGGCGAAGCGACGATGCGTGGGGAAAAGGCGCCCGAGACCTACGACCTTGTAGAACGAGGTGGCTGGGGTGGGGAGCCCGCGTCGCGACTCGCGCGCAAAGGAGCCGTCGTGGTTCACCATGTGAATGCCCATGGCGCCGGCGCACTCGTGCTCCTCGAAGAAATGTATGCAATGGGCGAGGGTGTCCTCAGCCACGAACGTGTCGGGGTTGAGGAGGAGCACCAGATCGCCTGTGGCCTGTCGGATGGCCTGGTTGTTGGCGCGGGCGAAGCCCACGTTCTCCGTGTTCTCGATATAGTGAACGTCGGGGAAGTCAACGCGCACATAGTCGATGGACTTGTCCGAAGAGGCGTTATCGACGACCCACACCTCCACATCCAATCCTTTGGAGGCGCGACGCACGGAGTCCAGGCACTGCCAGAGGAAGTGCTTGACATTGTAGTTGACGATGACGACGGACAGCTTCATCAGTTCTCAGTTCTTGGGTGAGTCCTCCTGTTTTGCATCGTCGTTGGCTCGTTCATACAGCATCTTGTCCTCGGAGGGCCAGATGAAGAAGAAGGCCACGACGCACATGAGCGCCAGATAGCCGCAGGTGGGCTCACAGCCCAGCAGATAATATGCGAAGGTGTTATACAGAAGCGGCAGGCCCAGCAGTTGGATGCGTACCAGCGACAGGACGAAATAGTCTTGTTCGTCGGCATGGATCATGGCCTTCACACGCTTGAAGTTCATCAGCTTCAATCCCAGCAGGATGCACAACAGCGTCACGACCACGCCGACCATGCTCATCCAATACGACGTCGTGGCATCGCCGGCCAGCAGCCCCGGTGACAGCCAGCCAGCTTCATAGACAAGCAGGATGAGGGCAGTCACAAGAAGTTGCGCGGCATAGACGCATCTGAGTGCAAGTATGATTTTCTTCATTTGAGGATAAAGGGTTTACGGTCTAAGATGCTGCGGCCGAGCGTCACCTCATCGGTGTAATGCAGCAGGTCGTTCTGTGCCACGCCGCGTGCGATGGTGGTGATGGTGACCTTGTAGTCCGCCAGCTTGCGGTAGATATAGAAATCCGTGGTGTCGCCCTCCATCGTGGGGCTGAGGGCCAGGATGACCTCCTTGATGCCCCCTTTGGCGACGCGCTCCACCAGCGAGGTGATCTCCAAGTCCTGCGGCCCGATGCCGTCCATGGGTGAGATGACACCTCCCAGCACATGATACACGCCGCTGTACTGCTGTGTGGCCTCAATGGCCATCACATCCTGAATGCTCTCCACGACACACACGGTGCTGTGGTCGCGGCTGGGCGTGGCGCAGATGCCGCAGATGTCGCCGTCGCAGATGTTATGGCAGATGCGGCAGTAGTGCACGTTGGCCATCAGCGCCTTGAGGCTGTCGGCAAAGGCATCGACATCTGTGCGCTCGCGCTTGAGCAGATGCAGCACCAAGCGCATCGCCGTTTTACGTCCGATGCCCGGCAGTCCCGCAAACTGACTCACGGCACGCTCCAGATATAGGGATGGGATTTCCATAAACGCCCGCAAAGGTACATAAAAAGTGAATAATGAAAGCATGAAACGTGAAAAATGAGGAGGTGACATGAGAAAAAAGACACTAAAAGCACAAAAATACAACCCGAAATGCAAAATCTTTCAACTTTAAACCATCAACTTTAAACTTTTTATGTATCTTTGCACCCGCTTTTCGGGGCGTAGCGCAGTTGGTAGCGCACCTGGTTTGGGACCAGGTGGTCGCCCGTTCGAGTCGGGTCGCCCCGACGCAAGGACTCAGCGCCGCATGAAGACCTCGTGCGGCGTTGTCTGTTCTTGAGGCCACAACGAGTAAAACAAGACACTACTATGATACGTATCGCAGTACAATCCAAAGGCCGTCTGTTTGAGGACACGATGGCGTTGCTTGCCGAAGCAGGCATCAAGATTCCGTCGAGCAAGCGCACGCTGCTCGTGCAGTCGCCCAACTTCCCCATTGAAGTGCTCTACCTGCGCGACGATGACATTCCCCAGAGCGTGGCCACGGGTGTGGCTGACCTGGGCATCGTCGGCGAGAATGAGTTCGTGGAGCGTGCCGAGGAGGCTGACATCGTCCGCCGCCTGGGCTTCAGCAAATGCCGTCTGTCATTGGCCATCCCCAAGGCTATCGATTATCCGGGTGTCGAGTGGTTCGAGGGCAAGAAGATTGCCACCAGCTATCCCGGCATCCTTCGCGCGTTCCTTAATAAAAATAAGGTGAATGCCGAGGTGCACGTCATCACGGGTTCCGTGGAGATCAGCCCGGGCATTGGTCTCGCTGACGGTATCTTCGATATCGTCTCGTCGGGCAGCACCCTCGTGAGCAACAACCTGCGAGAGGTGGAGGTGGTGATGCAGAGCGAAGCCCTGCTGATTGCCAACAAGAACCTCGACGCTGAGAAGCGTGCCATCCTCGAAGACCTGCTCTTCCGCATCGAAGCCGTCAAGGCTGCCGAGGACAAGAAGTACGTCCTCATGAACGTCCCCAGCGAGCGTCTGCAGGAGGTCATCGCCGTTCTGCCGGGTGCCAAGAGCCCCACGGTGATGCCGCTGGCAACGCCGGGGTGGAACAGCGTCCACACCGTCATCGACGAGAAGCGCTTCTGGGAAGTCATCTCACAGCTGAAAGCGCTTGGCGCCCAGGGCATCCTAGTGATTCCCATTGAGAAAATGATTTTGTAATAGACCCACCCCCGACCCCTCCCGTGAAGGGAGGGGAGTGAAGAAATAGCTATGTTAGTTTATAAAAATCCGAATGAGGCGGCGCTGAAGGAGATCATCACGCGACCCACGAAGGATGCCAAAGACCTGACAGCCCTCGTGTCGGCCGTGCTGGCCCGCATCAAGGCAGAGGGCGATGCAGCCGTGCTCGACTACGAACAGCAGTTCGACCAAGTCGATCTGCGTTCCGTTTGTTGCCGTGCCACGGCAACTGACGCAGCCGTCAGCCCCCTCGCCGTCACCCCCGCTGAATTCGAGCGTGCCGAGTCTCTCGTCAGCGCAGAGCTGAAAGCCGCCCTGCAGTTGGCTCACGATAACATCGCCCGCTTCCACTGCGCCCAGCGCTATGCTGGCATCGAGGTGGAGACGGCGCCCGGCGTGCGCTGCTGGCAGAAGAGCGTACCCATCGAGAAGGTGGGACTCTATATTCCCGGCGGCACAGCACCCCTGTTCTCTACCGTGCTGATGCTGGCCACACCAGCCCGCATCGCTGGCTGTAGCGAGATTGTGCTCAGCACGCCCCCCAGCAAGGACGGCAGCGTGCACCCCGCCATCCTCGTGGCTGCCCGCATCGCTGGTGTCTCCAAGGTCTTCAAGGCAGGTGGCGTTCAGGCCATCGGCGCTATGGCCTACGGCACGCAGTCGGTGCCGAAGGTGTCGAAGATCTTCGGCCCCGGCAACCAGTATGTGCAATGCGCCAAGCAGCTCGTATCGCTGGCTGATGTGGCCATCGACATGCCCGCAGGCCCCAGCGAGGTAGAGGTCATCGCCGACGCTACGGCCAACCCCGCCTTCGTGGCTGCCGACCTGCTCTCGCAGGCGGAGCACGGCGTGGATTCCCAGGTGCTCCTCGTGACCACCTCCGAGGCACTGCTCGCCGCTGTGCAGGACGAGGTAGCCCGTCAGCTAGCCCTGCTGCCACGCAAGGACATCGCAGCTGCCGCCCTCGAGAACAGCCGCCTTGTGCTCGTGTCCTCCACGGACGAGGCCCTCGCCATCAGCAACCGCTATGCCCCTGAGCACCTCATCATCGAGACCGCCGATGCCGAAGCGCTGGCGGAGCGCGTGGTGAATGCCGGCAGCGTCTTCATCGGACATCTCACTCCTGAGAGCGCTGGCGACTACGCCTCGGGTACCAACCATACGCTGCCCACCAACGGCTACGCTACCGCTTACAGCGGCGTGAACCTCGATGCCTTCTGTCGCAAGATTACCTATCAGAAGATTACGCCCGAAGGCCTGCAGAGCATCGGCCATGCCGTGGAGCTGATGGCTGCCGCCGAGCAGCTCGATGCGCATAAGAATGCGATGACGGTAAGGATGAAGACCCACCCCCAACCCCTCCCGTGAAGGGAGGGGAGTTTCAGTCCTCGAGTCTCTCTTTTTCTATTAGATATTTTCCAAGTATGAATAAAGATATAGA
>Ga0310691_10005966_pt1 | contig 13136 bp, 6 predicted proteins | sample 176DNAGHGlowgp2_FD_203887 | JGI IMG/M metagenome (GOLD analysis project Ga0310691, IMG submission 203887) | Sheep rumen microbial communities from Palmerston North, Manawatu-Wanganui, New Zealand - 1766 DNA GHGlow gp2 (v2) (version 2) | ecosystem: Host-associated > Mammals > Digestive system >... | reverse complement strand
AGAAGCAATGAGAAGACTCTTGTTTCTTCTGGCGTTGCTGCTGTGCTTCGTTTCTCGAATGGAGGCGCAGGAGTTTGTCAACCTGACTGCCGACGAGGTCAGGGTAGGCGAGCGCTTGCCCGTCTGGTTCCACGAGTTCCCTTTAGGTGCGGGCTATGCCGACTCTGTCTATAGCGTCAGCATCGACTACCCGGAATTTATCGATATGAGCGAGGCCGACATCCGTCGCTACCACGACCTCAGTGGCCAACCATTGCCCGCTCTTCCCGAAGTGGAACAGTATGTGGGTGTCAGCCGCCGCCAAGCCACCCTTTATGTGAGCTTTGTGCCTCTGGTCTTCCGCGAAGGGAAATGGCAGAAGCTGGTCAGCTTCCGACTCTCATTGAAAGCTGAGGCCGCAGCAAAATCGCGTGCCACACGCACTACCTCTGCCACCAGCCGCTATGCCGACCATTCCGTGCTCGCCACGGGCCAGTGGGTGAAGATCAGCGTGCCCGAGACGGGCGTCTATCAGCTCACTGAGGCACTGGTGCGCCAGGCCGGCTTCTCTAATATCAATAAGGTGAAGATCTACGGCTATGGCGGTGCCCTGCAGCCCGAAGTGCTCACGGCCGACTATCTTGCCGCCACCGACGACCTGAAGGAGGTGCCCACCTGCTTGGTGGGCGGGCGCCGGTTGTTCCACGGCGTGGGCCCCGTGGGGTGGGAGAGTGCCACCGCCACCGAGCGCACCCGTAACCCCTACGCCACTGGCGGCTGCTACTTCCTGACCGAGAGCGACGACGAGCCGCTCATGGTGGATAGCGCAACCTTCGTTTCGGCTTTCTATCCTGCCCCCGATGACTATCACGCTCTCTACGAGAAGGACGAGTATGCCTGGTATCACAGTGGGCGCAAGCTGGTGGAGAAGACCGCCCTGCCCGATGCCGCCGCTGCCACCTACGAGCTGGCGGCCCATGATGGCAGCGGCACACTCACCGTGGTGCTGAGCTACAACGGCATAGGTCAGGTGAGCGTCGAGGTGAACGACTCAGTGGTGGGAACTGTCAGCATCGCCTCCGCCTTGGGCGAGACCACGAAGGCCGGCAACCGCCTGGTCACCTACCGCCTCAATGGCCTGTTGCAGGAGCGTAACACCATTCGTCTGCGGCGTTCCAGTGGCGGTGCCACCTTCCGCTTGGACTACCTGGCTCTGACCATGCCCACGGCGGCACCTGCTCCACGTCTTTCGGCCGATGCCTTCCCCGTGCCACGGTATCACTATCGCATCACGAACCAAGACCACCATGCCGACAGTGCTGCCGACATGGTCATTATCATTCCCACGTCGCAGAAGGTGCGGTTGCAGGCTGAGAGGCTGAAGCAGCTGCACGAGGAGCGCGACGGCCTGCGCGTGCGCATCGTACCGGCCGACGAGCTGTTCAACGAGTTCAGCAGCGGCACCCCCGATGCCAGTGCCTACCGGCGCTACCTGAAGATGCTCTACGACCGCGCCGAGACAGCGGCCGACATGCCCCGCTACCTCCTCCTCTTCGGCGACGGCAGCTGGGACAACCGCATGCTCACCCCCGACTGGAGCGGCTATTCGCCCGACGACTTCCTGCTCTGCTACGAGAGCGAGGAGTCGTACAGCACCACCAACAGCTATGTCAGCGACGACTTCTTCTGTCTGCTCGACGACGGCGAGGGCGGCAACCTGACCAAGGCCGACAAGACCGATGTAGGCGTGGGGCGGCTGACGGCGCGCACGGAGGAGGAGGCGAAAATCATGGTCGACAAGATTGTGGGCTACGTGGAGAACGGGCAGGCGGGCGACTGGCAGAACACCCTGTGCTTCATGGGCGACGACGGCAACGGCAATGTGCACATGAGCGAGGCCGACGCTGCCGCCCAGGTGGCCGGCGAGGCCAGCCCATCGTTCAACATCAAGAAAATCTACTGGGATGCCTATCAGCGCACCACCACCTCTACCGGCAACCGCTATCCCGACGTGTCGCGGCTCATCAAGCAGCAGATGCAGCAGGGAGCACTGGTGATGGACTATTGCGGCCATGGCGTCACCTATTGCCTGAGCCACGAGCAGGTGGTGCGCATTGAAGACTTCGCCCGGCAGACCTCACTGCGGCTGCCGCTGTGGGTGACGGCATCGTGCGACATCATGCCTTTCGACTCGCAGGAAGAGAATATCGGCGAGACGGCCATGCTCAACAGTCGTGGCGGCGCCATCGCTTTCTTCGGCACCACCCGCACTGTCTATACCGGCGACAACAAGAACATGAACTGCGCCTTCATCAAGTATGCCTTGGCCAAGGATGAGCAGGGACGGCCCAATACGCTGGGCGATGCCGTTAGGCTGTCGAAGAACGACGTGCGCTCCATTGGCAGCGACCCGAAGGACAGCCGCCGCGAGTCCTACCCCATCAATAAACTCCACTACTCCCTCTTGGGCGACCCGGCATTGCGGTTGGCCATCCCCACCATGAGCGTCGTGATTGACAGTATCAACGGCCAGCCAGTGGCCGATGCCACAGTGAGCCTCAGCGCCGGCCAGCGGGCCGTGGTGGCAGGCCATGTGGAGGATGCTGCCGACTTCAGCGGCGTGGTGGCACTGACGGTGAAGGACGTGGAGCAAACGGTGACGTGCCGGTTGAACGACGCGTCGGACACGTCGTCGCCCTTCACCTTCCAAGACCGGCCCGTCACGCTCTATAATGGTCAGGACAGCGTCAGCGGCGGCCGTTTCCGAATGGCTTTCGTGCTGCCTAAGGACATCAGCTACAACGAGCAGACGGGCAGCATGATTGCTTACGCCGTGAGCAACGACAAGACACGCATGGCCAACGGCCACACCGAGACCTTCACCATGGGCGGCGAGGGTGACGTGGCCAACGACGGTATAGGCCCCAACATCTACTGCTATCTGAACACGTCGGACTTCGAGAATGGCGGAACGGTGAACACCACTCCCTATTTCTTTGCACAGCTGGCCGACAAGGATGGCATCAACGCCGCTGGCAGTAGCTTAGGGCATGACCTGGAGTTGGTGGTGGACGGACAGATGGCAATGACCTACAACCTGAACGAGTATTTCAAGTATGACTTCGGCGACTACCGCAGTGGCAGCGTAGGCTTCAGCCTGCCTGAACTGGCAGAGGGCGACCACCGCCTGACCTTCCGTGCCTGGGATGTGCTGAACAACTCGTCGGTGGCCGAGCTGAAGTTCAGGGTGGAGCGGGCGTTGCAGCCCCGTTGCTTCAGCGTGGAGTGTACGCGCAACCCGGCCACTACCACCACGTCCTTCATCGTGAGCCACGACCGCACGGGCAGTCAGGTAGATGTGGAGCTGGAGGTCTTCGATGCCTCAGGCCGCTTGCTATGGAGAAAGAGCGAGACGGGCATCTCAACCGACAGCACCTATACGCTCGACTGGAATCTCACCACTGACAGTGGCAGTCGCCTGCGCACTGGTGTCTACCTCTATCGCGTGCTCATAGGCAGCGATGGCAGCAAGAAAGCATCGAAGGCCCAGAAACTGATAATAATGCATAATTAATAATGCATAATTAATAATCAATAATGAATAAATAAAAAATGAAATCATATATGAAAGCAATTCAAAAAAGATGGGTGATGGCTTTATCATTTATCATTTATCATTTATCATTTAGCCCAACGGGCGTGTTGGCCGACGACTACAAGACCACGACCTTCAACCCTGTGGAGCATGCCGTCATCTCGCAGACCATTGCCCCCGATGCCCGTGCCGCCGGTATGGGCGATGTGGGCGCTGCCACCGACCCCGACGTCAACTCCCAGTATTGGAACCTGGCAAAATACCCCTTCTGTATCAGCCGCGCAGGCATTGCCCTGAACTACACGCCGTGGCTGCGACAGTTGGTGAACGACATCGACCTGGCTTATGTGGCCGGCTACTATCGCGTGGGCGACTATGGCGCCCTCAGCGGGTCGCTGCGCTATTTCTCGCTGGGCGAGGTCACATCCTACGACGACGAGAGCATGACCTTCAACCCCTACGAGATGTCGCTCGACGTGGCCTATTCGCGCATGCTCAGCGAGACCTTCTCCATGGGCGTCGGCCTGCGCTGGATTTACAGCGACCTGCGCTACGACTACAGTGAGGACTCGAAGCCCGCCTCGGCCTTCGCTGCCGACTTGGCCCTTTACTATAATAACTATGTCATGCTCGGTTCGCGTGAGTGCCAGCTCGGACTGGGCGCCACGCTCAGCAACCTGGGCAGCAAAATCTCCTACTATGGCGACGAGGAGAGCCAGTTCATTCCTGCCAACCTGCGCTTGGGCGCTTCGCTGATGGTGCCCGTCGACGAGTACAACCGTTTCTCGATAGCTGCCGATGCCAACAAGCTGCTCGTGCCCACCGTGCCCCGCCAGGGCGTGGACGAGTCGAACAGCGACTATCAGGACCGCGTGCGCCGCGAATATAGCGACGTGAGCAGCATCAAGGGCATGTTCGACAGCTTCAGCGATGCTCCGGGCGGCTTCAAGGAGGAACTGGAGGAGGTGCAGTGGAGCGTCGGTGCCGAGTATGTCTACCACGACCAGTTCTCTCTGCGTGCCGGCTACCACCACGAGAGCCAGTCGAAGGGCAACCGCAAGTACTTCACCGTGGGTGGAGGCTTCCGCATGAGCGTCTTCTCGCTCGACGTGGGCTACGTCATCTCCACTGCCCAGTCGAACCCGCTGGACCAAACGCTCCGCTTCACCTTGGCTTTCGACATGGATGGCATCAAGGACTTGTTCCGCAAATAGAACTTGCACCTGCTTGCACCACTTGCACCTACGCCTGATTATCAGGCAGTTATCTTGCACCACTGCTTGCACCACATCTTGCACCGCAGCCTGCATAAATATACATTTTCTGAAGTGCCACTTGATGAAAAAATACGCACGCCTTTTGAAAAAATACGCACGGGTTTTTGAAAAAAACTGGCACTTCAGGTAAATTATCTTTACGCTGGCCGTTTCCTCCCCTTTTGGGTTCGCAGTCAGCCCCGTTTTTGCATAAATATACAGTCCGGCTGTATATTTATGCAGTTCCAGGGGGTGAGGGGGCGAGTTGTTAGAAGTGGTACAGGTGCAAGCTGTGGTGCAAGTACTGGCGCAAGCAGTGGTGCAAGATAACTACTTGATAATCAGGCGTAGGTGCAAGAGGTGCAAGAGGTGCAAGAGGTGCAAGTAGGTGCTGATTCTATAGCACAGACGTGAGTCCGATTATGGTTGACGCCTCAGGCAATCGGCATCGCAACCGTCCCTGCCGTCTTTCATTGCAAAAAGCTTACGTCAAATTCACGTTAAAAAAGATGTTGCTATCGAGAGGACACGCTTAGAATGTCATTCGGATCATGAAGCGTATGCCGTGCTTGTGAGCCGTGGGCAGGTGGTTGTAGCTGAGCCGGCGGATATACTCCACGTGCACAATCTTGAAGATGTTGTGGATGCCGGCCGACACTTCCCAGTAGGGTTCCTTCTTGTCCATGATATATGAGCCTTCGGGGAAATACATCAGCGTGGCATCGCCCTCATTCTGCGGTAGCGTGGGGTTGTTTTTGTCCGTGAGGTCGCCCCACAGGCACTTCACCGAGAGCCACTCGCGCCATTTCAGCTTACGCAACAGGGGTATGCGGTTGAAGAGCTTTCCGTTCAAGTCCCAGTTGAGCATGGCCGAGGCGTAGCGGTCGTTGAGGAACTCCATGTTGTTAATCAGCGTGAAGGTGTAGTCCTGCATAATGTAGCTCAGGTTGGTCTCGGGCATGATGAGCAGGGGGAAGGGCACCTTGTTCCACTGAATGCCTCCCTTGGCTATGAAGTCCATCTTTCCCCACGACTTCAGCCAGAAGCGCTTGTAGATGCTGGCCTCGGTGACGTTGTAGCGATAGTCGCCGCCGAGGAAGTCCTTCAAGCCCATGGTGTGGCTCAGCGTGAATACAGGTGAGTCGAGGTTGATAGGTAGTCGGCGTTGCTTGGTGTTGATGAAGGTCTCGCCCGGGGCGAAGCGCAGCTCGCCGCGCAGCTCGGTGGTGCGCAGCCTCTGTGAGTAGGGCGACGGGCCGTCGGCGGTGGGCACCGTGGGGGTGGACCAGTTGCGCCACTGGCTGCGGTCGGACGTCTTGTTGAGAGGGATGAAGAACAACTGGCCGGCTCCTTCGTTCTCTTCGGCCTTCAGCGAAAGTGTGGTGCGGAAGCCCCAGTCCTCCTCGCGCTCGAAAGTGAGCGACTGGCGGTTGTAGAACATCATCTTGTCGACCTTCGCCCACTTGAAAGCAGTGAAGACATTATCCTTGTCGGTGTGCATGAACTTGTCGCTGGGCGACATCACGTCGTAGGTGCTGGAGAGGGTCAGCGTGCGCTTGGGGAACTCGCGGGGCAGATACTCCTTCTTGTTGAACGAGTAGATGAGGTCGCCCTTGTAGTAGGTCTTCTTTGAGTCGAGGCCGTGGGCAATGTAGCCTGCGGCAAAGAAGTTGGAGTCGAGATTGGCGGTGGTCTGGGCCGAGAAGCGGAAGCGGTAGCCATCGACGAAGTTGCGGGTAATCATGGTGTTGATGGGTCCGATGTCCACTTTCGACGGAGTCTTCGGCGTGCCCGTCTCTACGAAGTTTTCGATGAAAGCCTTGGCCACAAAGATGATGTAGTTGAAGCCCTTGATTTGCTCCATGCCGTGGACGAAGGCATCCATTGAACTCTCGCTCTTCGTCAGCTCCACTTGGCGGTACTGCGCCCAGAAATCGTCGCCCTGCATCATGGCGTTCACGTCTTTCACCTCTTTCTTCTTGCCCTTGAACAGCTGGCGAGGCAGTTCGTCGAAGGCATAGCCGGTGAGACGGGTGTTGCGTATGACGGCGAATTGCTGCAGGAAGGAGGCCACCTTCAGCTCGGTGAACATGTCGTCGACCGATAGCACCCACTCTCCGCTGGGCAGTTGGGTGAACTCTTGGGTTACCTTCATGTTTTCCACGAAATTCACGTCCGACCGTTTGGGAATGGTCATCTCGCAGCGCTTCACCTGGTAGCTGCTGTCGGCCAGGATGTAGAGTTGTCCGCGAAAGCCGAAGTCCTGCTGGTTGTTGGGCAGGAAGGAAAGATGGAAACAGAGGTCGCGGTCTACGTAGACCGTGTCTTCGATGTAATAGCGGTAGAAGGCTATTGCATCGTCGCCTATGGGCGAAGTGAAGGGATACTGCAACAGTCGGATCTGGTCATCGTAGATATTAATATCGGTAAAGACGTCCTTCATCAGCGTGGTCAGTATGTCGCCTGTCTGTATGAGTTCGTTGATGCCGCTATTGTTCATGCCCTTGATGATGGTCTTTTCGTCGTGTGGCGACTTACGATAGACTTTCTGCGAGACGGTCTCGTCGACGGAGATGGGCAGGATGAGCTTTTGGTTGTAGGGGCAGGTCTCCACCTGGTCGCGCAGCCACTGCTTCTTGCCCAGGCGGGTGGAGTCGAGAAAAGCGGTGGTGACGTCGTTCAGGGCCAGTGTCAGCTTCTGGTATTTATTGTATTGGTAGAAGTCGTGGTTGCTCAGGTCGGTGCGTTTCTTGGCAGCCACCACCTTCTTCATCAGCTCCACGGCAGGGTTGTTCTTGCGGCTGTAGCGCGAGCGCTTCGACTTCACCGTCACCTCGCCCAGCATCTTACTGTCGGGCTTCAGGCGGATGCGCAGGTAGTGGGGCGTGCGGTGGTCTACGATGATGGTCTGCTGCTGGTAGCCTACGGCACTGAACGTCAGCGGCCAGCTGTCGTGGCGGTCAATGCTGAAGTAGCCGTTCAGCTGGGAGGCTACGGCCACGCCATGCCCACGGTAGATGCAGCTGGCAAAGGGAATGCTGTCGCCCGTCTGGGCGTCGAGGATGTGGCCAGTGAGGGTCTGACCCTGGGCGGGTAGGCAAAAGACAAAGAAGAGCAAGAGCCTCCCCAAGCCCCTCCAAAGGAGGGGATGTTTGGTTAGATTATTACTATGGTCGATGCTCATATTGCTTTCACTCTTATTATTGATAGTCTTATTTTGATAGTCTTATTATTGATACTCATATTATAATTGTTTCTACTCTCCAAGACCGCACGCCTCTCGTATTGCTTATATCTATCCAGACATCCCCTCCTTTGGAGGCTTTCTTGCCAAGGCAAGCGTCCTTCGGCCGAGCGGGGGAGGCTCTTTTCTTCCTTACACCTCAAATTCCTTGCACATCGTCTCGTGCCTATAGTGCATATAATAGTAGAGGGCTGCCAGGACGGTAATCTCGAAGAGAGGGTAGATCCACGGCTCGTTGATGAGGCAGCCGACGAACATGACGATGGCGCGGGTGTTGTGGGTCAGCGTGTTGGTCATCCACATCAGCGGCAGGCTCTTTGAGCGGAACTCCTGGCGGAAGGCGGCAGGCATGTCGGCGGCATTGGGCCATTTCGCCTTCACCTGGCGGAAGAATTTCTGAAACTCAGGGGTGTTCTTCTCCTGCTTGCGACACCATCCAATGTAGAAATAGTGGAAGAGGTAGTCCCAGAAATAGCCTTTGTCGCCCACGGTGAAGGGGCCCCACTTGCGTTTGGGCATGGCGTCGAGCAGTTGCTGTTCGCCCTTGGTGCTGCTCAGCTCGCTGCCCTCTTCGCCCTTGATGAAGTAGAGGTGAATCTGGCGGTAGTAGTCGGCCAGCTGGCACTGGCGGGCGTGCCAGTAGAAGCCGGCGAAGGCGCAGAGGAGGAATCCCCAGAAAGTCCAGTGATATTCTGTCTGGAAGGGTAGGGGCTGGTGCCACAGCCGCAGTGCAATGCCCAAATAGCAGAAGAAGAACCACACGTCGCTGGCCAGTCCGTCGAGCATGCGGCCGATGGCTGTCTTGTGGTTCGTCAGGCGGGCCATCTGCCCGTCGGTGCTGTCGCAGAAGTTGGCCAGCATGAGCAGGGCCACGCCGCAGATGTTCCACCACAGCTCTGTGTGGTAGAAGCAGAAACCGGCGCCGGCGCCGAGAAACATCGACAGGATGGTAACGAAGTTGGGGGTGACGCCTATCTTAATCCACATCAGGGCAAAGGCCAGGCCGATAGGGCGTGTGAAATAGACGTCGAGCGTCTCTTCCGTGTCGTTTGACTTGAACGATTCTTGTAGCAGTTGTTTAAACGATTTGTCTGTCATATCCGTTTTTTTTCTCTTTCTAAAAAGTGGCCCGATGGTAGTCCGTGGTTGTAAACTTTTTGGCCACTTTGCGTTTTCGGGGTGCAAAGGTAATCATTTTGAGCGATATAAAGGTCTGTTTTGCCTCATTTTTCTTGTCTGTTATGAAAAAAAAACGTAACTTTGCGGTCGTAAAGATAAAAAATAGGACAGAAATGGTTAAACATTTATGATGAAGGCGACAGACAAGAATATCATTATGATTACTGCCGGTGGGGTGGGCGAGCGTTTTGGCAGCAGCGTTCCCAAGCAGTATGTAGAAATAGACGGGCGCATGGTCATAGCCTATGTCATCGATGCCTGCAAGCAGAGTAGGCAGGCCGATGCCATTCTGGTGGTGGCCCATCCGCGCTACCATGCTGAGCTGGTTGCTCGGTTTGGGGTCGACGTGGCTGAGAGCGGTCCTGAGCTGAATGTCACCAAGCGCAATGGTCTTGACTTCCTGCGTAAGCACAGCAGCTGCGAGAAGGTGGTGGTGGTCGATGCCGTCAGGCCGGCTGTCGAAAGCCAGGTGCTCGACCGTTTCTTCCTTGCCCTCGACCACTATGATGCCGTGGCCAGTGCGAGGAAGATTACCGATAGCCTCGGCCGCTATGGGCAGTGGGTTGTCAACCGCGAGGAGTACTACACGCTATCGGCTCCCGAGGGCTTCCGCTTCGGGCTGATAGACCAGTGCTTCAAAGCCGACTCGCCGCTGACGGAATCGGTTCAGCAGCTGCCAGACTCGTCGAAGGTGTTGCTTGACTTCGATGTTCCCTATTATGACAAGCTGACTTATCCCGAAGATCTGGCCAAGATTCGGGCGGTGCTTCGTATGCGCAACGAAAGGGGAATGGTTAGCTGATGGGCAGCTCGACCACGAACTTTGAACCCTCGTTCAGCTTCGACTCTGCGGTGACGGTGGCACCGATGCTGAACGCCATGGTGCGGCAGGTGCTCAAGCCCAGACCGGCACCGGGGATAAACTCGTCTACCTTGTAGAAGCGCTCAAACACCTTTTCGAGGTCCTCCTCGGCTATGCCCTTGCCGGTGTCGCTCACCCAGACCCTGATGCGGCCATTGGCGGGCTGCTCGTAGCCTACGCTGATGCTGCCTTTCGTGGTGAACTTCACGGCGTTTGACAACAGGTGCTTGATGATTTCGTTGAAGCGGCTCAGGTCGGTGGTGACCATCTGCTGCTCGCAGGCAAACGCCGTTAGCAGCTCTACGCCAGGCTTCAGCTCGTGGCGGAAACGTTCCACCTGCTCGGTCAACGTGGTGTTTAGCTCGAAGGTGGAGAAGACGGCCTGTGCCTGCCCTGATTCTATCTTAGAGATGTTCACCACGTCATTGATGATGACCAGTAGCTTCTGGGTGTTCTCATGGATAAGGTCGAGAATACCCTTTTGCTCTTCGGGAGAGCTGATGTCGGGCAGTATGCTCGTGAAGCCTACAATGGCATTCAGCGGCGTGCGGATCTCGTGGCTGATGTTGGCAATGAAAGCCGACTTCAGACGGTCGCTCTCTTCGGCTTTGTTGCGGGCTTCAATCAGCTTCTCCTCCAACTGCTTGCGGTCGTCGACAATCATCGAGGCTCCCACGATTCTCGCCGGCTTGCCCTCCACGTCGCGCTCTGAGACGGTGGCGTAGCTCTCTTCCCAATAGTATTGCTTGGTGTGCGGAATGAGCACGCGGTACTCCTCGTGATACTCCTCGGTGGCTCCCGTGGCCAGGGCGGTGATGGCCTTCAGCACGCGCTCGCCATCCTGGGGGTGCAGCTGCTGGGCTATCTCCCCTTGCAGGGCACCGCCAGCTACCAGCCCTCTGACGCTGCCTTTGTCGCGGAAGTCGTCGTCGTAGCTAACGCTTAGCGTCTGGGGGTCGGCGTGCCAGGTGGCAATCTTCATGGCCTTCAGCACAAACTCCGACTCAATGTTGTTCTCGTTCAGCTTGTCTAACTGCTCCAACTCATAGCGCAGCTCACGGCTCTCACGCCTTAGACGGAAGATAGACCACACAAAACCGATGAGCAAAACTGACATTACTCCCCAGATGAGTACGTCTGAGTAGTACGATTGGAAGGCTATGGACAGCAGGTTAGTCATTATTATGCTGCAAAAGTACAAATAATTTTTCATTTCCAAAACTATTTTCACTTTTTCTTTTGTTTTTTGCGAGCTATTTATTACCTTTGCAGAAAAATTTGCTATTTTTTCTTAATGGAGCACAACTTTGAGCTCATTGCCAAAACTTTTATGGGACTGGAGCCCGTCCTGGCAAAAGAGCTGACTCAACTGGGGGCCAACGACGTACAGATAGGTAGGCGCATGGTGTCGTTTACGGGTGACAAGGAACTGATGTATCGGGCTAACTTCCAGTTGCACACGGCCATCAAGATTCTCAAGCCCATCAACCATTTCAAGGCGCGTAGCGCCGACGACGTGTACGAGGAAATCAAGAAGATAGACTGGACGGAGCTGCTGGCTGGCGACAAGACTTTTGCCGTCGATGCCGTGGTGTTCTCGGAAGAGTTTCGCCACTCCAAGTTCGTCAGCTACAAGGTGAAGGACGCCATCGTTGACCAGCTGCGCGAAAAGACCGGCAAACGGCCCAACATCTCGGTGGCAAACCCCGACCTGCGTCTGCACATACACATTGCCGAGGACCAGTGCACACTCTGTCTCGACAGCAGCGGCGAGAGCCTCCATCGGCGTGGCTACCGCCAGGAAAGCGTAGAGGCACCCATCAACGAGGTGCTGGCCGCAGGCATCATACTCATGACCGGATGGCAGGGCGAAACCGACTTCATCGACCCCATGTGTGGCAGCGGCACCTTCCTCATCGAGGCAGCACTCATAGCACGCAACATGGCGCCGGGCCTCTTCCGGAAGGAATATGCCTTCGAGAAATGGCCCGACTTCGACGCCGACCTCTTCGACGAGATTTACAACGACGACTCGCAGGAACGAGAGTTCAACCACCGCATCTACGGCTACGATGTCGACTTCAAGGCCGTGAACACGGCGCGACTGAACGTGAAGGCCGCCGGGCTCAGCGACTGCATCAGCGTGGAGCAGCAGGACTTCAAGGATTTCGTGCAGCCCAAGGAGAAGGCTATCATCGTCACCAACCCGCCATACGGCGAGCGCATCTCAACGCCCAACCTGCTGGAGACCTACAAGATGATTGGCGAGCGGCTGAAACATCAGTTCATGGGCAACGATGCCTGGATTCTCAGCTACCGAGAGGAGTGCTTCGAGCAGATAGGACTGAAGCCCAGCATCAAGATACCGCTCTACAACGGCTCCCTGGAGTGCGAGCTGCGTAAGTACCAGATGTTCGACGGCAAGATGAAGCAGTTCAGAAGTGAGGGCGGCACCGTCAAAACCGATGAGGAGAAACAACAAATGGCGCAAAGCCACCGATTCAAGAAAGAGCGCGAGTTCAAGCAGCGCATCACTGAGCAGGAGGCTAATGAAGAGGGCGACATCCGCTCCTTCACCTTCCACTTCCACGACTTCAAGGAAGAACGCAAACCGCGCGCGACAAGGGAGCCAAGGGAAAGGAATACGAAAGAAAACCGAAAGAATAGGGATTCCAGAGACTACAAAGAGTCTAAAGACAGCAGAAAACCCCGTGACTCTAAGAATTTCAGAAAAGGAAAAGACACTGCCAACCGTGGCGGCCACGAGCGCTTCGACCGCCAGGGCAGTGGCAAGCGTAACAACAAACGATTCAACCGCGATGAAGACTAAAGCCCTGCTCATTGCCCTGCTCATCACTTTGCCCATGTGTGCACAGAAGCTTTTCACACTGGAAGACCTGAACTTCGGCGGACGCAACTATCACAACCTGCGACCGCAGAACATGTTCCTCACCTGGTGGGGCGACCAACTGGTGCAGACCGACGTGGAGGAATGTAGCCTCGTCAACCCTAAGACGGGAA
>Ga0310691_10005964_pt1 | contig 13136 bp, 11 predicted proteins | sample 176DNAGHGlowgp2_FD_203887 | JGI IMG/M metagenome (GOLD analysis project Ga0310691, IMG submission 203887) | Sheep rumen microbial communities from Palmerston North, Manawatu-Wanganui, New Zealand - 1766 DNA GHGlow gp2 (v2) (version 2) | ecosystem: Host-associated > Mammals > Digestive system >... | reverse complement strand
ATATATCTGCCTCCGTATAGACTTTTATAACGGGACAAATTATAGCACATAAATATATATTAAATAAACAGTAAACTTACGCGGGGACGCAAATAACAAGCCTTCTGAAACCCTTGCCAAGTTCAGTAGCGCATGATACGAGCGTGAGCTGCTCACTGTCGGACGCACCGGATACGATATTGTTGACGAGCTTTTTGGGAGAGCAGAACCTCACTTCCTTCACCTTGTAATCAAGCTTTGTGCCGTCCTGCTTAACAAAAGACACCTTGTCTCCCTTCCTGACTTCAGACAGTCTGTAAAACATCGTCGAAGTATGTCTGTTCCTGTGGCCGAGGATCGTGGAATTGCCTTCCTCTCCGGGCATAACGGAATACTCATAATGACCTAACCCGTACCTGAGCGCGACTCTTGTTGCCACGCTCCAGCACGGAAGGCTCAGGTCGATCTTATCTATCTTGAGCACGCCTATGCATGTAAGCTCGATATTCTTCGGAAGCTTGGCATCGTTCTTCTCCACCTCTTCCTCAAGTTCCGTAAGCTCCTCATCGTCTACGAAATAATCATAGCTCTCCCCTGCCACTTCATTACCATCCCTCGGCACCACGATCGTCATCGGAGTAGTCTCATGATTGACAGAATTCTCACTGATGAGTGACTCGATGCTCGTCAGTGCATCCTCGGTCACCTGCATCCTTCTCCAGCTCCTTATCGGATCTATGAGCAGGAATATCACACCGGTAACAAAGAACAGACCGGCCACGATGAGTAGGATGACCGTGACCTTATTTCTCTTTTTTTTGCCGTTTTTGTTGTCAATATTGGTGTATTCCATAAAAAAGTCCTCGAAAAGTTATATAAATTATATACTCTTTTTGTGCTATCATATACCCGATTTTTTCTTTTTCAGAGGTGTTTTGGCATGAATTCCGATTTGTGGGACAAGTCATTGAAGATAATGGCTCTCGATAAGAGGATCGAGCAGACCGTTTATGATTCTATACTGTCTAAGTCGAAGCAGGTGCATTTTGATGATGGCGTCCTTGTCATTGCTGCAAGGGATGATTTTTCCCTCAATATCATCAAGAATGAGAACCTCATACCGGTGATCAATGAAGCAGTCGACCATGTTAATGAAGGACCGGTGACTGTCAAGTTCATCAAGGCAGGAGATGAGAATTCACTCCGCTCTTCTGTTATCTCAAGCAAGAAGGTCATTGCCAACAGCAATAACATGAATTCGGGATCGAAGCTGACTGATGAGTATACTTTCGAGAATTTTATTGTAGGAGACTGCAACAGGTTTGCACATGCGTCAGCCGTGTCCGTTGCTAACAATCCCGGTTCAAGGCAGCGCAATCCTTTCTATCTGTGGGGCAATTCCGGACTCGGCAAGACTCACCTTATGAAAGCCATAGGTTATGCGATCCAGAATAAGTTCAAGAATAAGATCGTCTTATATACGACCTGTGAGGAATTCACGAGCGCTTTCGTACAGTGCAGGATGAGCAATGATTATGACTCCTTCCGCAATAAGTACAGGAATGTTGATGTGCTCATGATCGATGACATACAGTTCCTTATCGGTAAGAAGGAGACAATAAACGAATTCTTCAACACATTTGAGACACTTGTCAATTCAGGCAAGCAGATCATCATATCCAGTGATAAGGCTCCAAACAACCTGATAGATTTTGATGCACGTCTCACCTCGAGATTCCAGAACGGCATCCTCATGGATATCCAGCCGCCGGATTTTGAGACAAGGAAAGCGATCTTCCTGAGCAAGGCTGCAAATGATGATCTTACCCTGAGCGAAGACATCACTGATTATGTATGTGAGAATATCACGACTAACATAAGGGAGCTTAACGGTGCTTATAATACCATATCTTCCTATGTGTCACTGTCGAACGGAGTGATCGATATAGAGATAGTAAAGAACCTTCTCTCCTCTATCATATCCCCAAACAAGAAGAAGTATGTGACGCCTGACATGATAATAAATGCCGTATCAAGATACTATGACGTATCTGTTGATAACATGAAGTCAACGAAGCGTAATGCCGGCATAGCAAATGCCAGGAGCGTTGCCATGTATCTGATGAGGGATATATTGGATCTCACTCTTGAGAATATCGGCTCTTATTTTGGCAACCGTAAGCACACTACTGTCATCAACAGCATCAATAATGTTGATGAAAACAAAGATCTCAAGAAGGAAGCTGAAGACATCAAGAAGAGGATCAATGAATAATGAACATTTTCTGTTCATAAGTTCAAAAGTCAGTGTCGGCAGATTGTAGACAATTATCGCATGTTTAAAACTGACAAGTTTTGAATATCAAAATATCTGGTTATAAACATACATTTAACACTGTTACATTCTTGTATTTACTGCCTCTTCACGGGTTTTGAATATTTTCTACATCAATACAGAGACTAATACAAAACCATAGATAAAAAACTAAGGATAAATCAGTTTTTGGCCAGTATTCCGCCTTTATTTTAATTATAAAAAGTAGTATAATTTTTAAGAAAATTTTGTTAACAATTCGAAAGGAATCAGCATATTATGAAGTTCTTCTGTAAAAAGTCAGATCTAAGCGAAGCAATCTCAGTAGTTATGAAGGCTATCAACCGTAACTCCACCGTTAAGATACTGGACGGTATCCTTATCGAGACCGGAGAGAATAAGATCAAGCTCACAGGTTATGATCTTGAGACGGGTATTGAAGCTGAGGTGATCGCTGATGTATTTGAAGAAGGATCAGTAGTAATAGAATCGAAGATCTTCAACGATATCATCAGGAAGCTCCCTGAGGAGAATATCGATATCAAGGTTGATGATAAGTATCAGCTGTCCATCGAGAGCGGATCAGTTAACTTCAAGATCAAGGGTCTTGATGGTGAGCCTTATCCCAAGATCCCTTCCGTAGATACGGATAACAAGATCGTGATAAGCCAGAAGCTCCTCAAGAACATGATCAATCATACGAGCTTTGCAGTATCCAATGATGCTACAAGACCTAAGCTCACGGGACTCAATCTTATCTCTGACGGTAAGAACCTGACACTTGTTGCGATCGACGGATTCAGGATGGCTCTGAACCGTGAGGAGATGGGCAATGACTTCCCTCTCATGAACTACATTATCCCCGGCAAGTCAATGAATGAGCTTTCAAAGATCCTTAATGATGATGATACGGAAGTAGTCGTTTATCATTCAAGTAACCAGATCCTGTTCGATATAGGTGATGTAAGACTCATCTCAAGACTCATCCAGGGTGATTTTGTTAATTTTGAATCTATCATAGTCAAGAACCCTGTTACAGTTATGACCATCGACCGTAAGAAGCTTGCAGATTCCATCGACCGTGCTGCCCTTCTTATCATGGCTGATGAGAGAAGGTGTCCGGTAAGCCTGTCCATGCCTGATGAGACAACACTCGTAGTATCTTCCAACACTGAGACAGGTACACATAAGGAAGATATCGATATTACGGTAACCGGTGATCTTATCGACATCGACTTTAATTCCAAGTATCTGATCGATGCACTGAAGAATATCGATGATGATAAGATCTGCATCGAATTCAACGGATCACAGGGACCTTGTATAATCAAGCCTGCTGAAGGCGAGAAGTATATCTACCTCATCCTCCCTATCAGAAGATGATAAGGTCTTTATGATCATAAAAAGGCTCAGGATAAATAATTTCAGGAATTACGGAAGGCTCGATATTGATGTCGGGCCTTCTGTCAATATTGTCTACGGCAGCAACGGTGAAGGTAAGACCAATCTCATAGAGTCGATATATACCGCTTCATCTGTTACATCACATAAGACCAACAAGGATAAGAACCTGATAAAGTTCGGTGAGGAGGGTTTTGAGATAATCCTCAATATGACTGACGATGATGATACTGACATAGAGCTGATAGACAGGACTTACATCAAGGGAGATACCACAAAGAGAGAATTATTCTGCAATAATGAGAAGATCCCAAAGATAGCCGATTATCTGGGAATTTGTAACACTGTTATTTTCGCGCCGGAAGACTTGAATATCATAAAAGGAGCCCCTGCGGAGCGCCGCAAGTTCCTTAATGTGATGATGAGCAAGGTCTCCCCTTCTTACTATAACATCCTCAGCGTTACGAACAGGCTCATAGGACAGAAGAACGAGACTCTGAAGAATGCCAGAAATGATAAGTCTGACCTGGACACGAAGCTTGATTACTGGGACTTCTCGCTGGCTGATAAGTCTGCCGAGCTGATAATCAACAGATACAGGTATGTGAACCTTCTGAATGACATTGCCGGAGAGTATCACAAGTCTATTTCGGGGGGCAAGGAAGTGCTCAAGATCAGGTATGTGACCATATCAGGCTGTATTGAGCTCATAGAGGCGTTTCTTAAGAATAACAGTAATACTGACGGGTTTATATCACGGGGACTAAACAGGGGCTATTTTGAGGCTCTGAAGGGCATATTGTCTGAACACATACTTAATAAGTTCAGATCAGCCCGTAAATATGACATCGAGAAAGGGATCTCATCGGTCGGTATCAAGAAGGACGACATTGAGATATATCTGAATGATAATCTCACCAGGATATACTCATCACAGGGCCAGCAAAGGTCTGCAGCACTGTCCCTGAAGCTTTCAGAACTTGAGATAATACGCAGGTTCGTAAGGTCCACGCCGGTGCTGCTCCTGGATGATGTTTTCTCGGAGCTGGACATGAACCGCAGGGTGAGCCTTATATCCGCAATACGTGGAACACAGATCTTCATTACATGCACTGACAAGGACTATATAGCAAATGAGATCGCATCCCTTACTGATAATACGGATGATGTGAGGTATTTTCACATAAAATCAGGCTCGGTAGAGTGATTTCTTAATCAATTCTCCCATATATTATAATAAGCATATTATGTTATAATTGTATGTGAGGTTTTAGAGCCTATAAAACTTGGAGATCTGATAATGTACATTCATCTTGGAGCCGACATCATGGTCCTTAAGAGATCAGTCATATCCGTGATCAATCTCGAAGAGGTCCCCCCTTCCGGCAGGATCGTTACGGAATTCATCAACCGGGAGGATGAGATAGGACGTCTTCAGTATATTTCAGATGAAGTACCCAAATCAGTCGTTGTTACGGATGAAGGAACCTTCGTAACATCAATATCTGCGCAGGTTTTGGCCAAAAGGCTTGCTGAGATTTAACAGTGTTAAAATGCCTCATTTTTGTGTAAATATAAAATAAATTTGATAAATAGGAGTAAATTGACATGGCTGACAATGACGAGAACAAGATCAACAGCACAGGTGAAGTAGATCTTTACTTCCAGCCTGTAGAGGAAGGCGATCCTGATGAGCTCAGGAACCTGGCTGAGAACCCCAGAGCCCTGACAGAGGACTTTGGCGAAGAGAAGATGTCTGATGTACTGGCAGCATCTGAAGGACAGGATGAGTTCGATACCAATAACGACAGTTCCTATGATGAAGATGATATCCAGGTACTTGAAGGTCTTGAAGCTGTACGTAAGAGACCGGGTATGTATATTGGTGATACAACCCAGAGAGGTCTCCACCACCTCGTCTATGAGATCGTGGCAAATTCTGTTGACGAAGCACTTGCAGGAAGATGCGACCTCATTACGGTAACTCTTGAGAAGGATGGATCCGTAACGGTTGTTGACAATGGTTCAGGAATCCCGGTAGGTATCCATCCCAAGCAGGGTATCCCTACGGTAGAAGTCGTTCATACCGTGCTCCATGCAGGCGGTAAGTTCGGCGGCGGCGCATACAGTATCTCAGGCGGACTTCACGGCGTAGGTGCATCTGTTGTTAATGCACTTGCCGATCATATGAAGGTCCAGGTCAAGCGTGAAGGTAAGATACATGAGATCGAGTTCGAGAAGGGAATTACGACAGTACCACTCCATGTTATCGGAGAATGTGACGTAAATGATACGGGAACGACGACGAATTTCATTCCTGACGGTTCGATCTTCCCTGAGACAAGATTTGATTTTGATTCAATGATCACACGTTACCGCGAGATGGCATTCCTTAATAAGGAAGTCACGATCGATCTGTGTGATGACCGTGGCGAGGAGCCTATAAAGAAGCATCTCCATTATGACGGAGGTATCATCTCATTTGTCGAGTATCTCAACAAGGATAAGGAAGTTATCAATACTCCTCCTATCTATTTCGCTACAAAATCAGAGTCCGGTGATTGTTTTGTAGAGATCGCGATCCAGTACAACGTATCTTATCAGGAGCGTGTATACACATATGCAAATAATATCGCCACACCTGAGGGCGGTACGCATCTTATCGGCTTCAGAACTGCAATGACTCGTGTCATCAACGACTATGCACGTAAGTATAAATTCCTCAAGGATAACGATGCCAAGCTCCAGGGTGAGGATACAAGAGAAGGTCTGTCAGCGATAATCTCAGTTAAGCTCCCTGATCCCCAGTTCGAAGGACAGACGAAGAGTAAGCTCGGTAATGCAGAGATCAGACCCATGGTCGAGAAGGCTATAAGCGACAAGCTTGCCACTTATCTTGAAGAACATCCGGATATCTCCAAGATGATCCTTGATAAGTGTCTCTCAGCTTCAAGAGCACGTGATGCTGCCAAGAAGGCAAGAGAGATGACGAGACGTAAGACTGTATTCGAGAGTAATGCCCTTCCTGGAAAACTGTCTGACTGCCAGTCTAATGAAGCTGAGTTCTGTGAGATCTTCATAGTCGAGGGTGACTCTGCAGGCGGATCTGCCAAGCAGGGAAGAGAACGTAAATATCAGGCAATCCTGCCTCTCTGGGGCAAGATGCTCAATGTTGAGAAGTCCAGGATTGATAAGGTATATTCCAATGAGAAGCTCCAGCCTGTTGTAATGGCATTGGGTGCTGGTATTGGTGATGACTTTGATGTGACAAAGCTCAGATATCATAAGTGCATCATCATGGCAGATGCCGATGTCGACGGTTCTCACATCAGAACACTTCTCCTGACATTCTTCTTCCGTTATATGAGACCTCTTGTGGAGGGTGGATATGTATATATTGCTTGTCCGCCTCTGTATAAGGTTTATAAGGGAGACGAAGCATATTATGCTTATGATGACGAGGAAGTTAACAAGATCAAGGAAGAGAAGGGTTGGGACAAACCTTCCATCCAGCGATTCAAGGGTCTCGGTGAGATGAGTTCTGAACAGCTCTGGGATACTACAATGAATCCTGCAACACGTAAGCTCCTCAAAGTATCGCTTGCTGATGCTCAGGCAGCTGATGAGACATTCTCATTGCTAATGGGCGATCAGGTTGAACCCCGTAAGCTGTTCATTCAGGAGAATGCTAAACTTGCTAATATCGATAACTGATATTTGTTGATATGTTTTAATTGCTTGACGCCACGGTTTAATGCCGTGGCGTTTTCAATTGCATTTGTTCCACGTGGAACAATCTTTGTTATGATCTGTGTGAACTCATTAATTGTTCCACGTGGAACAATTAATGTTATATTAATGAAATATATTATTTAATGAAAATGATGTAAAATTATAATATCTATAAAGAAAACAGGAGAAACTTATGACAAAGGTAATTGCAATAGTAAATCAAAAGGGAGGAGTAGGCAAGACTACGACAGCTGTCAACCTCGCTGCATTTATCGGCAAGAAACGTAAGAAAGTCCTTCTTGTCGACCTTGATCCCCAGGGAAACGCTACAAGTGGTCTTGGTATCGACAAGGGAGAGTTGGAGTCAACAACGTATGACATGCTGGTTAATGATGTAGCTGCTGAGGAAGTGGTTGTAGAGTCAACAGCAGTAAACGTTGACATGATCCCTACTAACATCAATCTAGCCGGTGCAGAAGTTGAACTCGTCAGTGCAATGTCACGCGAGCAGATCCTCAAGAACGCTCTGAAGGATATCAAAGACAATTATGATTATGTAATAATTGATTGTCCTCCTTCACTTGGGCTTCTGACGATCAATGCACTGACAGCATGTGAAGATGTTATAGTACCAATCCAGGGTGAGTATTATGCTCTTGAGGGACTCACACAGCTGATCGATACGATCAATATCGTCAAGAAGAAACTCAATCCTGACATCAGCATTGGCGGTGTAGTCCTTACCATGTTCAATATGAGAACGCAGCTCTCCAGACAGGTCAAGGAGGACGTTGAAGAGTACTTTGGCAAGAAGGTCTTCAAGACTCTTGTACCAAGAAATGTCAGGCTCGCTGAGGCACCCAGTTATGGTATGTCCATCTATGACTACGATAAGAATTCCAAGGGCTCCAAGGCCTATGAGGCACTGGCAAACGAAGTAATCAAACGCTTGAAATAACATAGATACACATCTATATAACGAGAGGAGAATAACATGGCAAGACCTGCAAAGAATACAACAAGAAATACAGCTAAGACACCAGTCAAGAAGACAGCAAAAGGATTAGGCAGGGGTTTAAGCGCTTTGCTTCCTACGGATGGTATTCCTGAGAATAAGACCGACTCTGTGATCGAACTCAAGATCAACGATATCTCTCCTAATACTGATCAGCCGCGTAAGGATTTCGACGAGGAGAGGCTGAATGAACTCGCTGCCTCCATCAAGGAGAATGGCGTTATCCAGCCCATAATCGTGCAGCGCAGGGATAAGGGATACCGCATAGTTGCAGGTGAGAGGCGTTGGAGGGCTTCGCGTCTTGCAGGCCTCAAGGTAATACCTGCGATCGTCAGGGATCTCACAGATCAGGAGACTATGGAGCAGGCGCTCATAGAGAACCTCCAGAGAGAGGATCTCAACCCTATTGAAGAGGCACTGGCAATGCAGGCGCTCCTTAATACACACAAGATGACACAGGAGCAGCTCGCCAAGAAATTGGGCAAGCCGAGAGCTACTATCGCCAATACAATAAGATTGACGAACATCAATGAATCGCTTATCGATTTTATCAGAAACGGTGAGCTCACTGCAGGTCATGCCAAGGCGATCCTGGCACTTAAGGATGAGGAGGATCAGCGCCGCGTAGCTGATGTCATCATGACTAAGGACATGAGCGTCAGACAGGCTGAGGAGTATGTTAAGAAGTATATCTGGGCCAAGGAGAACAATGCTGAGCCTAAGGAGAAGAGGGAGATCGATCCGCAGGTCAAACTGAGCATTAAGGAAGTCGAGACGAGACTTAAGAAGAGCCTCGGTTCCCGTGTTAAGATCAAGATCACAGATCAGAATACCGGCAAGGGTAAGATCGTTATCGATTATAAGAATAATGAAGATCTTGACCGTCTCATCGGACTTATCGGTTGATATTATTGATAATAAAGCTGACAGAACCGCCATCTGATGATGGCGGTTTTTGTTCTCCGTGGAACAATTTGTATTTTGTTGTTGAAAAATAACCTCTTATACAGTAAAATACAACGCGTACGTTTGACATGGAGCTGTATCGAAGTGGTCATAACGAGGCGGTCTTGAAAACCGTTTGTCCGCAAGGGCACGTGGGTTCGAATCCCACCGGCTCCGCCAGAAAGGCCCGTAAACACTGCGTTTGCGGGCTTTTATTTTTCCCGAATTTTCTGCTTTCTTGTAATTCATCCTATAAGTTCCGTAATCTTGGGGGTACATTCCTTGTTTTTGGGGGTACATTTACCCTCAAAATCGGGCAAGTTCGAACCCACCCAGTTTGTGCTGAAGTCTCTGTTAGGCAAGGAGAGACCATTCTCAAGCGCAATCGATGATGAGACCTTTGCGGAATAGTCAAGATGACTGTAGACATTGGCTGTAGTGGAAAAGTCACTATGACCAAGCCACTCCTGGATACTCTTCAAGGGAACACCGTTCGCAAGCAGAAGGCTCGCACAGCTGTGTCTCAGATCGTGAAAGCGAATCTTCCTTAGTCCATGGGAAGTGACAATTAATCCAATATGCAAAGACATATGAGCAGTTTTGAAATATAGAATGTTTGGGAATTAGTAATTTTTTCAAAGACACTGACAAAGCTCTATTATATAATTAAAGAATAGTTGACATGAAAGGAACAAAAGGCGATGCTTCCTACAGACAGACAGACAGACAGACAGACAGACAGACAGACAGACAGGATATCCTTCTGTAGATAAACCCTGGCTCAAGTACTATGACGAAGATAAGAGAGATTTTACTCTTCCGAGTTGCAGTGTTTATGATTATATGGCTAAAAATAACACTGACAATCTTGATTCTACAGCTCTCGATTATTTTGGGAAGAAATATAATTATAGACAATTGATTCAAGAAATCGATCGTTGTGCGGCAGCATTTCTTGCTATTGGAGTGAAGTGCGGTGATGTTGTAAGTTTTTGTAATCCAACTACCCCTGAAATCTATTTTGCTTTCTATGCACTTAATAAGATTGGCGCCATTGCCAATATGATTGATCCACGTACGAATGCATCAAGAATTGAACATTTTATCAATAGCACCAGTTCACGCATTGTATTTTATATTGATATAGCATATCCGAAACTTAAAGAATTATTAGCTGACGGGAAGATTGAAAAGGCGATTTGCATTTCTCCTAAGGACTCACTTCCGACACTGCTTAAATTCGGATATCAGTTAAAGAACAGGATACCTGCAGATAAGAAGGCTCCTCATAACGAGAAGTATTTGGACTGGAATCAGTTTATTTCCTTGGGCAAATCGAACAATAATCCAGAATCCTCTAAGAACGAAAATCCTCTCGGATTACCTGCAGGGATAATCTATACCAGTGGAACGACTGGCATCCCGAAAGGTGCTATCCTAACAAATAAAAACCTTCTTTCAATGGTGTATCAAAATGTTTGTGCAGATATGGGATGGGCTAAGAATGATAGGTTCTTAGGAATTATGCCTCCTTTTATTGCCTATGGGCTTGTTTGTGGCTTTTCCCTTCCTCTTTGCTTAGGTATGAGAGTAACTATTATTCCCAAGTTTGAAGCGGAGCAATTTGATTCATACATCCAAAAACATCAACCTCATCACATCATGGGAGTTCCATCATATGTTGAACGCCTGATGTATAGCGAGAAAATTCAGAAGATGGATTTAAGTTATCTTAAAACTGTCATAGTTGGTGGAGACAAAATGAATCCTGAAACTGAAGTATTAGTTAATGAGTTCTTAAAGGCTCATAACTCAAAATGTCGTGTAATTAAGGGATATGGTCTCACTGAGATGAGTTCTAATGCTGTATTTCCTCGATGCGATGAATGCAATAAGATAGGAAGTGTTGGTACTCCGTTGGTTGGTAATAATCTTAAGATAATTGATCCGCAAACCGGAACTGAACTTGGATACAATGAGGTAGGAGAAATATGTCTTACAGGACCGACATTGATAGATGGATATTGGGATAACGAAGAAGAAAATGAAAGGGTCTTTAAGATTGAAGATGGTATTCGTTGGATACACACCGGTGATCGAGGATATATAGATGAAGATGGCGTAGTCTTCTTTAACGATCGTGTTAAAAGAATCATTGTTCGTAGTGATGGTCACAATGTTTGGCCATCTGACAGTGAGAGAATAATAGAAAAACATTCTTGTATAGAGAACTGCTGCGTTGTTGGAGCTACAGATAAAGAGGCAGGACAAGGTGAAATAGTTACTGCATTTATAGTGTTAAAACCGGATTGTGGTCTTTCACAGGAGAAGGTGATTGAGGAACTAAAGGAAGAGTGCCTAAAAAATCTACCTACAAGAGATGTTCCGCTACAGTATTTTGTTCGTGACAATTTGCCTTTATCTGGAGTGGGGAAGATTGATTATCGTGCACTTGAAGACATAGCTAACAGAAACGAACAGTAGTAAATAAGGTAGTGGTTGATTTCGTATTCTCTGACTTTAAAAATATGCCTCGCACGATGCGAGGCGTATTTATTGAACATAACGAAAGACAATTAATGCGACAGCGGTATAAATAACAGAGATTATTCTTATGATTTCTTCCACTCCCTGAAGATTTCAATATGGTCTTTATGCCATTGAGACTTGCGAAAGACGGAGTCAAAATCTTCTGTGCATAAGAAGAGTATGAGGTTCGATTTACATACATATCTAACATTACTTATGGTTACGTATCGGATCATTCCTTCATTGGTTCACTCACCAATTTGTTCCTTGCCGTAACCTATCATTTCCGATACATCCCTTATTCTGATTAGTTCAGGGTAATCTGCAAATTCTGATGTAAAATAAAACGCCATCCGCTTCATAAATACTACCGGGATAGTTGAAGGGGAAAGCCGTGTATTACTACGTCTGATTCTTGTAGCCCCGTTTGGGAATTGTGCCCCCGGATGTGCCCCCAAATAATTGATAAGATCCCGCTTAAAAAGGGTATATTTGTGAGTTGTTTTCGCTTGTATCACGCAAGGAATTTCTGTATCAAGAAGCTCTTTTGCGACTCTTTTACTGACGTGAACGAGCTTGCGGAATTGCTCCAAAGATAGTGTTTCAGGGACTTCATCCCAGTTGATGTTTTGAGTGTTCATATCGTTTTCCTTTGTGAGTAAGATTGAGATGAGTTGAGGATGTTACCGAATAAATGCCATTGCATTATGGTTGGCATTCGTAATCATTTATCTGACTGCTGTGGGTATATACAGATCTGAACATCCGTGGGTTATAGGAAACCGTTAATTACAAAAATGGGTACCTATATTATAATTAAGAGTGTACCCTTACGCATTTATTGGTCTAACGCTTGATATCGTGAAGCGTCACGGTAAGGGGAACTGTCCCATTATTGGACATACACCTGCGCTACAATAATGATGAGATAGTAGATGCGACGATATAAAAGTCGGGAAAGGATAATAATATGCTACCTGAAGAGTTGGCTCGTGAAAAGATAGACAAACAATTAAACAGAGCCGGTTGGGATATTGTTCTTCGTGATGAATATGTTCCCAACACAACATCTGCTGTCAAAGAAGCATTGATGAAGAAAAGGAATCCAGCAAAGAAAGTATCAAGACATTCGATTTGCTGAAGCATGGCATGGTCCGGCTCTATTAAGTGCTTTTGTTGATACGAAAAAGATAGCTTCAATTAGATGATTGACAAGGGAGC
>Ga0310691_10005961_pt1 | contig 13140 bp, 12 predicted proteins | sample 176DNAGHGlowgp2_FD_203887 | JGI IMG/M metagenome (GOLD analysis project Ga0310691, IMG submission 203887) | Sheep rumen microbial communities from Palmerston North, Manawatu-Wanganui, New Zealand - 1766 DNA GHGlow gp2 (v2) (version 2) | ecosystem: Host-associated > Mammals > Digestive system >... | reverse complement strand
ACACAAACCCACACACACAAAAAGAAAACAGGGGTCATGCAGACAAAACAGGACTCCCAGTGACGGAATCCTGCTGCCATTCAACTATGTAAGCCAAAATTTACAAATGTGAACTCCCGGGTGTAAAGACTGTCACTCCCCTCCCCCTAGGATGTCCTTGAGGCTTGCCGGCTCCTTTCTGGAAGGACGGCCCTCCTGGTTCGGAACAACGGACGACGTGTCGCGGAGCACCATGCTCCCGTCTATCACGATGCCGAAACGCTCCTTGAGATGCTTTCGGATCGCATTGACGACATACCCCTGGATATTGGCAGCCCTGAGAGCGGCCGGAGCTATCCCGTCGAGGAACTCCAGGATGTCGCACTCCTTCTGGGCCGTATCGAAGAGGGTGATGTTGGCCTTGATCCCCTGCGAGTCGAACTCGAACTTGTTCTTCAGCATCTGGTAGAAATGGTAATCGAGCATCATCGAAGGATCCACCTGCTTGCGGACGGCATCTGCCGACTCATTGGCCATGCGGTGAACGGGGAAGAACGTCACGGAGGTGATCGACGGGCGGCCCTTGCGGCCCTTGTTCACCTCGGCCGACCTGGCGGCGTTGAGTATATAGTCAAATGAATAAGGACTCACACGGTCCAGTTCCTCTTTCGCACTCACTATCGTGTTCTTGATGAAATCATCAACCTTCTTGTACTTCTCGGTGAGGCCCCACATCTGCCTGAGCTCAGTGATGGAATACGTTATTGGCGAAGACTGCTTGCTGATAAGCTTGTAAATGCGGAGCGAATACTTGCCGCGCAGTTTTACTGCAGTCTCAAGCTCGTATTTCCGGAATCCTTTCGAGAAATCCAGCATCGCCCTCCAGATGTTGCGGTTCACCCGGATCACCATCTTGCCGGCAACCTTGTCGACATCGACCTCGTTCAGGATCTGCGTCGCCTTGTAAGTCTGGTCATCCTCGTACTCCAGGAAGCGGCCCATGAGATTCTTAACTGCCTGCTTTGCCTTGGAGTAGTTCTTGTCATCCTCGCCCGAGAGGATATCCTTGACGGGAATGACCACCTCGGCGTCACCCCACTCCCCTATCTCAACCTTCCCGATACTCGTGCCACCCTTGAAATCGAGCCCGCGGATTTCGCTCTGGGCTAGCTCGACGAGACGAAGGAGCAGACGCTCCGAGTAGATGCCGAAATCATGGCGCACTGTGGTAAAGATATAGGACTCCACGACCTCCTTCGAGATCATTTCCTTGTTCTGAGGAGCTTCTGCCATTTTAACGAAGATTATAATACGATTCGAAATATTTTTCCCGAGCAAAGATATGATTAATTTTCGGAAAAAATGCAACGCCCGTTGAAATTTTGCGAGTTCATAAATACAAATTCAACCACCGAAGAGTATTCCAAAACTCGCTAAAAGAATAATCAGGATTTGCAAAACCAAGCGTATAAGGAGCTGGGAGGCCGTTTTCGTTAATTCGAGAACGTCGGCTCCCTGCCGACCGGGTTCAACTAATAATTAAAGCACACCATCAGCCTAAAGCTAAAGGAACAGATTGGGTACTCAAGTCAAACCATCTGAAAAACAGTACAAACAGTAGTGGACCAGCAGCACGGAGGAACAGTCCCCGTTGAATTTTCAACCAAAACAGTTTAAGTATTCTAAAACTCGCAAAAACAAAAAAGACGTCCAGGCCTCGCAAAAATCAACAACAAAAGTATTCCCGAGCTCGGTTTCATGTATTACAGCCCTCGCTTAAAAATACAGTTGAATCAGGTTTAATCCGCTGAAAAAACATCACTTACATAAAGACGTCCATGAAGACGTTACACATAGATACGTTATGTCATAAACGAATAAGACAAAGGCAAAAAGGGTCAAAGAAAGCCCCTGATATGCGCCACTCCCCCGCCCCGGTATTCCAAAACTCGCAATTCCGCAACCGGAATTCCAGAACTCGCACAATGAAGATTTCCCGTTATTACCAAACTCGCCCGAGGGTCTTCCGCATCTCGCAAAAAGCATTTCTCTGCGGTGCGCCTCTTTTCTGAAAATCAAAAGGTTACGTCAAAGATAAAAAACAGCGTTAAGACATTAATATGTTATATGAGAATAGAATAAAACAAAAGCAGAAGGAATGGAAGCCCCATGCACTCCCCTGCCGCTGAAAGCCGGCAGTGAAAATCAGGGGAACCTGGACCATTGACCAATATATTATATAAGGTATCTTACCGAAGAATATATGGAACCTTTCACTTCGGGGTGGCCGCCGGACTCCCCTGTCCCATCCTGGTATTCCAAAACTCGCTAATCTCAGAAGATGCATGCCCGTTTTCATATCTTACACCGGTATTCTTTTTCTCGCTTTATCGCCTCCATTTTTATTCCATATCTCGCAAAAGTCCACATAGTTGACTCTACAATATGCTGATATTCAGCGGGTTGTAAAACATGCTCGAAAACAGTATTACATATTTCAGTACACATTCTTTTTCTCGCTTAAATCCGCTGACAGGAATACTCTGCCGGCAGACCTATAATTATATATTTATATTTTGTTATAAAAATATTTTTATATAAATTTGCATAAAGAATTGATATACATCTATGGGAAATACAGTATGTTTTGCCAATAACAAGGGCGGCGTCGGAAAGACGACCACCTCGGTGGCCATCGGACAGGCCTGGGCCCGCATGGGAAAGAAAGTGCTCTTCGTTGATCTCGACTCGCAGGCGAACCTGACCACGATGATCTCTCCACTGCAGCCCGAGGAGCACACGCTCACCATCAGGGACGCCTTCATCGACAAGAACAACTTCAACATCGAGCATGTATCCGAGAACATCGACCTCGTTCCTTCCGAGCTCTCCCTCTCGAACTTCGACAGGGACACGGCTGCTGTCACAGGGCGCGAGTACCTTCTTCTCGACCTGCTGAAGCCGGTGAAGAAGAACTACGATTTCATTATCATCGACTGCCCCCCTGCCCTGGGACTCATCACCTACAACGCGCTCATCGCATCGGATCACCTTGTCATGGTTGCCACCCCGGACGGCCTCGCTTACTCCGGAATGGTCATGGTAGCCAACCTCTTCGCAGATGTCCGCTCCAGTGCCCGCCTTAACCAGAACCTCAAGCTTACCGGTGTTGTCATCACCAAGTACGAGAGGAACAAGCTCAGTGACATGTACGTGCAGAAGGTCAAGGACGAACTTGGCAGCGCATTGATCGAGCCCGTTATCAACAAGGCGACAAAGGTTGCACAGGCTGGTTCTTTCAACCAGAGCATATATGATTATGATGCAGACGGAAAGGCTACAAAGCAGTATATAGATGTGGCTCAGACACTTGCGCACAGGATTCTGGACGACGAGAACTGATTGTATAGATAAATATTTTTATATAAATATATAAACTATGGCTAAAAAAATAGACCCGTTCGAGAAATTCCGCACGGCAACCCTGAGCAGCGGAAACGCCCTGAGCGGCGCCCTCCAGGGTGCAGCCGATGAGTCGAGGACTGCTTCCTCTCCCCTGCCCTCCAGGAGGGAATCGAAAAACGCAAACCGCAAGATGGTCAGTTTCCATATCGACCAGGAAGTGTTCCGCAAGCTAGGACAACTCAAGTTCGAGATGGGGACCAAGTATGACGACCTCTACAACGAGGCCATCACCGACCTTCTCATTAAGTACGGGAAGCTCTGACACTCCCCTCTTCCATTCTATAGTTAGTCCACGGCCCTTTAAGGCCGTGGATTTTTATTTATTTCTATAAATATTGATATATATAAATATTTAAATGTTTTTCACTACGGGCGCCATGTTGTTGCCTACAGTAGATTTCGGACCTCTTGCGCCAAATATATATTTATATATATAAATAAAAATTTATTTCTATAAATATTTATTTATTGTCCCTTGTGCACTGTTTACGCTGACATTTTACATTAGACCGTATTTATTTATATAAAAAAATATAAATATTTATATATAAATTCATTCACTTTTCAGGTCTCATAGTCAGTGATGTGACCATATGCCCTGCCCTGTCACAAGGCTCTAAAATTATAGATTTATATAAATATTGTTTTATATATTTATTTACTTATATATTTCAATATTTATATTTCTCTATTTTCCACTCCTGTCATCTCTTGCCTGTCTTCTCCAAGATTGCTGGCTGTGCGATGTGGCAGTTTCTTCTGCCGGAGTCTTCCTTCCATTGGAACCATCCTTTATTTATTCATATATCAATAAACATAGAAATATAGAAATATTGAAAAATTTATTTTTTGGAGCAAAAGGCCTTTATAGCTCTCTATGGTGCCCATTTTACATTTATATATAAAAATTTATTTATTTATATCTATAAAAATATATAATTGTATCTTCATTTATCAGGACTTGCTGTATTCTTTTTTGTTAAACTTTTTCTTATTTTTGTGTGTATAGAACTGTTTCGGATGGAAAAGGATTATATGGACATACTTGTCGACTGGGAGGAACGCGTTGCCAAGCCGGCCATTTATGAGCATCTGGACGAGCTTTTCCCCTCTTATGGCTTTGTCAGGAGGAATGCCGGCGATACCCGCCGCGACCACTGGGCCTCCAGGTATAAGATCGACCTTACCATCCCGCGTTTCAAAAACGCGGAGAAGACAGTCGTATACGCTTCTGAGATGCTCTTCAGGGAGCAGGGGGACTGGGCACATCCCATTTCCGTCGTTGACAGGTACCTGGAGATTTACAGGCTCCCTGACCTAATGTCTTTCTATAAGGATGCTGCCCGACGTCTGGGTTTGTCCTATCCGGCGCCCACGAATCCCGATGTGAGAAAAGCCTTGGAAAAGCGTTCCAGGCAGGTGTCCCTCCTGGACACTCTTGTCGATTATTTCTGCTGGAATCTCGAGAATAACACTTCGTTAAAGGCTTCTGCCGTACGCACTTACATAAAGAAGCATAGGGGACTGACCCTTGATGAGGCGGCGCAGTTCCGCCTTGGTTTCGTGCCGGACTGGAACAAGGTCGTCCGTTATATAACCATTGACAGGAACTTCCCGTTGGATGACCTCAATGATGTATGCGGAGTCCCGTCGGCTGACGGTTACACGGCGGTGGGGGCGACCCATACCCTTGCGATACCCTATGAGTGCGGGGGAGTCGTGAAGGGATTCCTGTTCCGCAGGGTGGATGATACGAAGAACGGCCCAAAATATCTTGCGAATACGGATCTTGACAGGAAGTCTGTCTTCTTCAACATACCGGCGGATTCCGACCCGAAGGACATTGTGGTTGTGGAAGGGGAGATGGATGCCATCACCGCCTCGGTCCGCGGCGTGCCCGGTGTTGTTGCAATCGGCGGTTCGGAGATAGCGGGGGAGAGGCGCCGCCAGGTGGAAGATGCATTCAGAAGGGGAGTGAAGAGGATAACGCTCTGCCTGGACCTCGACCAGGTTAACGGCTCCGGGGAAGCCAATCAGGAAGCGCGGCATTCACATGTCATGAAGTCGGTCCACACCATCAAGGATGTGGACCCGTCCTTCGAGGAAATATATGTCGCATGCTTCAAAGCACCTTCGGATCCAGACCAGTTCATCCGGGAGAGGGGAGTGGAGGAGTTTAGGCGCATGATAGATGAAGCCGAGCCTTATTGGAAGTATCTTTACAACTATATGAAAGAAAATCAATAAGTTATTTTTCTATTTTTATATTTTTATAGAAAAATATTTATTTTTTCGTCTGCTTTTCTGCAGTGAAAACACTCTCCCGTTCAATCCATATAATACTCCATCCCGTCGTTGGGTGTGGAACCGGAATATACGACGCGCACAGTGCCGTCCGGGGATTCCACTGTGATGTCGGCGCTCAGTCTGGAACAAGATGAGTTGGTGGAGAATCTCCTCACCGAAATCGTGTATTCCGTTTTCTTGAGGGTCCCTGTCTCCGAGTCCCAGTCGTTGTGGGTGTAATGGTATTTGCCATCTTCCCCCTTTTCCATCCCGTCAATGTAGATGTTGTTGCAAGAGGGTACGCCGGTGATGAAGAGGGTGAACGGATAATACGTCCCGTCGGCTTGGATCCTGGCGCCGCACAGCCGTACCCGGAGCTCCTCGAAGTCAATATTTCCCTTCTCCTGCGGCTCCTCGAAAAGAAGCCAGTATTCCTTGCCAAGTCCGATGGTGGACATGTCGGCTTCATAGCCGTAGTTGATCTGGAGGACCTTCTCCCCGTTTACGCTGACATATCCTTTCTCGAAGAGGCCCAGGCCGCCGTCCTTCCCGCATGAGGTCATCAGGAGGGCAAGTGTCGCGGTGATGATGGAAAATACTTTTTTCATGGTGTTTATTATTATAACTCCGGCTTCAGCGGAATCATGCATCGTCTCAGTGAGTCCTCAGGTCCTCGGGGATCTCAGGCATGGCGCCTTTCTGCGTGCATACGTATGCAGCCACCTTTGCGGCAACCTCATGTGCCTGCTCAATTGAGAGAGAGTTTAGAAGACTCCCTACAAAAGCCCCCGTGAAAGCATCCCCGGCTCCGACCGTGTCCGCCACCTTGACTTCGGGTGCTGGCTGGAACGACTTCCATTTTTTTGTGCCCACCTGCCAAAGAATCCAACTTCCGTGTATCCCTTTGGTGAGGATGATGGTATCGATGCCGTATGATCCCATGAGCCTTCTGCAAAGGGTTTCTTCTCCGGCCATCTTGTAATCGAGCAGCCTGGTGATGATGTGGAGTTCTTCTTCGTTGAGTTTGAGGATGTCGGCTCTGCGGAGGCATTCCTTGATGGTCGTTTTGGTGTAATAGGACTGCCGGAGGTTGATGTCACAGACTTTCAGGCAGTCCTTCGGGCACGAATCAAGGAAAGACAGGATTGTGTTGCGGGATTCCCGGCCCCACTGGGCGAGCGTTCCGAAGCAGACAGCCATCGTCCGCGATGCAATCTCACGCAGTTCATCAGTCAGCGGGATATGGCTCCAGGCTACCCTGGTCTTTATGTCATATGAGGGATTGTTCGGGTCGGATATGTCGGCGACAACGGTTCCGGTAGGGTAGGGAACCCTGTCCAGATGATAAGGAAGGGAGTGTGCTTCGAGTTCCCTGATAATCTCGCTGCCGTCATTGTCATATCCGATAGCGCTGACTACAAGGGAGTCGGGACGGAACTGATCCAACTTATTGAACTGGGCGGCATGGTAGGCGAAATTTGCCGGCGCTCCCCCCAACTTCTTTCCTGTCGGGAAGACGTCCCAAAGGACTTCCCCGATACCTACGATAAAAGCATTTACGTTTTTCATGGTCTTAGCCTTTGAGCTGGTTCAAGAAGTGAGTGAATATCTGCGGATTGCATATGAGCGGGAACACGAGCCCGTACACCGCTCCCCAGAAATGCGCCGAATGGCCGATGTTGTCCATGTTCCGTCTGGCCGCCCACCAGCAGTACAGAAGATAAAGGGGGGCGAAGATATATCCCGGGATCGGGATCGGGATGAAGTACATGTAGATCCCCATCTTCGGCTCGAAGAGGATGGACGCGAAGAGGATCGCCGAAACGGCCCCCGATGCTCCGACGGCGCTGTAGTGGGGCTCATCCTTGTACTTGACAAGATCTCCGATGGTGGAGACGGCGATGGCACTCACATAAAGCAGCACGTACAGGCGAACTCCGGTTCCCGGACCGAAGGCCGCCTGGAAACACTTCTCAACGACGTCCCCGAAGAAATACAGGGTGAGCATGTTGAAAAGAAGATGCCCCCATCCGCCGTGTACGAGGCCATAGGACAGCATCTGGTACCAGCGTTTCCGGTGCCAGACATCCCATGCTCTGAACTTCAGGGAATCGAAGGGGAGCGCCCCTGTGAAGCAGAGTATGCTCACAAGGGAGGTCGCGATGATGATAATAAGGGTTGCGGACATGTCAGAATTCCTGCTTGAGACCGTCTTCCTTCAGTTCGTCGTATTTCTTCCGGTTAAGACGGAAGAAGGCCCCGAGACTTTCTGGAATCGGCAAAAAGGTTTCTATGCCGATACGGCATGGACAGTAGTAGATTATTCTAGTAGTATTCCACGATGGTGACGGTTCTCTCATGCCTTTCGACGCGGTTCAGAACCTCTCCGGATGGAGTATAATCATCGCCTCCGTTATAGTGATATCCCGTGAACTCATAGTAGCTGCCATAATAACTGAACACATATCGTGTCGTTGTTCCTCCGTGTTCATCATCGTAGTCGATTGTTTCATCGAGGACCAGATCAATTTTGGATTCCTTCAGCCATTCAAGATAGGATGCGAAGTTCTTCTTTCTGCATTTCTCGAACGCATTCGAGTACTTTTTTTCAATCTCCCTTATGGCGGCTTCAAACGTCATCCCGGAGTTTGTCTTCGACTCTAATTCATCTAAAGCACGCCGTACGGATTCGCGGCCGGAATAATCAAATGTGAATGGCAGCTGCGGGTCTTCTCCATCGTCAATTATATGGTCGAGAAAAAGGTCCATGTAATCATCAAATGATTTGACATCTTCCGGTTTTTTCCCATATTCGTCACCTGGATCCAGCCAGAATAGCAGGAACTTCGTGAAAACGAGATTAGTTTCTTTTTCCATATGCGGTAGATTTATTAAAACTCAAGATTGCCGTCTTCCTTCAGCTCGTCGTATTTCCCTCGGTTGAGTCTGAAGATGTTGCCGGAGCGGCCGGGGCGCGCTTTCTTCACGGGGCTTTCACCGGCGGTGACGACAAGGTCGGGCTCGGATATCTCATAGTCGAAGTCTGCCATCATCGGGTATGACTCTATGCACTCGTTGTGTACATGGACCTCCTCGGAAGCGCTGGCGGCATCCCGCGGAACTTCTTCCAGGATCCCGGTAGATAGGATTTTCCTTTGGAAATTGCGGCGGTCGAACTTCACGCCGAGGATGGCTTCGTAGAGCCTCTGGAGGTCCGGGATCGTGAATTCGTCGTCAAGGAGTTCAAAACCGACCGGCTGGAAATGGATGTCCCGCCTGAGGCGTTCCATGGCTGCATCGAATATCTTCCGGTGGTCGAAGGCGAGGGGAGGGAGCTTGTCCACGGGGAACCAGGCGGCCTCGTCGGCATCGTCACCCCCTCTGACTTCGGATGGCTTCACCAGGGCATACCATGCTATGGTTATCACGCGCTCGCGCGGGTCGCGGTCCGGATCGGAGAAGACACCGAACTCGACGATGGGGGAGGATGGTGCCAGGGCGGTCTCTTCCAAGAGCTCCCTCAGCGCGCCCTGCTCCGCAGTCTCGTCGTTTCGGAGGAACCCGCCCGGGAAGGCCCAGTCTCCTTTGTATGGCTCGCCTCCACGGCGAACCAAGAGCACCTTCAGCTTCCAGTCCTCATAGGTGAAGATTACACAGTCCGTCGTGACGGCCATGTGTTCGTATTTGTAATGGTAGGGGAGCGGATCCCCCGGAACGTATGCGTAATTGATTCCCATCTAAAGTTCTCCTATCTGTTCAGAAACCATTTCCATGCGGGCACAATGCGGATTGTCCCGCGTTCGTCCATGACGTTCTCTTCATCGCCTATTGTAACAATCGTCATATTCCGGCAGCCGGTGAGTGATGAAGCTTCGAGGATGCCGTCAATCTCCCGATCCCTGGTGGACCTGTCTTTCATCTCCAAGCAGACTTGTATGAGTTCCCTGACGCCGGTCTCCGTCTGGATGACGAAGTCACACTCTTTGTCACCTTGGAAATAGCAGATCTTTTCTCTTTCCGGGAGATTGCGGAGAAGGTGAAGGAATACTGCGTTCTCAAACAAGGCGCCGTCATCGTCCCTGCCCGGCAGGAGTACCGACTGGCGGAGACCATTGTCGACGCAATAATACTTGGGAAGGGCGCTTGTCCCTTTTTTGAACGAGAGGTCGAACTTCGTGACCTTGTACATCAGGAAGACCGAGCATGTCTTTTCCGCTATACCGTACAGGTCGTCCTTGGACACCTTGCGTCCCTGTGAGCGCATGTCGTTGTATATGGCGTTGACGGATGCCGGTTTGCTGATTCCGGCCATGAGCCTTTTCACCACATACTTTATCCTTTCGGGATTGGACAGGTGATAGCGCTGCATCATATCGCGGAAAATCATTGCGTTGAAATACCCCTGGAGCAGTTTGTCCTTGATGACCCTGCTGCTCTCAAGCACCACTTCGGGATAGCCGCCTTCATGGAGGTAGGAATCGAAGCTGACCTTGGTCCTGGCGATGTCCTGTTCCAGGGGACTGTCGCAGTTCACCTGCTTGAACTGGCAGTACTCGCGGAATGAAAGAGGGTACTCCCGGTATTCCAGCGGCCATCCGCGCAGGGCGGTGTTGAACTCTTCGGAAAGCATGTCGGCATTGCTGCCTGATATGAAAACATGCCTGCTATAATGCTTGAACAGGCGGACGGTGAAAAGCTCCCATCCTTCTATGCGCTGGATTTCATCGAAGAAAAAATAGACATCCTTTATGGGAATGTCAGGGAACATCTCCATGTAGGCCTCGATGATGGAGTTGAAATCAGAAGTCTGCATGATGTCAAGACGTTCGTCATCAAAACCGATCCAGACGATTTGTCTGGGGTTGATTCCGTCCCTGAGCAGTTTGTTGATGCAAAGTTCCATCAAGGAGGACTTTCCGCAGCGTCGAACACCCACGACGGTTATGATTTTCCCTGTCTGATAGGGCAGTTCGACTTCCCGTGGGAGATAGTCCCCGGGGATCTCCTGCTGCTTTAGTGCAATCAAGGATTTTATGGTATCTTTTATCGTCATGGACTTTTGTTTTGGCAAAGATAGCAACTTTCCTTAAATTTAGGAAACATTCATAAATGCTTTTCCTTAAATTTAGGAAAGCATGCATAACAACAGTCTTTCGTTTCTCAAAGATAGTGACTTTCTGTCCAAATGACAAAAAATGTGTCAAAATAACACGAAAAATTTGGATAGAAAGGAATAAGTCTTTATATTTGCGTCAAAATGACACAAAGAGAACGAGAGGGCCAATCGTTGACGTGTCGGGAAGCAAGCATTAACAATTAAAGACGCACAATCATGGAAAAGAACGTAGCAAAGACCAAAGTGTATAACGTCATCATCATGGACCGCAGCGGCTCCATGTGGGACATCCAGCGCCCGGCCATCCAGGGCTTCAACGAAGTGCTCGGTGGAGTGAAGGCGGCAAAGAAGAAATACCCGGACACCCAAGAGCAGTTCATCACCCTGGTTCTTTTCGACAGCAGCTCGATAGATGATGTCTATTGGAACGAGGATCCGGACAATGCCGCCATCCTTACCCGGGAGACCTATGTCCCCGGCGCCTGTACGCCGCTCTACGATGCGATGGGCCGCACGCTCACACGTCTTGAGAAGGAACTGGCTGGGGACTCCCGCCATTCGGTCGCCGTTACGGTCATAACCGACGGGCTGGAGAACGCCTCCGAGGAATACTCTCTCGCCTCCATCAGGAGTCTCATAGAGCACTTGAAGGAGCAGGGCTGGTCCTTCGCCTACATGGGGACGGACCACGACGTGAAGGGGGTGACGATGAGCCTTTCCATCACCAATGTGATCCAGTTCCAGAAGACCGAAGAAGAAACCCTCAGGTCGTTCAGGAGGGAACGCCGTGCGCGTGAGAAATGGGCGGAAGAGGAGGAAGCCTTCAACATGGCCAGTCCGGGGGCCACACTGGAAGAGAGGGTGGCCTTCAGCAAAGGAAGGGCGGAACGCTACTACGAAGTGGATTATAATGTGAACCCTGCCTACGCCGGGAGGATCACTCCGGATAAGGTGAAGGCCCTTGATGCCAACGAGGTCTTCGTCTTCGGCTCCAATGACCGGGGCGCCCACAGGGGAGGTGCAGCCGCATTTGCCGTCAAGAATTTCGGTGCGCAGATGGGATCAGCTGAAGGTCCGCAGGGACAATGCTATGCCGTGCCGACGGTCGGCCCGAACATCGGGCCCCATGAGATCCACTCCGCGTTCGAGCGCTTTTTGGAGTATGCGAAGGCCCATCCCGAAAAGACTTTCCTGGTGACTGCCCTGGGGTGCGGACATGGAGGGTATGATCCCGGGTTCATCACGGATTATCTCGAAGGAGGAATCAAGGTCCGGAACATCCACTATCCGCTTGTTTTCTGGATGGAATTCGAAAAGAAAGGGCTGGTATAGGATTGGGAAGATACAGTTCGCAGAAAAAGAGTAAATTCGCAGAGTCATGAAAAACTATCTTATGAGTGCCGCGGTGGGGGACATCGCGGGAAGTGCGTACGAGGGACGCAGCCACAGGACGAAGGATTACGATGCCGTGAAGCTCTTCAGCTCCAGGGCGCGGTTCACCGACGACACGGTCCTGACCTTCGCCTGTGCCGAGGCCCTTCTTGACGGAAAGGATATGGCCTACAATCTCTGGAAATGCGGGAATGAACACCGTGACGCCGGTTTCGGGGGACAGTTCAAGAAGTGGCTCGCCTCGCATGAGATGGCTCCGTACGGGAGCTTCGGCAACGGTTCGGCGATGCGCTGCTCGTCGGCGGGATGGCTGGCATCGGGCGAGGACGAGTGCAAGAGGCTCGCCGCTGAGACGGCCATGCCGACGCATAATCACCCGGAAGGCGTGAAAGGTGCTGTCGCCACAGCGCTTGCCATCTACCATCTTAAATGTGGTGCAGACAAGGAGTGGCTGAAAGAGAATATCCTTGAAGAGTACTATCCCGAGTGGGCCGGTCTCAGCTACGGGGACATCCAGCCCGGGTTCACCTTCAACTCTACCTGTCCGGGCACGGTGGGACCCGCGATGATCTGCTTCCTGGATTCTACGGATTATGTGGACTGCATCCGTAAAGCCATAGCCCTCGGCGGGGATGCCGACACTCTTGCCGCCATCTCAGGGCCGATGGCCTATGCCTTCTACAAGGAGATGCCGGACTCTCTGGTGTATGCCGCCCTGAAGAAACTCCCGGACTGGATGGTGAGTGTGAACGAACGGTTTGACGAATGCATTAACTGATAGATGTATGCTGGGGGCAATAACAGGAGACGTCATAGGCTCGGTCTATGAGTTCAAGAATACAAAGGATTACAGCTTCCCCCTCTTTACGGGGAGAAGCATATACACCGACGACAGCGTCCTT
>Ga0310691_10005958_pt1 | contig 13144 bp, 4 predicted proteins | sample 176DNAGHGlowgp2_FD_203887 | JGI IMG/M metagenome (GOLD analysis project Ga0310691, IMG submission 203887) | Sheep rumen microbial communities from Palmerston North, Manawatu-Wanganui, New Zealand - 1766 DNA GHGlow gp2 (v2) (version 2) | ecosystem: Host-associated > Mammals > Digestive system >... | reverse complement strand
CGTTGTTGAGCGTGACACCGTCGAAGGTATTGTTCACGATGTTCACGGCACCCGTCACGGTGTTGGCGTCGGCACGGATGAAATCACGACCGCCCACGACGGTGCAGTTTTCAATGGTCAGCACGCCCGCGGCAGTCTTGCGAAGGTCGAAAGTACCCTGGCCGCCGCCCAGCTCGCTCATCATGACATTGCTGAACACGATCGCCTGGAAAGAAGACGGGTCACCATTACCGTAGAATACGCTCTTCTTGACGTGACTGACATCGCAGTTGCGGACCGTGAAGTTGTTCACGACGGCATTGGCGGGGACATTGAACAGGTTGTTGTTGTCATCGCCGACAAGAGTGAGATCTTCAATCAGGATGTTGCCGAGCTCCCCTTCCGCAAAATCAAACTGGCTGACCTTGACGGAAGCACCCGGCTCACCGCTCAGGTGCATGCCGGCAACAAGCGTGACGTTTGCGGCAGAGAGATCATATTCGCCTGCGGCGAACTTGATGTCGGTCTTGCCGGCATCGACCGCAGCCTGGAACTCTTCGGCGGAAGCGACGGTCATCGCAGCGCCGTCCGACGGAGGAACCACGGAAGGATTCCACTTCGGGGCGCCCACACCGGCGCTCATCACCACTGCATTCACAAGGGTGAAATCATTTGCGGCGGCATCCTTGACCGGATCGACGGTAAGCAGGACACCCTGTCCGCCCAGCGCCTCATCCTTGTTCATGATGCCGGTGAAGAAGATATCATCGTTGCAGTTGAAGAAGTAGTTGCGAACCATCTTCGGGACCTTGGCGCCGGACTTGCCGATCACGGTGCCGGAGGTCATGCCGAGCAGGAGATTCTTCTCGACCTTGTAGTCGGATACCTCGGCACGGACATAGAAGACGCCGTTTCCGTTCTTCGAAGTATTGAGGTTGTACATCGTGTTGTTGCCTACATAGACCGTCGGGATCTTGCAGGTGCCGTCGATACGCAGGAAGTCGCGGCCCTGTGTCAGGGTGGACTCAATCAGGCGGAAACTGCCGTAGGTACCGTTGCGCAGGTCGAACATGCCCTGCCCGGTACCCTGTTCATATACCTCGATGCCTTGGAAGAGGATGTCACCCAGGAAGAACTTGTCAGCCGTGTTGGAAGCGTAGATGACGCTCTTGGCGAAGCCCTTGATGACCGTATTCTTCACGGTGACATCACCGGCCGTCACACCTTCGGCACTGTCCAGCTCAATGAAGATTCCCTGGCCGGCAGCGTCGACAGTGAGGTTTTCGAGACTGAAGTCTCCCACCTCGGCGCCGCTCAGCTTGAAGGCACCCTTGACAATCGCACCGTTCTGGCCCTTGAGGGCGAGCGGAGCGGTCACGGTCAGGATACCGCCGAGATCATATTCGGCGGGAGCGAGGGTGATGGCATTCTTGCCGGCCGCGATGGCAGCGAGCAGTTCCTCACTGTTCTTGACGATGAATTCCTCCTCTTCGCCTCCACCACCCTTGGGCACGATGGCGAAAGCGCCGGTACCGGCTGAGGAAGGCGTATTATAGACATCGCCCTCACGGGGATTGGCATAAACCTCAACCTGGTATGCGCCGGGATCAAGGAAACCGATCGTCTGGCCCGGAATGGTATAGGTAAGGCCCTCTTCAACCGGGAAGGTATTGCCGCTGAACACGACGGAATAGGATCCCGCATAATCAACGCTTTCCCACGTGACGGTCACATCCTGGGCCTCGCCCGCAGTAATCGTCGAAGGATCGACGCTGACCACAGGGGCTTCGAGGGCGGTATTGACCTGTGCGAGGTCATCGCTCCAGGCGAGTTTCTCCAAAGCGACGGGGCCGGAAGCATAAACATAGACGATAGACTCTCCCGTAATGTCGCTCAGGAGGATCTTCTGGGCCGTCGTGCCGTTCACCAGTTCGGACGCGCCGCCCTTGACGGTGACGGCGGAACTCTTGATGGTGGTTTCATCGTTCTGCGCGACGTCACCCACCGCGACGACTACGTGGTTCTCCTTGCCGTTGACAGGCTTGATGACCACGGAACCCGGCTGGGACACCTTGAAGGCGAGATAACCGTCCGTCGGAATGCCCTTGCGGGTGACGGCCGAAGCGGTCGTGAAGTTCAGCAGACCCTCTTCGAATGCGATCGGGGCGTTCTCGACGTACAGGGCAAGCTTGTCGCTCACCTTGGCGCGCTTGACCGTTCCGGAGAAATAAGTAGCATCCGCGAAGTTCCACGTATGCGTCGCTCCGACATCTTCCAGACGGAGGTCCATCGGCTCCTCGACATAAGCGACCCACCACTTGCTCGCACCGATTTCCTCCCCGGCGATATCAGAATCGGGAAGGATATTGAAGTAACCGCCGGCCGCATTGTAGCAAGGCGCATCGGTCAGGATCTTTCCGGCAGCCATCGCCAGGCTTGCGTTCGTATTGAAGAATGTCTCCACGCAGTTGTGGAAATAGTTCTTGGAGGCGGAAGTATTAAGGTCGCCTAAGGGGACATACTTGGTGTTGACGCTCACGAACGTAGCATTGTCCGCCATGTTCAGGAACAGGTTGTTCTTGAGATTGAATGCACCGGGAACCTCCGTGAACGCGAACAGGCCCGCGTTGTTGGTACTGTTGACTGCACACAGGTTGCTGACCGTATTGTTGATGAAATTGAGCTCACCGATCTTGGCCGCCGGGTTGCCGGACGTCTGGGGATAATTCCTGAAGAAGGTACGGAAGCCGTTGGCAATGGTACAATCGATAAAGCTGATCTTGTCGAAAGTGGATTCATAACGGAGATCGAATCCGTCGCCACCGCCGACGCCATCTTCGTTCACGAGGGTGATGTCACAGCTTTCGAACTTGAATTCGCCGACATGGACCGTCTTGCTCCACTCATAGAACAAGCCCTTGGAATACTGGGTCACGCCGCAATTCTTGAACGTGACGTTACCCATCTTGAGGCCGTCGGAAGTGCTGCCCTCCTTGTGCTGCATCAGGAAGCCGCACTTGCCTTCCAGTCCATTGAATTCGATGCCTTCGAAATAAAGGTCACCGCCATCGAACGCGTCAACGACGTTGAAGTCGCCGTAAACCACGGGACGGCTTCCATCCGCGGAGCCTTCACCGTACATCTTGATGCCCTTGGTCAGGTCCATGCCTTTGGCCAGATCCGCATCGGAGGCGATGGTATAGGGCGAGCCCTCCATCGTAAGATAGATGTTGGCCCCATCGATGATCGCCTGTTTGAGAGCGGCGTCGTCAGATACGACGGTCAGTCCGGTCTTGTCGGGGAGCGTCCACACATTCACAACGCCGCGGGAGGCGGAAGCGAAGTACAGTGTAACGACATAGGGCGTGGAAGGCGTGAGGCCGTCGACAGAGGCCGCGGCCACCTCGATCTCACTGGCAGAGAGGGTCTTGGTCGCCACGGTTTCCTCGGAATCCGGAACACGCACTTCCAGCCTGTCCACATCCTTGTAGTCCGCGACGCTCGTGGACCAGGTAAACGAGAGGCTCGTCGACTGTCTGTCAACCACGGTCAGGTACAGGTAGTCCTTGACGGCATAAGTCTTGATGGCCTTGTCATACTCGGCCCATTTCGAATCGGTCTTGCCGCTTGCCACGGCCTGGACCTTGAAATAGTAGGACTGGTCAGGATCGAGGTCGACTACATAAGGCACCTCATCGGGAGCGAGGACCTTGCTTAAGACCTCGTGGGTCATCTCCTCGTCGGAATAAACGACAAGGTTGTAGCTCTCGGCATCCTTGGTGACATCCCATCTGAAAGTCACCTTGTTGCCGTATGCGCTCTGAACCCTTGCATTGAGGTTCATCGGCTGCAGGCAGCGGCTCAGCTCGAGGACGGTGTTCTCTTCCATCGCGTCATTCTTACAAGACGCGAAGGCTGCCATGGCAAGAACCGCGACAAGTGCAGGGAGGATTTTATTGAATATCTTCATAAATCTTTCTGTTTTCATGCTGTGAGTCTGCTAATACCCGAAGTCGTTGACCAGGGTATTCTGGCTGTTGTTCAGCGAATCATTGAAGATGGGCCAGAACATATACTGCTCCGGATCCCTGAAGTAGATGCCTTCGATCCTGTCCAGATAGAAGCCGGTCGATTTGGCATCATCGTACTTGTTGACATAGCCAGTCTCCGCGGTCCATTCCTTTCCGTCGGGAGCTCCGATATCGGAAGGTTTCAAACCATAGAATTCCAGGGATTTGCCATCCTCTCCGGTGCGATACCAGACATTGCCTGCGTTTGCAGCCAGGAAAGCGTACTTTCCGGTAAGACTACGGAGGTCTTTCATCTCCGCGACAGCCTCATCGAGCTTGCTCTTGAGCATGTTCCAGCGGATCAGGTCACCCTTCCGCAACATCTCACCACAGAACTCGAGGGCACGTTCCTTCACAATGGCGTCGAACATGGCGTCCTGGCTGGCGATGGAAGCCACATAGGCTTCTGCCGCATCTTCGCCACAGGCACGGGCACGGACGGGCTCGAAATACTTCTTAGCTTTGGCGAGATCATTGCCGCCTTCGGCAGCATTGGAGATCTCCGCCGCCATCAGAAGGATGTCGGCATAACGCATCACGACAGGCTTGACACCGTCGTCGTTACCGCCTCCGTAAGGATGAGCGTCCATCCACTCGAAACGGTACTTGCCGAAATACCACTTGCCGATGCCGGCCGGAACCATCTCGTTCTTCTTGTTCCAATAGTAGTTCACACAAGTGACGTCGCGACGCACGTCATCATTGTCATACATGAAGTACACGGTAGGGACAGGACCGGCATCTCCACCCCTGTCAACACCGTTGGAATAGCTGCTGGCCTCGCTCTTCACCGCGAAAGTGAAGTTCCAGCGTCCACGGTTGGTGCCGAAAGGAATGACGTACAAGGTCTCCTTGGAAGGGCCTGCCGCGAGGTTGTTCAGGTTGTTCAAGTTGTACCACATGCCTTGGAAATCCGGCTCCAGGGAAGCACTTCCCGACTTGATGGCATCCTCAAGATAACCGAGGGCCTTGGGATAGAGAACGGATTTCTGGAGGTCAGGGTCGCTGCTCAGACGGATGGTGCCCAGATCGCCGGTGCCCACCTTTCCGTCATCCGGACGAAGGGCATAACCGGAGGCCGCCAGCGCGATGCGTGCATACAGGCCTTCGGCGAACACCTTGTTCACACGGTCGGTACGCGAAGTCTGGGCCGTTGCTCCGGGATAAGGCAGATAAGGGATCGCCTCTTCGAGGTCGGCAAGAATCTGCTTGAAGACGACGTCACGGCTCGACTTGGGTACATAGATGCTGTTGTTTTCCACAGGCAGGAAACGCGCGGGAACGTCACCCCAGGCCTTCAGCATGTCGTAATAGACCATGGCCCGGAGGGTCAGCGCCTCACCAAGAAGATAATTCATCGAAGCGTCCGTCTTGTCAGCATAAGTCCGCATGCCCCAAATGGAAAGGTTTGCGCGCTCGATGGCGGTGAACATGAGGGGATAAGGACCGTTATTGAGATTCAACTGGGCATTGTTGGGTTCACACTGGTAGCTGGCGATATCCGACTTTCCGTCGCCCGGTTTATAGGTGTTGTACCACTCGATATCGCTGTTGATCCCATACCAGGGAAGGAAACGACCGCGATAAGAGTTTACCTCGCAGAACGCCTCGGCGATACCGAAATTGCAACCTTCCGCAAGGTCATAGTTGGAGTAAATGGTAGATGCATCAAACGCAGACGGTGATTCGGTGTCCAGGATGTTGCAGGAGACCGCACCGGTCAAAGCGACCACCATTCCAAGGGTATATGCAAAAAACTTTTTCATATTCTTCATTCTGTGATGGTCCATAACTTACTTGATGATGCAGACAGCCACACGGTTGGACTCAGGAGACGCTGAGACATCCTTGTCGGTGCCGGCAGCGGCTGAAGTGATACGGTTGGCGGCGATGCCTGCCTTTTTCAGCATATCGGCCACGACGGCGGCGCGCTGCTGGGACAGGGTCATGTTGATCTCGCTGTTACCGGTGCCGCTGTCAGCGTAACCGGTGATGGCGATCTTGGCATCAGGGTTGTCCTTCAGGATCTGGCTGATCTGGCCGAGCTTGAAGGCCTCGTCGGGACGGAGTTCGGCCTTGCCGATGAGGAAGAAGAGATCATCCTCGTAACTGCCGGCAAGCGTGGCACCCACAGGCACCTTGACCTCCTTGACGACTTCCTTGATGACCGGCTTCTCGACGATCTTTTCCTTCACGACTTCCTTGATGATCTCCTTCACCTCGGAGGAGGATGCCTTCACGGGAGCGGAAGTGGAAGCGTTGCGGAGACCGAACACCAGGTTGAGACCCGCCACGAATCCGATGCTCTTGGGATAAGCGGAATAATCGACGCCGGGGGTAAGCGGAGTGGCACGGCGGGTGTCAACTTCGGGATCGTAGCCGGAATACTTGGTCAGGCAGAAAAGGTTGGTGCCCGTGACATAGAAGCGCACCTTGCTCAAGTTGACCTTCTCGATGAGTTTCTCCGGGAGACTGTATCCGATGGTGGCACTCTGCATACGCAGGAATGAACCGTCTTCAACCGCCCAGTCACTGAACACGGCATTGCCGATAGCCGGCGACCACATCGTAGTCCCGGCATTGACAGCCTTGAGCTGGTCCGGATCGGAAATCAGTTCACCGGTCGTCCAGTCAACGTTGGTCCAGCGCTTGCTGACATCCATATTGTTCGTCAGGTTCCTGGGACGGTCGAACTTACGGGACGACGTGAATTCGATCTTGTTGGCGTTGTACACCTCATTACCGATCATGAAATTGAAGTTGGCGCTGAAGTCGAAGCCCTTGAAGTAACCGCTGAAGTTGAAACCTCCGGTGAAGTCGGGGCTGGCATTGCCGATCACTTCCCGGTCCTTGTTGGTGACCTTGTTATCGGCGCTGCCGTCGATATTGGCAAGCTTGATGGCACCGGGACGCAGATAGGTGCTGCCGATGACATCGGCATCATTGACCACGCCATCCTTGAGAACCCACTTTCCATTCACATAATCGAAGTCATCCACTTCGTAACGGCCGAGGCAACGGTAACCGTACATGTTGCCAAGCGGCTGTCCCACCTGGACGATGTAATCGTCGCCGATTTCCGTCGAAGCCCAATAGGACTGGGCCGTGATGGAAGGCAGGCCGCCGAGGTTCGTCACGCGGTTGATGTTGTAAGCGATGTTGCCGCCGATGTTGAGGGAGAAATCCTTCTTGGAAATGATCGGGGCGTTGAGGGTAAGTTCGATACCGCGGTTGCGGGTGGAACCGAGATTCCGGTACTGGGTCTCATAACCGGAACCTGCGATGGGGAAATTGATCAGGAGGTCCTTGGTGTCGTTCTGATACACTTCCACGCTACCGCTGAGCCGGGTTTGGAACAGGCTGAAATCAACACCGATGTTGTGGGTATAAGTCGTCTCCCAGGTAAGGTCGGGGTTGTTCATGATCTTGCCGGCCATCCAGTAATTGGCGCTATGGCTCAACCATTCGGTGGACGTGGCGCTGAACTGTTTCGAGATCTGACCGGTAGGAATGTTGTTGTTACCGGCAGTACCGAAAGAGTAGCGGAGTTTCAGGTTGTCCATCCAGCTGTGGGCGTTATCCATCCACGGCTCGTTGCTGATGGTCCAGGATACGGCCGCCGAAGGGAAGAAGCCCCAGCGGTTGCCTTTGGCGAACTTGCTCGATCCGTCGGCACGAAGCGTTGCACCAACCGAATAGCGGTGCTTGAAGTCGTAGTTGACACGGCCGAAGAAGGAGAGAAGGTTGTCGTCAGGGTTGTAATAGTTGATTGTGGAAACGGGTTCTCCGGAGGACATGAAATTCCAGGCCTGGACGGCGCTGAAGAACGTCGGGAGGTTGTCCACCATATTGGTGAGCGTATTGCTCTTCGTGATGGTGAGCTCTTCACCGAGCAGGGCCGTCAGGCTGTGGTCCGGGTTGGAGAGGAGTTTCTCGAAATTGTAATTCAACGTATTGGTGTTGCGATAGCGCTTCCGGAACGCTTCCTTATGCTGGTTGGAAGGACCGGGTTTGTTGGCGTTTGCCACGTAGTAGGTGGTCATGCCATAGAAACGGTCATCCATCTGGCGGTAGTTCTCCAGACCGCCCTCCACCTTGAGGACGAGGTTTTCCAGGATGGTCCAGTTGAAAGCTGCGTTCATGTTCAGCGTATTACGCACTCTCTTACTGTCATTGTCCGCAACGGAAAGGAGCGGCGGAGCGTTGTCGCCATAGTCGGCCTCTTCGTCGGAGCCTTCCACCGCGGCCTGGACCGGGATGGGAGTATAACTGACTGCATGCTTGAGACGTCCGTTGCCGGAATTGGTGCCGGTGTCGTTGATACTGTTGGCACCGGAACCGCGGATGTTGGTGTTGGAATAACGGACATTCAGGTCGATGCTGGTATGGGGGGACGTACGGAAATTGCTCTTGAAGGTGAGGTTGTCACGGCTGTAATTGGAACCGGCCATAATGGCCTCATCACCCATGTGGGCATAACCGACGGACCAGTTGTAACCGTCACCGGTCCCGGATACCGAGAAATCGGCGCTGAAGTTGGTGCCGGTGTTTCCGAACACCATGCTGACCCAGTCATTAACCGGAAGACCGGTATAGAGATCGATATCGGCATAGTTGCCGAAGTACGGCGTGTAATAGGTGTCGATATTGTCCTTGATGGCTGCGAGTTCGTAACGGAACTTGACGAAATTCTCGGAATCCATCGCCTTGATGGCGCCGGCGTTTGCCATCTTCTTGCGACCGTAGTAAGTGTTGAACTTGACAGAGATCTTATCGCCCTTGTCGGCGCTCTTGGTTGTCACGATGACGACGCCGTTCGCACCCCGGCTGCCGTAGATGGCCGTCGAGAAAGCGTCCTTCAGGACATCGATCGACTGGATCTCGGAGGAAGGGATATCGTTGATGGATTCCACAGGGAAGCCGTCGACAATATAAAGCGGACTGTTGTCCTGGGTAATGGAGCCACCGCCGCGGACACGGATCTTGATGTCGGCGTCAGGATCGCCTTCCGTAGTGACTACGGACACACCTGCCATCTTACCGGAGAGGGCCTGGCTGACGGTCGTCACCGGCTGTTCGGTCAGTTTCTCATTACCGATCGAAGAGACGGAGCCCAGGAGGTCGCGCCTCTTGACCGTCTGGTAACCCACCACGACAACTTCATCGAGGAAGGTCGAATCTTCCTTCAAGACCACGTCGATCGTCGTCTGGCCGTTGATGGCCACAGTCTGGTCAGCGAGTCCGATGAAGGAGAACACAAGATTCTTCGCATCAGCCGGTACGGTGAGTTCGTAGTCTCCGTCGAGGCCGGTCACCACGCCGATCGTGGTACCCTCAACGAAAACTCCGGCTCCCATCAGGGGCTCGCCGCCCTCATCCGTCACGACGCCCTTGATGGTCGTCTGGGCGGACAGGGACAGGGCCGCTGTCAGGCCGAGCAGCGCAAGAATAAGTTTCTTTGCTGGATGTTTCATAAAGTTTTTTAATTGGTTGATAATTAGTTATATAGTATTATAGTTTCGTATAGGAAGCGCCTTCGTTTCCTCCGGCGACGATATCTTTTACAAGATAATGGAGATAAAGCTCCAGATTGGTGTAGCGGCCGTGCTTGTCCAGCGTTTTGGCATTGCCGTCGCTTTGATCCGTCTTATCCAGACCGAATTCGTCCTCGAACCAGTCCGGCATACCGTCACCGTCACCATCTGCGACCCGCGCCTTCTGCGCATCCGTCGCAGAATACTCCGGCCAGCCGCCCACGTCGGCCGGCGAATCGATCAAGCCATTCTTGGCTCCGGCAGAGCCGGTAGTAACATGGGAAACAACCCGCGAATCAACCGCATCCCGGCTGACGGACGCACCAGCGTAAACAAGCACGCGTGCAAAGGCGATATCAGCCGAATGGGTAGCCACATACGCGGATCTTCCTTCCCGGCCCGTGATGGAATGGGGCGCGGAAATGACATGGCCCTCGGAAGAGACCGGCGCACCGGTATATCCGCTCTCCACCTTCCAATACACACCGGCGGCATTGTCCGCACTGATGTCGGAATACTTCGTATGACGGTTGCCCGAAAGATAAAGGTAAGGATACTCGTAACGGGCATAGGAGCCACCCGACTCCTTATAAGGTCCATCCGCCTCGATGAAGAACTTCCGGTCCGAAGAAGCGGGGCCCGGTTTGTAATAATTGCCCACCATATTGATATAACTGTCGTTTCCGCCATAACAGCCACTGCCGGAACCCCAGTTGTAGATCACGTTGTTGCGGTGGTCGATATGGCCGCGGCGCGTGGGATTGGACGGATCGGCGTAGACCTGGGGATGGTCGAAACGGGGAGTGCGGTTGTCGTGATGGGCCAGCAGATTATGATGGAAGGAGGCGTTCTTTCCTCCCCAGATACCGCCGTATCCATGAGCACCTTTCTTGTGTCCGGCCTCCCGCAGGCTCTCTGCAAGGATGCACCATTGCAAGGTAAAGTTCTCATTCTCATAGAAAGAGGCACATTCGTCCACCGACCAGCTCATCGAGCAATGGTCCAGGATGAGATTGTCATTGCGACGGCCCCAGATGGCATCCTCCTGCGTGCTGTACCCCTCCGAATCCTTAATGGCGTTGCCCAGCCGGAAGCGAACGAAACGGATGATCACGTTGGACGCTTTCACATTCGTGGAATAATCTTTCAGGCAGATGCCACCGCCGGGGGCAGTCTGGCCCGCAATGGTCACGTCACCCTTGCTGACTTCCAAGACAGATTTCAACGCGATAACGCCCGCCACGTCGAATACGATGGTGCGGGGGCCGGTCTTTCCGAGCGCCCAGCGCAACGACCCATCGCCGGAGTCGTTCAGGTTGGTCACGTGATAGACAGCGCCGCCGCGGCCGCCGGTCGTATACATGCCGCCGCCCCCTGCACCCGGGAAGGCACGGGCCACACCATCTTCTTCCTCCGCAGGAATCAGCAGGTCCGCATAGGTCTTGGCCGGCCCGGGAGGAGGGTCTATGGAACCTTCGGTCCGGGCGTCGATCACGGTCTCCCGGGACACGAAACGCTGGCCGTTCCCGTCCGTCGCACCTATACTGCAAACGCCGAACCGGTAATCCGTCGCTTTCCGGAGGCCATCCACCTTCACGTTGCGGGCCGTCACGCTCCCCTCTTTCGACTTGTTCCCGTCAAGATACAGGACCCATTGGTAACCCGTCGCATGCTCCATCGCATCCCACTGGAAGGTCAGCGAAGTTTCCGTGGCCCCATGCAGGACGAGGCCCGTCGGCGCACCCGGATTCTCGGGCTTCTCCGGCCCGGACCCGGTCTCCCCGCAACCCATAACCAGCGCCAGGACCAGCGCGGCGCCCAGTATGCGTGCAATCTTTCTCATTTCATTTCATATTCCAGCGCCGCCCAGACCAGCGGTCCGATCCCCTTCGGGTCGTTGCTGACGACGGGTTCGTTAATGTAATAGTCATAATCGCCGCGGCGCATCTGCTTACCGCCCAGGCCCGCCACTTCGCAGCAACTGTCCAGGTTGACGAGGCCCTGCGCGTCCGTGCGGACGAAACACTTCAGCAGGGACTCGTAGGTGCGGCGCGCATCTTCGCGCGTAATGTTCTCCAGCAGGCCGAGGCGCGTACCCTTGAGCAGCGCGTACGCGAACATCGCGTTGCAGGTCGCCTCCAGGTAGTTGCCCTTCTCTCCCGGGCGATCCAGGACCTGGTACCACATCCCGCTCGCGGGGTCGGCGAACAGGGGCAGGGCGACGAAAACCCGGTTGAGCAGGTTCACGAGCGCGTCGTGCCCCTCCCCTTCCGGCATCAGCGGGATCACGTCCACCAGCGCCATCGCGTACCAGCCCATCGCCCGGCCCCAGGCGTGGTCGGACTGCCCGGTCTCGGGGTTACACCAGAACATGCTGTGCGAAGCGTCCCAGGCATGCCGCAGCAGACCCGTGGCGGGATCGAAGGTATGGTCGTAGATCAGGGAGAACTGGTGCACGATGTCTTCGTAGTTGCGCGCTTTCAGCGAATCGGGGACATAGCGGCCCGTATACTCCGCATAGAAGGGCTGGGCCATGTACAGGCCGTCCAGCCACATCTGCTGGGGGTAGATCTTCTTGTGCCAGAAGCCGCCTTCCGGGGTGCGGGGCTGCTCCTGGAGCTGCACATACAGGGTATCCATCACCCGGCGGTATTTCTCCTTGCCGGTCAGGTCATAAAGGCGGAACAGCGTACGGCCGGGGCAGATATGATCCACGGTATAGTTGCGTCGCTTGTAGTTGGGGATCACGCCGGCGCTGTCGATGATGGCATCGTACCAGGTATCCACATATTCGAAGATCTCCCGGTCGCCGTAGCGCTCATACACATCCAGGAAGGCCTTGAGCTCCAGGCCCGTGGTATAATTCCACTTGAGGGTCCCCTGCCGCCCGTCGATCCAGGAGGCTTCGGGGTTGCGGGCCATCTCGGAACGGACGACCTCTACGGACAACGGCGCCTTGGCCGTGCAAGCGGTCAAGGCTACCAGCAAGAAAAGAAGTCGGTGCGTTTTCATCAGCGGTTGTCGTAAGGGTTCCAGACGATGCCGTCCTCTGGCTGGTACATCACCTTCTCGAAGGTATAATCGGCCAGCTGGCGCGGCTTCAGGGCATGCGCCCATTTCACCCGCGGTCCGCGGGCGCCGGGGCCGGTGGAACCATATTCGGCATAATAGGAATTCTTCTTGGTGTCCGGCTTGCCGGGCTTCTCCCAGTCGTGCCAGCCGTCGGGGACGATGTGCGGCCCCAGTTCGCAGTCGATGAAGACCGTCTTGGCGTAGGCGCCCCAGGGCCGGCCCAGATAGCATTTGTCAATGCCGGGGGCCGCCGTCAGCTTGCAGTTCTTGAAGACATAGCCGTATTTCTGGCCCTCCAGGGTGGAGGCCGCCGTGACATAGCTGTTCTTCTTGCTGTGGATCAGGCAGTTTTCGAAATAGGCGATCGAAGGGCCGAAGATGAAATCGGTCGTGCCCTCGATGTAGCAGTCCAGGAAATAATTGCGCTTGATCCCGCCGTTCTTGCCATATCGGCCGTAGGTATAGAGCGTATCCTGGTTGCCGAGGAAG
>Ga0310691_10005957_pt1 | contig 13144 bp, 21 predicted proteins | sample 176DNAGHGlowgp2_FD_203887 | JGI IMG/M metagenome (GOLD analysis project Ga0310691, IMG submission 203887) | Sheep rumen microbial communities from Palmerston North, Manawatu-Wanganui, New Zealand - 1766 DNA GHGlow gp2 (v2) (version 2) | ecosystem: Host-associated > Mammals > Digestive system >... | reverse complement strand
AGGGTGGAATGATTGTATTGATGCCGCCACACCAGTTACCCGGTATACAAGGAATACAGGCACTTATGGTGGAAGCACTGTCCATTATATTTTGCAATATGGACAGTATACCAATGTAGGAGCAAATTGGTACAAAACAGCATCGGCAAACGCATATCTATTACCAGACCCGAAATAACAAGGAGGTTTACTATGGACAATAATCAGGAAGTAAATATCACCGATAAAAGAACGTTAGGAAAGATGCTTGAATGTCTTAATAACGCTAAAACAAGTATCGGTTCTATCGAAATGAAGGCAACCATGAATAATATTACTGCGGTTTCGGATGCAATCAGTATGATTCAGATTGTAGGTAATACGATTATTGCCGAACTTCAGAAGCCTGATAAGGAGGAAAAAACCGATGGAACAAAGCCTGACGTTCAATGATGGGACGATATGCAAAGATAGTCACGCTATGGAAAGCGGGAACGGATTATATCTTTATTTCGGCGGCGGTATATCCATGATGGATGTTCTTCTTCTTCTTTCGGATAGTAATAAAACTTCCCGGATTCAGTATACCTATTGGAAAGCTGAACTTGTTTTTGAGGGCTATACAAAGCCGGTAATGATTAACGATGAGGGAACCGCTATAACAGCTATGTTAGTAAAGGACGGTGCGAACGATGGCGAACATAATTAAACGTATATGGAATCAAAACCGGATGGTTCAGATTGAGGATTTGAAAGGAATGACCTTCCAAGCGGAACAGGCGGGGCATACCTTCCAGATTTCCGGTATTGACGATGAAGGAAACACGGTTGTTCTGACCGGGACTCCTTCTGGCGTTTTACTCCGTCCGGATAATACGGATGTTGCGCTGACCTGCTCCGTTTCCGGCGGCGTAGTTTCCGCAACGCTCCCGGCAAACTGCTATGACGTTCCCGGGCGGTTCGGTCTGACAATCTTTATTACCTCCGGAAGTTCAAAAACGGCGATTTATGCCGCCGTTGGTACCGTCACCCGGGCTTCCTCCGGCACGGCGGCTCCCGGTACAACCCAAAGCGTGGTTGACCTTATCAACGCCATAAATGCGGCGGTTAACAGTATCCCGGCAAGCTATTCCGCACTTCTGGCTGATATCGCTCCTACATACTCCAATTCTGCCCTGTACAGTGTCGGTCAGTATACGTGGTATGACGGCGATCTGAAGCGGTGCATTGTCCCGATTACCACTGCCGAAAGCTACACCGCCGCCCACTGGACGAGTGCTGTTTTGGGGCAGGACGTTTCTGACTTAAAGAGCGCTATTAGCGATAGTAATGGAAACCTTATTTGGTCTAAATCATTAGAAAAAGGCATTACAGAAATCAGCGAGCAGACATATAACCTTGTAACGGGTGTCATGCTCAATACGGGTATGGAATCAGACGGGAGTCTGACACCAAACAATGCAAAAGACATTTATAAAGCGCCTATTGTAAGCGGTAAAAAGTATACAGTAAACACAGATGAAACAATGCTTATCTGTTCGTTCTATACAGGTGATCCATTCGCTCCGGGTGCAAAAGATTATAGCGAAAGATGGCTTACGCAGTATTCAAAAACAGTAGAAGCACCGATTACAGGATATATCGCATTTAGGACACTGGCTGGGTATCAGTATGCACAGATTGTAGAAGGCACTACAAATAAACCATATGTATATCCAAGAATTGCAAAGGATACAATTGCAAGGGAATCAATCGAAACTGTTAATGATAAATGCAATAATATTCAAGAAGAAACAAATCATATAAAAAGCGTAACAATAGAAACGGAAGTAAGCAAAAACAAGTATAATGCGGTTAACGGCAGCTTTGGTGACAGTAATATAAAGCTTACTTGTGATAATCAAACGTATAAAGTTGAACGTTTGAACACAATTACTGACGGGGCAACGCTTAAGGTAGGAGAATTTACCCTTCCTGCCGGTACTTATACATTGTCTGTTCAGAATATTAACTGGGTTAAGGCACAAAAAGGATGGCTTGGATACTCCTATCTTCGGTATACAGATAATCCTTCTGTTGCTGTTTGCAGTAATGCGGAGATCGGAAGTGCTGTTTATAATTCAGCAACGTTTACACTTGATGAGGAAGCAACCATAGATTCGATGGTCATTATTGCCAAATCTGGAATGTATAACACAATGGATTTCATTCCTCAATGGAATATACAAATTGAATCTGGATCTTCCGTCACAAAATGGGTTGAATATTTGTATGAAGAATATCCTGCTTTATATGACGATCTGGAAGAAAGCAATAAAGAAGTAGACACACGGACAAGGGATTACATACTCAATAAAAACAAACGTTTTGATGAAGAATCTCACGCTGAAAGTGTGTTTAATTATCTTCGCAAAATTAAAAATGAAGGTGAATCTATTCCCGTTGTCATTCCAACACAGGCGGCAGAAATTGAAGATGGAACAATAAGAGTTGCACTTCATAAACACGCACAGGAAGGAACAGAGATATGGAATGAATTGTTCTCAACAGACTTTGAAGAAGATTTTTCCAATGTGCGTTTTACAGACGGAGAAGGCAACGAATTACCGTATGTTATCCTTTCACACGGTAATTATGATTTTGTTAAAGATAGCAATCTCGCAAACGCAGAAAACGGAATGTTCGTGCTGTCTGATGGAACTCTTGTAACAACCAAAAATGTCAGAGCGGCATACAGTACGGATAACGGTGCTACATGGAGTAATCTTGGCACTGCTGATATTCCAGCAATCGTTCGCTTTGTGGATTCAAACGATAATGTCTATGTGGAAAATATGACATTCCAAATCGTTAAACTTTCTGAATCTTCAAGCTATAACACCGGGACGGTTGTACTTGATCTGTCTGCTACTCAAAGTCATGTATACACGCTTGGCTGTGCAGAAGATGACAACGGTAATATTTATATGGGGCAATATCAGTCGGCTTTTGATGCCGCAATATACCGTTCTACGGATGGTGGAAATACGTTCACAAAAGTTTACGAAAACACGAATGTTCAGCACGTTCACCACATTACCGTAAATCATACCGTAACACCGAATGAAATATGGGCAGGATTGGACTGCTCAACAACATATTATGGCCCTGTGACGATTGTAAGCAGAGATGGCGGCACAACATGGACAGAAGTTGATGTTCCGTATCGAAACAGAGATTACGCTTATCTGTTCTTCAAAGATAATTATATGCTTGGTGGTGGTGAATCCAATATTCTTGGTGGGCCGACCGCATATAAGGCAACGAAGTTATCAGACGGCAAAACGCATTATGATACGATCATCGAAACAGCACAGGGTGTAAGAAGCATAAACTCGCCAAAGGACGGTATCATATGTGTTGGTGGGTGCAGTGGCGGTACAAATCTTACCGAACAGATTTATGTTTCGTATGATGATGCTTGCACATTCAAAACTGCGTTTATGAATGACATGGAAGATGTTGAAACAGCATCAGCAGGAAGTGGATGCCGTTGGTTCACTCCGTACATGATACCAAGAGGAGCATCAGAAGCGCAAATGATCGGATCTGGTTTTGACAGAAGGTACGGACTCCGGTGCTTCTTTGGTGGCGAAAGACATTATGCCGTTGCTGAAGTAAAAGTGGGAAATGTTACAACCGCAGGGAAAACGATTTACTGCAAAACAGGATATGCAATAAGCGTTTCAAATATAGAGGAAGTATCAAAAGAACCTTCCAATCTTATCTATGAATTGAAAACGGATGGCGAGAAGATTATTACAACCACAGGAAACGCAGGTGAAAAGCATATTACATTTGAAGAAGTTGATACTGTTGGTTATGGAGAAACAATACCTACAAAGACAAAGGACTTCTTCGGAATCAAGTTTGACGGTAAAATTGCTCTTCCGAATCTGAATTTCAGTTCGATTAAAAACAAGACAATTTCAATGACATTAAAACAGGCAGATCGCAAAACGGCAGAAGATTCGTTTGGGACGGAATTATATGTTATTGATTCGGAAGATTTTTCCATTTACTTGAAGTTGGTTCATAAGTTAAGCAATTCCGGTGTTGGAATCTTTGTAAAGTATGGAGATGAAACCGTAAATGTTGTTGTGCCGGATACGTTCTGGCATAGTTATGAGCTTTACAGAACAATAACGTTGACATTCTCAAATGATGCACTTCCGACAATGAAGATCTATGTGGATGAAGAGAGAAAACTTCCACAGTATCAGGATGCCACGTTTGGCGCATGGGACAGTACGGTAAATCTAAAGAACGAAACAGTATACCTTGGCTATAACGGAAACGCAGACGGAAAAGAAACATGGAAGTCTGGCATATCTTCTATCCGGGTATATGACGGATGCCTTTCTCATGCGGAAATCGTAAGTGCATTGACCGGAAAAACAATGGTTAAATAACTTATTGTGTTTATTAAAGTGACCTTAAAGCGGGAGGCATCACATGACAACAAAGAAGAAAAACGCATTATTTGGTCGGTATCCATGCTGTGATTTGGTGAATAATGCGATTCGCTTTATTCTTGAAGGTAAAACAGATGAAGCGATTGAAGAATTATGGTTTGCAATTCATCAAGCAGGCGGTTATGTTCATGATGATATTGCAGTAAAAGCAATCGAAGCCAAAGACAGAGTATGGGCAAAACGGAAATCGTAACTAAAATGAACAATTAGGAGTATTGCGAATGGAGTAGTTATGGCAGAGTTAGATAAAGTGACCTTTAAGTCAGAACCGGATATCTGAAAACGGGGCGGGTTTTCCCGTCCCAAACTTATTTTTGGGGGTGAGGTTTAATGCCAACAACGATTGAAAAATATGTAGCAGGATGCAAGGAAATCGTGGATGCCAAACCGGCGTACAAAAAAGGTGCCAGTAGCCTTACGGAGTGCGATTGCATAGGAATGGACAAATATTCCTTTCAGAAGAATGGCGTGAAGTTTTCCACCAGCGGCACGAATTACTCTGCCAGGAATCAGGTTAATAATCTCCGTGTCCTTCATTCCGCTTCTGATCTCTCCGTTGGTGATATCGTCTTTAAGGCGAGGGAACCCGGGGAGAGCGGATATGACCTCCCGGCAAAATATCAACCCGGCGGGGCGCAGTATAACGGGGATTTGCGGGACTATTACCATATTGGAACCGTTGAGAGCGTTTTCCCGCTCCGGATTATCCACATGACCAGCCCAACAGCAAAGACGGATACCAAGATTGGGAAGTGGGGGTTTGTCGCAGAGTGGAAAAAGGAATATATCAGTGACAGCCCTTCACCGGCTCCGGAACCCTCCCCAGAACCGGAGCCGCAACCCGAACCGGAACCGGAACCCGCCAAAATGACCGCTGTTGTTTTTGCCCCAACCGGCACCACTGTGAATATGCGATCTTCCCCGAAGGTTACAGCACCTTTGATTGAGCGGGTTCCAATCGGGGAAACGGTGGATGTGCTGGAAAAGGGCGATGAATGGAGCCGGGTCAAGTGGAAGTGGTATAAAGGTTATATGAAAAGCCGGTTCCTGATCTTTGAGGACACTCCCCAGAATTGGTACACCGTCACAATCTCTGGCCTGACGAAAGAGCAGGCTGACGGATTGTGCAGTGAATATCCTAATGCTGAAGTCACGGTTGGCTGAAAGGGGGTGAAAGAGTTGGAAACAAGCACGATTATTGCTCTGGGTGCCTTACTGGTTTCACTGGTCGGTCTGTTCCTTAACGGAAGGAAGGATACCAGGCACGATGCGGCGGCGAACGCAATCATTCAGACCAAACTGGATTCCCTGATAACCGGCGTGGACGATATCCGGGTGGAAATGCGAACGATGCGGGACACTATCGGGGATCACGGAGAACGGCTTGCCCGGGTTGAAGCACGGGCGCAAAGCAACACACACAGGTTGGATGTTCTGGAAGGAAAGAAAGGAGAATGAAGATGTTTGATTGGAAAAGTTGGCTCAAGGCGGCTCTGATCCGGGCGGTTCGGACTTTTGCTGAATCTGCGCTGGCGTACATCGGAACCGGGGCGGTTGTCCTGGGTGATGTAAACTGGCTGGGTGTCCTTTCCGCTGGCGGGTTCGGATTCGTCACTGCGATCCTGCTTGCGCTGGCAACCGGACTTCCTGAAGCGAAACCGCCCGAAGAGGCATGACCTCGGCGCGGCTCTCCTCCGGCGGCGCGTTCCCCTGTACGCCCGGTTATTCTTTTTTCTTCAGCCGGTAACGGATTCAAGGGGAACTATTCTGAACCTCGTTTGAACCTCAAAAAGGTTCATTTATTCCCTTTTTACCCTGTCTGTCAGGAAAAAGAAGAAGCCCGGAGTGTTGAAACTCCGGGCTTTTTTCTGCTCCCCAGGTAGGGCTCGAACCTACAACCCTTCGGTTAACAGGTGAACGGTTGCATTTTTTGCAACTGCTTATATTTCAACCGTCCTACGGTTTGTTCTGTTCCGGCTGAACCTCGTTCTGAACCTGATTCCATTGTTTTTCGACCTTTTCACGCTCTGTTTGTTCCCGGTCTGCTGATACTGAATCATATACCTTGAGAATCATTTTTGCGTCCGAGTGGCCCATCCAGCGGCGGCAGGTGTTAATATCAACTCCGTTATCCCGGCAGAAAGCGCAAAAGGCGTGGCGCAGGGTGTAAGGAACAATATCAAAGTCAATCCATGCCGGGAGTTCCCCGGCTTCTTTTTTTGTTTTCTGGTCCTTTGTTTTGCCGTACCATCTCTTGCTGATCCCGTTGATAGCGGTTTCCATGCAATGGATGTAAGACTGCCAGCCGGTTTTCCATGTCTGGATCGTGACCGGCTTTCCGTGTGCTGATGTGATAAGCATCCCTGTCCGGCCCTGTAAGGCCGTTTTTAGCGGCGGGAATAACGGGATAGTCCTTTTACTCCATCCCGTTTTCATATCGCCTGTAATGGCGTATTTTGTGCCGTTTACGTGGGCGGTTTCCTGTACGGTGATAATGCCCTTTTCAAAGTCGATATCCCGGTCAATGTTCAGTGCTTTGCATTCCTGCGGCCTGAGCCCGGCGTATAACATCGCCATGACCGCCGGGTGCATCCGGTGATCCGTGCAGAGCGTTTCGATGTATTCCCGCTGTTTTGCGGTCAGTATTCTTTCCTTCGGCTTTTTCCCTTTGCCCGGTTTGGCTGTTTTGTCCCGGGCCGGGTTCGATATGATCAGCTTGTCAGCCTGCGCAGAATCAAACAATGCGCAGAAAAGCTGCTTTGCTGACCTGATGTAAGAATTGGATAATCCCCGATATTCTGTTGCGTAAACCTGTTTCAGGTCCGAAGGAATGACTTCGGCAAGCGGTTTATCTCCGATGCAGTCAATCAGATGCTGAAGGTGGATCGCAAGCCCGGTGTACGTGGAATCAGCGACAGACGGGTAACTCCGTTTTAGCCAGGGCAGGGCATATTCGCTGACCGTTGACCGGCTGGAAAAACCTTTCTGCGATGATAGCTTATACTCATTCCTTGCGGCGAAGGCTTCTTCCGGGGTGGCTCCGTAAAATTGCAGGCCATGGTAAACGCACCTGTACCGCCCGTCCTTCCTGCGCTTCAGGGTCGGCTTTTTCTCACGAGGCATAAGTCAATTATCCTGCCACTGCACCTTTTTTGAGTGCGCTGTTTTCAAGCATGGTCAGGGCGGCTTCCCGGATCGTGTTTTCAGCATCCCGGAAAGCCGTTATCAATCTATATTCGATATCGCTTAACTTTACGTATTCATCCCGTGTGCTTTTTCCGATCAGCGAATCAATCGAAACACCGAAGGCTTCAGAAATGGATCGCAACTGGTTTGAGTTCGGGCTGATGATCCCATGTTCCCACTGGCTGACGGTTCCCTGCGTAACGCCGACCTTTTTCGCAAACTCGGCTTGAGTGAGGTAATGCCGCTTCCGAAGATTGCGGATAATATCATCCATTTTTTTGACCTCCTTTTGTGGTAATTATAATTTATCCAATATTTTTTTCAATATTTTATTGGAAAACTATTGACAATATTGGAAATATAATATATAATGAATACATCAAATGAAGGAGGTCACCAAACCATGATGATGAGCGAGTTTATCGAAAGAACCGGAGTTGAACCCAGCTACGAGGAATACCACTACATCGAGGAAAGCTATTACGAGTTCGATGGAAACAAAGATGAGTTCTGCAAAGCATGGCTGAATGATAAGCGGGACGGACATTGGGATAAGGAGCTGAAACTTCGGATGGCCCTGACCGAACGGGAAACCGAGTATGCAAAGAAGATTGCCGAGATGGAAGAAACGCTGAACTTCTACAGGCCGTACTTCGACAGTTCCCGGCAGTTTGCGAAACAGCTTGAAGAAGCCAACGAAAAGCTGGAGCGGCTCGAAAGAGTATTCCGAAGGGTATTCGATGAGAAGCAATCCTGATCCCGGCAGACGGCACCCGGAACTCCCGGATGCAGTAGCCGGTACCAGACCGGAGAAAGGAAGGACTGACAATGAGCATGAAGGAACGGTTGGAGATTCACCGCCAGATTGAGCGGGAGAACGAACGGAAACTGAAAGAGTGGAAGGAGGGACGCACCAATGGCAATTATCATTAACGCAAACCGGGAAGGTTACGGAACCGACCAAATCAGAAACACGATGACCGTTGGCGAACTGATTGACGCACTCAGCGATTTCGATGAAGACACCCCGGTTTATATCGGGAATGACCGGAAGTCATACGGCTGGTATACCTACGGCGGCATCACGATACGGGACATAGAAGAAACTGACGGGGAGGACGAAGAAGATGACGAACGGTGAAATCATCATGCGGGAATCGCTGGAACTTATGAAACAGGGAGTGCTTAAATCAACGGGGCGGGTATTCGTACAGGAACTGCCGGACGGGTCCAAGGTAGAACTCCCGGAGCCGGAACCTATCCACACATACAACGGCTGGAAGGATTTGGGATATCAGGTCAAGAAGGGCGAACACGCCAAGGCAACGTTCCCGGTCTGGAAGTGGAAGGGACAGAAGAACGAGGAAACCGGGGAGGAAGAAGGGGGAACCTGTTACCAGCGGAAAGCGTTCTGGTTCACGTTCGATCAGGTGGAAAAGGTTAGCTGATAAATACGCCCTGCCGGGTGGCATTGTAACCCGGCAGAAAGGATTAAATAATGGGAGTTGCAATACAATTAACTGAAGGCTATGGAATTGCGTTTAATGAATGCGAGCATATTGTAACCGATGACGATATTATTATTAAGTTTCCGCAGAAACTTAAACCCGGCAAATTGCTTCTTGTCGAAGCCGGTGATGATGGAATGATGATTCCGTTTATTTTATTTGACGGAGCAGAAAATGCTGTTATCTGTCTTGGATTTTATGCTCGTACTGATAAAGGTTTCCTTAAACTTGATCTTTCGTCCCTGCCTCATACTTTATCCGAGATCATTGCATCTGGCGGTGTTACTGCGAAATATTCCGAGCCAGATATAGATATGTCAGAATATGAAAAGGAGGATTCCGATGCAGATAATCCTGAATAACGGTAAGCTGACCCAGCTTTTCCCCGGCAACGGCTTTCTGCTAAACGGTCAGGCTTTCGTCTATGAGAAGTACGAAAACGGGAACTGCGTGATTCGGGACACGAAGAAGAAAAACCAGATTTACGTATACGGCTATGAAGGGCTGAAACGGACGGTCATGCAGTTCGGGTATGAATTGATGAAGGAGGAAGAACAGGATGCGTAAATACAGTTCTGATAGCAGGAAATGCGGCATCCGTGGTCGCAGGAAGAAAAAGCCGAATATTGGCGAACCGGGAACCTATAAAGTCTGCTTCATTGACGGGTATGACCTGAAATGGAAGGTGTTCACCTGCCAAGCACAAAACCGGGTGGAAGCAATCAATATGACGCGTGAACTGTTCGGTGCGAACTTTGACCATCAGATTACGGATGTTTTCCGGATTGAGGATCAGCAGCAGTAAACCGAGCCGGGGCGGTATATCCCCGGTATTATATCCTGATTGAATATTGGAAAACTATTGACAATATTTGAATATTTCATATAATATTATTAGACATCAAATGAAAGGAGCTGATTCCAATAAACCTGATCAAGAAACTCCGGGTCATGAAAGAAATGACCCAAACGCAGGTTGCGGAAGCCTGCGGCGTAACGCAGGGAACGGTGGTCGGCTGGGAAAAAGGGACGTGCTTTCCGAAAGCGGATAAACTTCCGACGGTCGCCCAGGTTCTCGGCTGTGACTGCGAAACGCTGATTCAGGCAGCGGTTGAACGGAAAGCACGAAAGGCGGGTTGAGCATGGAACGGTTGCTGAAGGTCAGCGATATTTCCGAGCGGTACGGCTGCACGGCGAAAACCGCCCGGAAATATCTGCGCCAAATGTTCCATTATGAAAACCCGCTGGCCGCGCCGCAATGGGCCTTTGATGAATGGGAACAGAGCCGGGAAAGAATGCCGGACGGAATAACCGGGGCAAGGTACGTTGACATTCTGAACCGCAAAGAACACGGGCGAGTGATCGTTCCGAGAAAGAGGGACTGACTATGAAATTAAAAGAGTTTGAAGCGATCCTTGATGAAGCGTTGAAGGAGTGCCAGTATGAAATTCCCGAAGACGCAAACACAATCAGTTCAATGCTTGATAAGGCGTGGAACAGAGGAGCATTTGCAATGCTTCATTCCGCAATCCTTACCTTCATAAAGAAATCGAAAGAAGAGGCGTGTTAAGAAATGACACAGATTGCTGATGCACCGTACATCCGGGATGCTGAAATGAACGGCGTTGGATACCATGAACAGACCGAAAAAGAATACCGGAGTGAGACCTATAGGAAGTCCGTTGTTGAAGGGCTGAAGAAAGCCCGTGACCTGATCCAGCAGGCGCAGGCGTTCCTTGAAGGGTTACCGGACGGCACGGTGTGGAAGGATGAAATCGCTGATGCTGCCGATAAGGCCTCCGACTTCGGTTTCACTCTGGACAGCTTTGCAGATGAAGTAGAAAGGTGGTGAAAGCATGAGAAAGATTCTGATGTGGCTGTCGATCCTGACGGCGGTCGCCCTGGCGGTTCTGAATCTGGTTTATCCCTTCGGACCGGAACCGGACATTGTTTGTCCGATGGCAAACAGGAATATTCAATGGGAATACGCAGGAAAATAAAAAGCCCCGTGACGGTCTTAAGGACTCGCAAATCACGGGAGGGCAACTTGAAGGACTGACAACAAACTACCCGGAGACATTGTAACACATCGTTCTCCGGGGCGCAAGTGAAAGGAGAATTTAAAAATGAATTTTGAGGATATTTCCAGAGTTAACAGCGAGATCAGTATGATCGACCTGAAAGGTAAAGATTACGCTATGGTTCCCGAACGCGTAACAGCTTTCCGCAAACTGTTTCCGGAAGGGTTTATCAAGACCGAGATCGTCAGTCATGACGGCACAACGGTTGTTATGCAGGCTGTTGCCGGATATTACGAAAACGGCGTTCCGATCATCCTTGGCTCCGGGCTGGCGCAGGAAACGAAAGGCTATGGGATGGTCAATAAGACTTCCTACATTGAGAACTGCGAAACGTCTGCTGTTGGTCGGGCGCTGGGAATGATTGGCCTTGGTATCAACGGCGGCGGTATTTGTTCAGCCGAAGAACTGGCGAATGCAGTGACCGCACAAAAGCAGATGAAGGAAGTGGAAAATGCGTACTGCAACCCACCGATGCCGGAAAACGGTCCTGTTGGCAAGACCAATAAACTCCCGGAGAAAGCTCAAAACACAGATAAAACGGTCGGTGATGCTTTCGGAGCCTGTATGACTGAGTTCATGGAACGGTTTGAAATCACCGACAGCCAGGAAGCCCTGAAGAAATTCAATGAACTGCGTGAAAAACTGTTCAAGGCCGGAGTTGTTAAGAATATCGGCAAGATGAAGACTGCAAAGGAAGTGGATGACACCTTTGATGCGATCTACAAGAACTGCAATCCGGGTGATGCGGCATGATTGGCAAGCTGAAAGAATCCTTGCCGTTATCGGGTGGTGAATGGCTGGTGTCCTTCACCACCCGGGATAACCCCGGGCAGATGTTCGACGATCTGAAAGACGTTGCGGTAAAGGTCGATATCAAGAAGGCAAGCAAGCACCGCAGCCTTTCAGCGAACAATTACGCATGGGTGCTGATTGACAAGATCGCAGAGGTTACCGGAAAGACGGTGACAGAGGTTTATCAGAATGCGATCCGCGAAATCGGCGGGGTTAGTGAATATTACGGGATGAAGGAAGTCGCCTATGAAAGTTTCTGCGAAATCTGGACGAAAGATCATCTGGGCCGACAGGTGGAGATCATCCCCGGTTCGGCGAAACCGGGCTGGATTAACGTCCGGGCCTGGAAGGGCAGTTCTGATTTTGATTCTGCGCAGATGGCGCGATTGATCGACAGCCTGATCCAGGACGCAGAAGCGCAGGGCATCCCGACGGTGCCCGATGAAGAAGTTGAAAGGATGGTCAGCAGATGGGGAAAACCAGCAAAAGCATTATGCAGCAAGGCGAACCCCGCTGCTACTTCTGCGGCCGACGGGTAAACCTTGAAAGGCATCATGTACTCGGCGGTGTCGCAAACAGGCCGCTTTCAGAAAAGTTTGGGTTATGGGTTTGGTGCTGTGATTATCATCACCTCGATCCGAAGGAAGGCGTTCAGTATAACCGGGCGAAGGCTGACAGCCTGAAACGGCTGGCCCAGATTGCTTTTGAAGCCAGACACAGCCACGAAGAATGGATGCAGACTTTTCGGAAAAATTATTTGTGATGGAGGACTGATAAAATGGTTTTTGACAGAAAGTATAACTCAAAAGGCGAGCTTATCAGTGAAAGAACGTTTAACACGGTTTCTGATGCTTCGGCTTTTTACAATAGCCTGAAGGACCCGGATGCGGAAGAATCTCCTGCTGATGGCTGCTGGAACTGCATGAACTTCGACTGGAAGCATGAAGCCTGTACGTTGAACTGGAATAACCTTGATGAATCCTATTATAACCCCGAAACGGATGACCGGGAGTTGACCGACCATTGCGAAGCCTGGGAAGAATACCCTGATGCTGACCCTGAATACCTAAACTGCGGAGGTAAT
>Ga0310691_10005956_pt1 | contig 13145 bp, 12 predicted proteins | sample 176DNAGHGlowgp2_FD_203887 | JGI IMG/M metagenome (GOLD analysis project Ga0310691, IMG submission 203887) | Sheep rumen microbial communities from Palmerston North, Manawatu-Wanganui, New Zealand - 1766 DNA GHGlow gp2 (v2) (version 2) | ecosystem: Host-associated > Mammals > Digestive system >... | reverse complement strand
GTCTCCAAAGATGCGAGGTGAGCAGCGGCGGTCATATCCATAACCTCCTGTACGGAACCCTCGCAGAGCATGGCGAAACCAGTCTGACGGCAAGCCATCACGTCCTGATGGTCACCGAAGATACAGAGAGAGTGGCTGGCCAGCGTACGGGCAGAAACGTCGAATACGCAGGGGATCAGCTCACCGGCAATCTTGTACATGTTAGGGATCATGAGCAACAGACCCTGCGAAGCGGTGAACGTAGTCGTCAAGGCACCAGCCTGCAGCGAGCCGTGAACGGCACCGGCAGCACCAGCCTCAGACTGCATTTCCTGCACACTTACGGTCTGACCCCAAAGGTTCTTGCGACCACGGGCAGCCCATTCGTCAACATGCTCCGCCATAGGCGAAGACGGGGTGATGGGGTAGATAGCAGCTACTTCAGAGAACATGTAACTCACATGAGCCGCAGCCTCATTACCATCACAGGTGATAAATTTTTTTTCTTTTGCCATTTTGATAAAAATATTAAATAAATAAATTTATTTGTTTAGTTGTTCACACTTATCTTTCCTTTATACCTATTTTAATATAAGAAACCCAGTAACCAAAGCGGTATCTGGTTATCCTTTCCTATTTCAGTATTGTAGCGGGCATAGATGATGTCGTTGCTACACCTTATCTTGTTTTGTATCTCAGCGTCGCAAACACGGAATTTCAATTTCTTGTCAACGGTAAAGAAGTTTTCACGCCCACATTGGTTAATCTGATGGTCTTTCCAAAGCGCGTTGACAAAGAATGTCTCCATGGCATCCTGCTTTTCTACCTGAATAGGGTATATGGCATACATCAGGTTAGAGTTGTGGAGCATGATCTTTGAAGGTTTCTTGGGAAAGTCTTCGTCAACAGGATATATCATGTTCAGCAGTCGGGCATCGGTCAGGTATTTGATATAGTTCATGACCGTGGCGCGTGACGTCTCAATTTCCTGTGACAATTTGCTGACGTTAGGAGCCTTCGGGCCTTCTTCCGCCAACTGATAAAAGAGTTTCTTAATCTTTGTCAGGTACTTCAGTTCTATTTGCTTGATGAGCAAAATATCTACCTCAGTCATCATGTTCATGGTCTTCAACAGGTTTTCGGAGTAATTCCGGTGCTCCTGAAAGAAAGGATAGAAACCATGATGGATGTAATCTTGGAAATACTTGTTTGGTGAAACCTTGGGAAGTATCTGTTTGATAATATGCTCGTGATTGTTGAGAATCTCGTCAAGCGTGTAGGGACGGAAATTATTTCCTGTAAGCAGATTAAGGAACTCCCTAAATGAGAAGCCACGCAGGTTGTAACTCTTTACGATACCGTTCAATTCTGGGTTTTCGTCTTTCAAACGCATCACACTTGAACCGGTAAACACGATTTTGAGTCCCGGGTGCTCATCATAGCAACGACGCAATTCCTTGCTCCAGTCAGGTTGCTTAAACACCTGGTCAATCAGTAGAACACGTCCTCCCTGATGATAAAACTCTCCGGCAAAGTCTGCTATTCCACGTCCTTGAAAATAAAAGTTGTTCATGTTGACATACAGGCATTTCCTGTCTCTGATGTCAAAATTCTCCTTGGCATATTGCAAAAGGAAAGTCGTTTTCCCTATTCCACGTGTACCTTTGATGCCAATCATACGATGGCTCCAGTCTATCTCATCCATTAGGATGCGACGAACTGGTGCATTGGTATGTTCAACTAAATAACGGTGTGTCCTGAAGAACGCTTCCATGAAATAAACCTTGATTTGTTTTAAAACGAATGCAAAGTTAATCATTTTCTTTTAATTTGCAAAGTCTATATAGCAAATTCTCAAAAAAAAGTTGTATTTTTGTCCCCGAAATTAGAAATTTAAGATTCTTTTACAGTGAAATTACATATTTTTAATCCAGAACACGACATTGCACTGGCTTCGAACCTGTCCAATTTCACAGCTCCCCATGCAGGCAGGGCATTAAGAAACGACCTTGGATTCCTGCCAGCCCTGTGGGCTACAGAGGGGGATGCCGTATTGGTGGAAAATGCTGATGCAGCCCAAAAGCTTTTCAAGCGTTTCCTGGTCAGTTCAAGACTTCAACGTCCGACCCCTGTCTGGGTAACAAAAAATGACGTTTCATCGATAGTAATTGATGCCGTAGAGCCATGGGGATGGGATGCTGCCATACGGGCCCAGCTGTTGCGCTATGGTGTTGATGAACGAATAATGCCTACCAGCGATGAAATCGAAGAAATCAGAAATCTCTCACATCGACGCTGTGCTGCTCTCGTGCTTCATGAATTGCAAAGTGACGAAACGGTAGGAGTTGCCTATTGCTGCCAGACTTTCGATGAAATCGAGGAAAGACTACAGCAACATCGGCAAATCGTGGTAAAGGCTCCTTGGAGTTCCAGCGGCCGGGGAATGAGGTTTGTCAATGGCAGTTTTCCTGAATCCATGCAGAGATGGGTGCGGAATGTGCTCCGTGTTCAGGGTAGCGTGATGGTGGAACCATATTACAAAAAGCAGAAGGATTTTGGCATGGAATTCTTTAGTGACGGTGAGGGTCATGTCAGCTATTCAGGCCTGTCACTTTTCCATACCGTCAACGGTGCCTATATTGGCAATATCTTGGCAACAGAACCTGTTAAGGAAGAAATGATAAACCATTATGTTCCAATGAAAACCTTAAAATGTATTCAAGAAAAAATCAAGCTATTGACGGGCAGGTTGTATAAGGGGAAATACAAAGGGCCCTTTGGAGTTGACATGATGGTAGTAGAAGGGAAAGAAGGCAGGGGCTTTCTGCTGCATCCTTGTGTGGAAATCAATCTGCGGCGTACCATGGGGCATGTAGCACTATCCCTGTCACCAGAAGACGACAGTGTTAAGCGAGTCATGCGTATTATACTGGAAGGCAACTACAAATTGAGAACTCGCAAGATGTGATCCGTATTTTCAGCCCCTCATCAAATGTATATGAACACCACAATACAAAACATGATGATGGCAATTACCCACAGCGAGATATAGAACCAATGTGTTAGTTCCTTCTTGAATTCGATGGCCTGTAAACTTTTGTGCTTGTAGATGGAGGATGAGTCACGCTTGTGGCTGTGATGGTGATGATGGTGATGGTGTGTTTGAGTTGTTCCCATTGTCTTTACTTTAATAAATAATCATAGATAATATATAAGCCACCAGCGTCGATGTAATCACACATACCAAACCAGGCATCATGAAAGAGTGGTTCAGCAGGTATTTGCCAATGACGGTGGTACCGGTACGGTCGAAGTTCACGGTTGCAATGTCTGATGGGTAGTTAGGTATGAAGAAATAGCCATAGACACTGGGGAAAACACCCAGGAGTACCCAACCCGGGATGCCGAGCGAGTATGCAAGTGGCAGCATGGACACAACAACGGCTCCTTGAGAATTGATGAGAACGGAAACCAGAAAGAAGGCAATGGCAATGGTCCATGGATAGGCCTTCACCATGTCTCCCATTATGGCTTTCATTTCGGGCATGTAGTTGGAGAAATAGGTATCGGCAAGCCATGCAATGCCATAGATGGCCACGACTGCTACCATGCCCGACTGCCAGACAGCTCCTGAAACGGCTTTCTTGGGGGCTGCCTTGCAAAATATAATCATGAGGGCTGCGGCAGAAATCATGACAATCTGAATGACCAGGTTCATGGCCAGTGGTTTTTCAAAGGCCTCCGTCAGACCTTCTGCTATTACGCCGGCTTTCACCAACTGGTCGGCAGTCATGCTCACGCCAGGCAGAATGTCAAGAGCTTCCGCCCCCTTAATGGCCTTTAGGGTGGAGTAGGTCGGCAGCAGTTCCTGAAAAGCAGCAAAGATAACGATGACCACCAGAGCAGCTACAAAGATATAGACAGCACGCTTAGCTTCAGAACTGATTGTTTTGTTCAGCGTGGTGGCAGAATCGCCATATACAAACTTATATTGCTCGGGGTCTTTGATACGTGCCAGGAAAGCAGGGTCTTTGTCAAGGTCTAAGCCCCGATGGTATGAGCAGATGGCTGCAGCCATCAGTCCACAAAGACATGCTGGAAGGCTGACCATGAGAACTTGCGGAATGGTAATGTCGAAACCATTGGCATTGGATATTGACACGAACGCAACGACGGCAGCTGCTATGGGTGAGCATGTTATGCCGACTTGCGAGGCTATTGAGGCCACTCCGCATGGACGCTCAGGACGAATACCTTTCTTGATGGCAATATCTACAATAATCGGCATCAGAGTATAGACCACATGGCCTGTTCCAACTAATACTGTCAAGAAGAATGTGCATAGCGGAGCAAGGAAAGTAATTCGGTCAGGATGCTTTCGCAACAATCGCTCAGCTATCTGTATGAGCCAGTCCATGCCTCCCGAGGCTTGCATGATGCCGGCGCAGGTGACAGCTGCAATAATGATGTAAATAACGTCAGTTGGCGGCGTTCCGGGCTTCAAACCAAAGCCGAAAACAAGAATAGCCAGTCCGATGCCAGAGATGGCACCGAGGGCAAGACTGCCAAAACGTGAACCTACGTAGAGTGCTAAAAGCACTACCAGCAGCTGTATTATCATCATTATTGTCATAGTGGGATGTATTTTAAAACGAATGCAAAATTATACAAATAATTTGACACCTCCAAACTTTTCTCGCAAAACCATGAAAAAAATATACGTGTTTTTTCTGTTTTTCGTTTCTGTTTGTTGCTGTCACCGCCGCAATCAGTATGACGTAACATAAAATTTTATAATAATTTGGTGGAGTCAAAAAAAACATTTACCTTTGCACGTCAAATAAAAAAGAATAAAAAACAAGAAAGATACAATGGCAAAACGATTCGCCGAGCATAACGGCTTGAACCTGACGCAGGTGAACAATGACATCCTGCAAATGTGGAAGGAGAAAAATGTATTCCTTCGTTCCGTAGATGAACGTGAAGGTTGTCCTCAGTTCGTGTTCTTTGAAGGTCCTCCTTCGGCCAATGGTCATCCAGGCATTCACCACGTGTTAGCCCGCAGTATAAAAGACACTTTTAACCGCTACAAGACCATGCGTGGCTATCAGGTCAAGCGTAAGGCTGGCTGGGATACCCACGGTCTGCCCGTTGAGCTGGGCGTAGAGAAGGAGCTGGGCATTACAAAAGCAGACATTGACAACAAGGAGTCTGCGCGTTATATTTCTACGGAAGACTATAACCGCAAGTGTCGTGAGAATGTGATGATGTACACCCAAGAGTGGCGGGAACTGACGGAGAAAATGGGTTATTTCGTTGACCTTGACCATCCATATATTACATACGATAATAAATATATTGAAACGCTGTGGTGGCTACTCAAGCAGTTTTACCAGAAGGGCTTGTTGTATAAGGGTTACACTATCCAGCCCTATTCGCCAGCTGCAGGTACAGGATTGTCCAGTCACGAATTGAATCAGCCAGGCTGTTATCGTGACGTGAAAGACACTACCTGCACAGCCATGTTCAAGATGAAGAACCCCAAGCCCGAAATGACAGGGTGGGGTACGCCTTACTTCCTTGCATGGACCACCACCCCGTGGACACTGGCTGCCAACTCAGCTCTCTGCGTAGGTCCGAAAATTGACTACGTGGCAGTTCAAACCTATAATCCCTATACGGCAGACAAGATAACAATTGTGTTGGCTGAAGCACGTCTGAATGCCTATCTGGCACCCGAGGGAGCCATCACCGATGGTGGCGAAATGCCCGAGTACAACAAGGGTGAGAAGTTCTTGCCATATAGAGTAGTCGGCCATTACAAAGGAACTGACCTCGTAGGCATGGAATATGAACAGCTGATGCCGGCTATTAAGCCTATGGGTGATGCCTTCCGCGTCATTCCCGGTGACTATGTTACTACGGAAGATGGTGCAGGCATTGTCCATATTGCACCAAACTTTGGTGCCGACGATGCCTTTGTGGCCAAGAAAGCCGGTATATGTCCCATTGTACTTATCGACAAAAAAGGCAATGAGCGTCCCGTTGTTGACTTACAGGGCAAGTATTTTGTGCTTGAAGACCTCGATGCAGAATTTGTAAGAAACTACGTGAACGTGGAAGAGTGGAACAAGTTTGCAGGCCGTTATGTGAAGAATGCCTACGATGACACTCTGACGGACAAAGACGAAACGTTGGATATCTCCATCTGCATGGACCTGAAGGCACAGAACAAAGTTTTCAAGATAGAGAAGCACGTCCACAACTATCCTCATTGCTGGCGTACAGACAAACCTGTACTGTACTACCCGTTGGATTCGTGGTTTATCAAGTCGTCAGCCTGCAAGGAGCGCATGAGCGAGCTGAACAAGACCATCAACTGGCAGCCAGAGTCAACCGGAACAGGTCGCTTTGGCAATTGGCTTGACAATCTGAATGACTGGAACCTTTCCCGTAGTCGTTTCTGGGGTACTCCGCTGCCCATCTGGCGTAGTGAGGAAGGTGAGGAGATATGCATAGGCAGTATAGAAGAACTGTACGATGAAATCGAGAAATCTGTCAGAGCAGGCTTCATGAGTTCCAATCCGTTGAAGGATGCTGGTTTTGTGCCCGGCAACATGACTCAGGAAAACTATGATCGCATAGACCTTCATCGTCCATACGTTGACTATATCTTCCTTGTTTCGCCTTCCGGCAAGAAGATGAAGCGTGAAAGTGACCTGATTGACGTGTGGTTTGACTCCGGTTCCATGCCATACGCTCAGGTACACTATCCTTTTGAAAACAAAGATTTAATCGACAAGCGCATTGCCTTCCCCTGTGACTTTATCAACGAAGGTGTTGACCAGACCCGTGGCTGGTTCTTCACCTTGCATGCTATTGCTACCATGATATTTGACTCCGTTGCCTTTAAAAACGTCATTTCATCGGGACTGGTGCTCGATGCAAAAGGCAACAAAATGTCGAAACATGTGGGTAATGTGGTCAATCCTTTTGACATGATTGACAAATATGGTTCTGATGCTGTCCGTTTCTACATGATGACCAACTCCGAACCCTGGGATAACCTGAAGTTTGACCCAGAGGGAGTCGATGAGATTCGTCGTAAGTTCTTTGGTACTTTATATAATACGTATTCCTTCTTTGCGCTTTATGCCAATGTGGATGGTTGGGAGCCAAGGACTGGGATGGTTGTGGCAGAGTCGCAACATACAGGACAGGCTGCAGGTCGGCCGGAGATTGACCGGTGGATTCTGTCAAGCTTGAATACCTTGGTGCAGAAGGTAACGGCAGAATTAGAAAACTATGACCCCACACGTGCTGGCCGAATGATAGACAGCTTTGTGAACGATGACCTTTCAAACTGGTTTGTACGCCTGAACCGAAAGCGCTTCTGGGGTAAGGAGATGAGCGATGACAAGCGTTCGGCCTATGAGACCCTTTACACCTGCCTGATGACTGTCGCCAAGCTGTTGGCTCCGTTTGCTCCATTCTATGCCGACCAGCTGTACAAAGACCTTGGCGGTAAGAAAGACTCCGTTCATCTGGACTCTTTCCCAGTAGCTGACGAGAGCCTTATTGATAAAGACCTGGAGGCTCGTATGGAGATGGCTCAAAAGATTACCTCAATGGTGCTGGCTCTACGTCGTAAGGTAAACATCAAGGTTCGCCAACCACTGCAGAGCATTATGATTCCTGCTACAGAGGAGCAAAAGCGCCACATAGAGGCCGTGAAGAATCTCATCATGAGCGAGGTGAATGTGAAGGAACTGAAATTCGTTGAAGGACAGGGAATTCTCGTCAAGAAGGTAAAGTGTAACTTCAGGACTATGGGTAAGAAGTACGGCAAACTGATGAAGGGAGTTGCCGCCCAGATGGATGGTCTCTCGCAGGAGCAGATTGCTGCATTGGAATCAGCTGGAAGTATTGGCATCGACGTTGACGGCAATGCCCTGACCGTGGAGCTTGCCGACGTTGAAATCATCAGCGAGGATATTCCAGGCTGGCTTGTCAGCAACGAAGGCTCTCTGACCGTAGCCCTTGAAGTAGAGCTCACCGATGAGCTGAAGCAGGAAGGTATGGCCCGTGAAATCATAAACCGTGTACAGAACATCCGTAAGGAGAGTGGTCTTGAGATTACCGACCGTATCAGTATTGTCTTGTCACCCAACGACGAGGTCCAGAAGTCTGTTGAGGGCTTTGCTGACTACATCAAGACTCAGGTGCTGGCCGACTCTATTATTGTGGCTGCAAATGATGGTCAGGAAGTGGATTTCGATACCTTTAAGCTGAACATAAAAATCAAAAAATCATAATCATTATGTCTGAAAAAACACGTTACACCGACGAAGAACTCGAGGAGTTCCGCGAGATTATTAATGACAAGTTGTCACTGGCCAAGCGTGACTATGACCAGATGATGCGAGTACTGATGAATCAGGATTCCAATGATGTTGACGACACCTCTCCCACCTACAAGGCATTGGAAGAGGGCAGCACGACCCAGTCGAAAGAGGAACTGATACAGATGGCAGCCCGTCAGCAGAAGTTCATTCAGGGTCTTGAGGCTGCTCTTGTCAGAATCCAGAACAAGACCTATGGCATTGACCGCATTACCGGCAAGCTGATTCCCAAGGAGCGTCTTCGTGCTGTTCCTCATGCCACGCTGAGTGTAGAGTCAAAGATGAGCCGCAAATAAATGGTAGCTGCGAAACAGACAGTTTGGAACCGTGGGTGGACAGCCATAGCCATCGTGGTGGTTGCTCTTATCATAGACCAGATTCTGAAGATTTGGGTAAAGACGAATATGTCTTTGCACGAAAGCATCGAGATTGCCAGTTGGTTCAAGATTACCTTCATTGAGAATCCCGGCATGGCCTTCGGCATGGAGATAGGCAGCAAGCTGTTTCTCTCCCTGTTCCGTATTGTAGCCGTCATAGGTCTTAGCTATTACATATGGCTGCAAGTCAGTCTGAAGGCCCGCGGCGGCTATGTGGTGCTGCTCTCCCTGATTCTGGCTGGAGCCATAGGGAACCTTCTTGACTGCATGTTCTACGGTCTGATGTTCAATGCCTCGACCTACGAACATGTTTCAGAGTTTGTGTCTTTTGGCGACGGTTATGCGCCTTTCCTGATGGGTCGCGTGGTAGATATGTTCTATTTCCCACTGATAGAATCCACCTGGCCTCAATGGGTTCCTTTTGTTGGTGGTCAGGACTTTATCTTCTTCAGCCCCATCTTCAATTTTGCCGACTCTTGTGTCAGTGTGGGCATCATAGCCCTGCTGCTTTTTTACCGTCAGGAGCTCAGCCAGATATCGTTCAGCAGGCCTTCCTCACCGTCTGACGCAGAAGAGGAAGCCCCCCAGTCAGTCTCCGGCCATGAGGAAAAGTAGCATCATCATCATATTGGCGTTGGCTTTGACCACCTTCTTGGGTTGTAAGCCTTCCATTCCGGATGGAATCATTTCCCCCGGTGACATGGAAGACATCCTCTACGACTACCATGTTTCACGCGCCATGAGCCGTGAGACATCAAACAGCGAGATGGACATGGACTACAAGGAGGTCATGTATCATGAAGCCATGCTGAAGAAGTATGGTGTTACTGCTGCAGAATTTGACTCCTCGTTGGTTTACTATTTCTCGCATGCCGATAGGTTTGCCAAGATTTATGAGCGTGTGACCAAGCGTCTGAATGAAGATGCTACCGAGATAGGAGCCTCTGTGGGAGCCATGGCCGACATTTCCACGTTTACTCTGAGCGGCGACACGGCCAACATCTGGAACGATGCCACCGAGCTGCTGCTCATGCCTGTTCCAGGCTACAACAGGGTGTCGTTTGAAATCAAGGCCGATACAGCCTACAGGAAGGGCGACTCCTTCATGCTGAACATGCTGTCATCCTACCTGTATCGTTCCGGTGCCAAGGATGCACTCATCTATATGGCCATCACCTACGACAACGACAGCATTTCCACTCACAGCATACACAATACGGTGTCAGGCGTGGCGACGCTGCGCATTCCTGCTGACCAGCACCATGTTGTCAAGCAGATACGTACCTTCCTCTACCTGGCCCCATCAGGCGAGAACAACTCTAACAACATGCTGTTCCTGAGTAAGATTCAGCTGTTGCGGTTCCACAAGGTGGAAAACAAAAAGGGCGGTAGTACAGAAGCCGTTGATGAAGAGAAAGAAGTAAAAATGCCCCGCGTGGCTAATCCTGCAGGTGCTGACTCGCTGCTGAAGGCTCCCGCTCCCATGCGGAAGCTGAACACCTCAGGCACACGACAAGAGGACCTGAAGGCAAGATGACCGCGCAGCAGGAAGTGAAACAAGTGACGGCACGGCAGCAAGAAGTAAGACGGTTGGCAGCCAATGAGGTGCTGTTGGCCGACGGCAGCAAGATAGCGCCGGGCGTTGTGGAACTGGTTGGCGGAATTGTAGTGAGAACCTATCCTCTCACCGAGGAACTGCCCCGTACGGAGTGGGTGAGGGGAACCATTGAGATAAGGCTGGAAGCTGACAGCGAGAAAGCCTATATTAGAAAACTATAAAAATATTACGACTATGAATCTGAAAGTGCGTTTATCGGTTATGAACTTCTTGGAGTTCGCCGTGTGGGGAGCTTACCTCACGTGTATGGGTAATTATTTAGGCGTAGCAGGTCTGGGCGATAAGATTTCCTGGTTTTATGCCATTCAGGGCATTGTCAGCATCTTCATGCCCACACTCTTGGGAATTGTTGCAGACAAGTATATGCAGCCGCAGCGTGCCTTAGGCTTGTGCCACCTGCTGGCAGGCGGTTTCATGCTGGGTTGCTGGTGGATGGGCCTGCAGGCAGGTTTCGGTCAGGAGATACAGGACAAGGGTCTTTTCATAGCACTTTACTCGCTAAGTGTGGCTTTCTTCATGCCCACGATAGCCTTGTCCAATACGACGGCTTTTACTATTCTGAAGAAGAACGGCTATGACACCGTGAAGGACTTTCCCCCCATCCGCGTGCTTGGAACAGTCGGTTTCATCGCTACCATGTGGTTTGTCAACTGTGCTGTGTGGGACGATGGCGGTTTCTCGTTCACCTTGGCCGAGAACACCCACAAATTCCAATATACCTACATGCAGTTCTTCGTTTCCGGTCTGCTCAGTCTGGTGCTTTTTGTGTATTGCTTCACGCTGCCTGAATGCAAGATTGAGAAGAAAGAAGAAAAAGTGTCGCTTGTAGAGACGCTTGGCCTCAATGCCTTCAAGCTGTTCAAACGCAAGCAGATGGCCTTGTTTTTCATATTCTCCGCCCTGTTAGGCATGTGTCTGCAGGTGACCAACGGCTATGCCGGTCCGTTCATTACCAGCTTCAAGGGCGACCCTGCCTTTGCTGACACCTTTGCCGCCAACAATGCCACGTTGCTGACGTCGATATCGCAGATTAGCGAAGCCCTGTGTATTCTGATGATTCCTTTCTTCCTGAAGCGTTACGGCATCAAGGTGGTCATGCTCATGTCCATGTTTGCGTGGGTGTTCCGTTTCGGCTTCTTTGGCGTCGGTGACCCGGGCATGCCCGGAGTCACGCTGTTCATTCTCTCCTGCATAGTCTATGGTGTGGCCTTCGACTTCTTCAACGTCTCTGGTGGCATCTTCGTTGACCAGGAGTGTGAACCCAGCATCAAGGCCTCGGCTCAGGGACTGTTCATGATGATGACCAACGGCATAGGAGCCACGGTAGGCACGCTGGCAGCCGGTGAAATCATCAACAGCTATTGCCAATGGCAGGACGGCTACCTGCTTGGCGACTGGCAGACCTGCTGGTTCATCTTTGCAGGCTTTTCACTGGTAGTGGGCATTGCCTTTGCGTTGCTGTTCAAGCCCGAAAGAAAATGATTTCACCGATAAGAAACACTCCGAATGGTCAACATGAAAATGGAACGCATATCACTCAGATACCGAAGCCTCTCTGAAATCGTCGGTTCTGCCGACGGAATGAGCATTATTACCCTGACCGACGAATCGGAGGAGCGCGCGCTGAACATTATCTGTGACAAGACAATGGCAGCCCAGTTGCAGCTCCGCTCCGAGCAGGTAGCCATCTGCAAGAGCCTGCTGCCTGAGGTGCTTACGGCTATGCTCCAAGAATACGTTGACCTGAAAGATCTCGAAATTACCGTCTATGACATCAGGGATGGCCAGTATCTGGTGTCGCTGATGAACAGCGACAACTACTTCATTCGCCAAATACGCATGAGCGACGCCATCCTGCTGCACGTTATCAGCAACATTCCTATTTCTATAGACAAGAAGTTGATGCAGGCTCAGAGCGTGCCCTTCCGTCCCAACGTGGAGCGTGTGTCTATTCCCATCAATGTGCTGGAAACAGACAAGCTGCGCGAGGAGTTAGGCAAGGCGGTTGAAGAAGAGGACTACAGGCTGGCCTCCTACATAAACGAAGAGTTGAAACGACGTGAGGAAGGAGCAGAGTCATGAAAGAGAGCCGATACTTCTACACCCCCGATGCTGCTTCCGTTCAGCAACTGCCCGACGGGGAGGCTGCCCATGCCGTCAGGGTGCTCCGCATGCATGAGGGCGACGACATGATGCTAATGGATGGCAAAGGATGCTATTATCATGCTGAAGTGACCGTGGCCACCCAGAAGCATTGCTCGTACCGCGTGCATGAGGTGCTTCCGCAGCAGCCGCAATGGGAAGGACATCTGCATTTGGCCATAGCCCCTACGAAGATGATGGAACGCATGGAGTGGCTGGCCGAAAAGGCCGTCGAGGTGGGTGTTGACGAAATAACGTTCCTGAACTGCCAGTTTTCTGAGCGCAGGGTTATCAAACTGCCCCGCATAGAGAAAATCGTGGTTTCGGCCATGAAGCAGAGCCGCAAGGCGTGGCTGCCACAGCTGAACGACATGACAGACTTCAGGACGTTCGTCAGCCAGCATCGTGCCTGTCGCAAATATATTGCCCATTGCTACGACGAGGTGCCCCGCACCCACTTGTTCGACGAGCTGCGCAAGCCCAGTGACTCTGCCGATGCCCTGGTGCTCATCGGTCCTGAGGGTGACTTTTCCATCGACGAGGTGCAGCTGGCCTTGCAGCATGGCTTTCAGTCAGTCGATTTGGGGCAGAGCCGTCTGCGCACAGAGACAGCAGGCCTGTCAGCCG
>Ga0310691_10005955_pt1 | contig 13145 bp, 12 predicted proteins | sample 176DNAGHGlowgp2_FD_203887 | JGI IMG/M metagenome (GOLD analysis project Ga0310691, IMG submission 203887) | Sheep rumen microbial communities from Palmerston North, Manawatu-Wanganui, New Zealand - 1766 DNA GHGlow gp2 (v2) (version 2) | ecosystem: Host-associated > Mammals > Digestive system >... | reverse complement strand
AGAGAATAAGTATTGTACGCTATCGTATAGAAAGTGCTGAAAACACATTGGCAGAGGTGGAGACTCATCGAGCCAATGGTTTTTATAATACTGCAGTTAATAGGTTATATTATGCTTGCTATTATGCAGCAACAGCCATATTAATAGCTAATGGTATTGAGGTAAAGTCGCATGACGGTGTACGAATGAATCTTGGAAAGTATATTGTTCAAGAAGGTATCCTTACTCCAGAACTGGGCAGATATTTCAGTCGTCTGTTCTCAAAGCGTTCCACAGGTGATTATGATGATTTCTTTAATCATAGCATAGAAACAGTTGACGAATTGATGCCTGATGCTAAACTATTTATCCAGACTATCAAAGACTGGATAGAAATGTGGTTGAAAGAACAAGAAAACGATTCTTGTTGATTAAGGCTCCTCCTGCATCAGGAAAGAGCAGAGCATTGATGTTCATTGCTCTTGATAAGTTGACTAACCAAGGAATCAAGAGGGTTGTGGTAGCTGTGCCTTCTAAGAAATATGGTGAGGCCGTTGGTGCCTTCATCATCCTGGAAGAGGGCGCTAAGATGACTGCCGAAGACGTGCAACTCTTCTGTCGCGGCAAGATTGCCCGCTATAATAGTCCTACTAGGGGAACTAGGGGAACTAGGGCCACTAGAGCCACTATAGCCTCTACCCCTTCCCACTCCTAGCCTCCAGCCTTTTCCTTAGTTCTTCGTTTTCAGCTTTAAGGCGTTGATTCTCGGCTTCCAGTTCGCGGAGGCGACGGTCGACACCCTCACGATAACCTGTGCGGGCAGCGTGCATACGCTCTTTGATGCCACCTTCTTCTATAAAGCGCTTCTCCAGATGTTTCAGGTAGCCATCGAACATCTTATCGGTGATATGACAAAGACTAAGAGCCATGTTGCAGAACTCTTCTGCTGATAGTTTCTGGACAAGTTCTTTATAGGCATCCCAATCATTATTCTTTCGGCAGTAGTCCACAATCCCATCGAAACGAGGATGACTATGATTCCAAATGGGGAGGGCATTTCTCTTCAAGAAATCTTCATAGTCCTCACGCAATTCTTGGAAACTGGATCTGCCAACATTCACAAGATTCACTTCCATCTGACTGCTGGTTAGCCCATCCTCACAACCCTCAACGATATTCTGCTTGCCACAACGAGCTGCCATATTCATCTGATCCACGCGTCGGTCGCCATAAGGGGGTAAGAAACGCTTACAGAATACATCTGTCAGAAGAACCAGCACCTCTGCCTTCTGGTACACATGCAGTTCTTTGTAGTTGGCCACCTTCCCAAAGATAGTATTCTTTTCCTGTTTATGGCTCTTTTCTTGACTATGAATCTGCTCCTTTTTCTGATCCTGCATCTTATCCATTCATTTATAATTAAAGTTTATTTCTCCAATTACTCCTAGTTTCCCTAGTGCTACTAGAACCACTAGAGTCACTAGTACCCCTAGTACTACTAGATCAACTAGAGCTACTAAGGCTACTAGACTGACTAGAGCTACTAGGGTTACTAGGACCACTAGAGCTACTAGAGCCTCTAGTCCTTCCTCCTAGCGCCTGCAAATTTACAATTTTAATTCTAAAATACAGACATTACACAGCAAAAAAAGTCACATTATGAAGTGCCCTCTTTATTTTCTGCCTAAAAGGACACGCAATTACCATCCATTATAATATAAACGCACTAGCAACAGAAAAAATCATGGCTATTATTTTGTTGGTGAGCGGCTGATGACCAACGGTGAACTGGCCACGGTCCTTAGAGTAAGCCCAGAGCCTTATGCGACTATCGAAACGGATGAATTCATATAAAAAATGGGGGCAAATGAACATTTTTTTCTATAATAAAATGTGTATGTGAGAAAAATGTTGTACCTTTGCACCCGCTATCACGCCGTACTTGCCCTTAGGGGCGGTGAAGGTGTGGGCACAATATTTTATTGGTACAGCGTCTTACAACGCGTGTCTTTAGTAATTTGAATGTAGGAACCTCAAAAGTGCTATAGAGACATTGCAGAGTGGATGCTTAGGACGTGGTTATATAACGCCCCGTCAGTGTGCTGAGAGGCTCTTGTGAGCCTCCGCACACTTCACGGGTGTGGACATATATAATCCAACGGCGTGAGCATGAATTCTGTCTGTTTTAGCACAGGTAATCCTACAACCTAAATTACGGACGGGCAGAGTGAGGTTCACGCTCTTTTTGTATGCTTAGGTCATCTCCGACCGAGTTTCCATTTTGAGCTTCGCTGATTCCAAGACGCACTGGCATAACTGCCAGATGATGAGTATGCAAGAAGACTCTAAAGCGTTAATTACAGGTGTTGAGACTCCAAGTGAAAACGGGGGGCCTGCGGCGGAGCCGTGTCAAAAGAAAACCAAAAATTATCGTCGGTTACGCAGCCTAAGCACCAATCGAATCCTTCATCAGGAGAAGGAAAAATCCACTGTCAAGAAGGTGTTCGACCCTACAGCCTGGTATGTCTATGGCGTCAAGAGAAACAAGGAGATAGAAACTTGCTCTTTTTTCAATGATTCCCAGAATATCCCTTTTGAGATAGAGGCATACGCTGCCGTCCAGCAAAAGAAAGTCAGGACATACAAGAAAGGTCAAAAATCAAATGGTTCCAAGCGGCTGGTTGAAAAGGTAGTCATTCATGGAAAGGTCTTCATCAGAGTCGATGAGTCCCATCGCGTGGAAACCCTCAAACAATGTTCTTTCTTGACCCATTGTGTCATCGACCCTACCCTTTCCAGAACCAAAGAAGGTCATCGTGACTTCGCCCGAGTGCCAGACGCTCAGATGCGTGCCCTCAAAGCCATGCTTCAGCTGGCTGATGGTGATGTCGAGTTTTCTGAAGAGATGCCTCCACAAGTCAATGAAACAGTTGTGCTCAACGACGGCTTTCTCTCAGAGTCCATGGCCCTCAAAGGACTTCAGGGCACCGTCGAGATGGTCAATGGCAAGAAACACGTCACTGTCATCCTCGACAACATCGGCTGTTTCAAGTTCACATTATCCGTAGAAGACTTAAAACGCCCTAACAAATAATACAGACATTGTCATTAACACATCCCAAGTGAATTACATGTCTCACTGCTCCTGCCGTAAGCGTGCGGCAGCAGCAGTTTCAACAACAGTACCACGGATAATATTAAAAAAACGACCACGGATCTACCGGATCTAACGGATAAAGAAAACATCCGTGCCATCCGTTCAATCCGTGTTCAAAAAAAAGACATTAGTGTCATTCGTACGACCTATATCGCCATCTGTGATGGCCCATTAACATCCGTGTCATCCGTTCAATCCGTGTTCGGAAATAAACCCCCGCCATCTGTGATGGCTCAATTTCTGTGCTTTCCGTGATTTCTGTGTGACAAATGCCCCCTCAAAAAATGAACATATGTTATTTGCCCCACGAACATATGTCCATCTAGGGTAGTCACATATGTTATTTGCCTCACGAACATATGTTCATAAAAAGGTTCCGTTTAAGCCAAATGTGCAGAGCGATGCTTGCATCACCTTGGCCATGGCGTAGGAAGCTCGACCATAGGTCAAATTTGCCCTAACCCCCGCTTGTAGCCATACTCAAGCCAAGCAATCTTATAGACCATTACTATGACTATTACATATAAGGAACCCCTAGCGGATAACCTTTCCATCAAGGAGATGGCAATGTACGACAGCAAGGAGAATATCCTTCTGAGTTATCGCCTGATCAATATTAAAATTAGCAAGAACTACAGGAAGGCAGAACTTGCTGCTGGGCTGGAGCATATCTTCACCCATGAGCCAGCATTGTTCTGTAATATTTTGCCTCGTGAGGAACAGAAGATCCTGGCCGAACTGTTAATGTATCCACAGGACCACTATGTTGAGCTACCACGCGATGATTACAAATATCTGCTCATGCAGAAACTTCATTTGGTTATTACCTATGAAGGCCAGAAGACTTGGCATATTTATATGCCTGATAATATCCGTCAGCGGTTGAACAAGATGTTTGAAGATGATGTCAAACTTTACCCGGATCTTGACAAAATGAATCAACTCTTTGAACAAGTCATAAAAATACGTGAACGTGTGTTTGGAATACTCTACACCCGCAACCCCGATAGCCTGAGCGAGTCTGAACGTAAAACTATTAAGCGTGAAGCTGATGTGATGGCAAAAGATTTTGAAAGCCTCAGGAAAAAGTTGAAGGATCTGGAACCCAAAGTTCGGAAGATGTCCGACGTTGATTTTACCAAGATTAATGGCGATCTTGATACAACCGAGATGTACCTCGCCCTTATCCGTGGAGTCGTCATGATGAAACAAATTAAATGAACTATCGTGCACTCTTCCTAGGCCGCTTTCTTCAGAAAGAACCCTATGTCCTGCAGGACCTTTGAATAATTTTGAATTAAATTTTGAACAATTTCTCACCTTTAGGCGACTCGAATCCACCTGCCATCTGTGATGGCTCAATGATTTCTGTAATTTCTGCGTTTTCTGCGGGACAAGACATACTCTACCCATACTCTAAGCTGCTTCTAGCCATACTCTAAGCATACTCTAGGCATACTCTAGGCATACTCAACAGTATGGCTAGAGCGAGAGTGATTGCTTAGTAATACGGTTGAACCCTGAACCTTGAACCCTGAACTGTATTCATACATCTTCCATCAGCCTTCTGCCATCAGCCATCTGAACACATTAGACACCTGAACACATCTCAGACATCAGCCTTCATACATCAATAGGTGTTTATCACTCTTGCAAAGAGATAAGATTCCTGTATAACTAGCATTCAAATATTATTTTATAGGATGGACAATAAGAAAGCTTTAGAAATCGACCTTTTGCCCGTGGAAAGAGGTGACCATAGTGGCGATTGTATCGCCCTGCGTTATGGAAACCTTGAAAAAGGAGGAAGCGAACAGACAGTTATTGTCATTGATGGCGGCTACGCCTCAAATGCAGAGGCCTTGAAAAAGCATCTAAAGACTTATTATAAGTGTATCATTAACGGTAAGGTTCATATAAACATTGTTTTCCTGTCACATCCAGATCAAGACCATGTAGAAGGTCTTGCAAAGCTATTTGAGGATAACGAGGTTGTTGTGGACAACCTTGTTGCTATGATTCCTTGGAGAGTGATGACTCCTAAATGGTTTCGTGATGGTCGTATTACCCAGAACTCGCTTGATAAGAAGCTTGAAGATGCATTTAACCCTCTTCTGACATTAGAAAATATTGCAGAGAAAAAGAAAGTTAAGATTATTAAGACCACAAGTTTAAGGAATCCGTGTGTATTTAATGGAGCCACTATGACAACATTAGGTCCTGAATTAAATTTCTATAAAACCTGCATAGCTAATTGTGAGAAGACACCTGATAAGGCAGAAAATGTGAAACCAGTAGGCGAGTCTACTACATTTTCTGATAATGACAAAGAAGAAACATACATCCCAGGGAAGATACAATGGAATCATTCCGAAGGCACGTCTGCTATAAATGAGTCGAGCCATATAATGCTTTTCGAATATAATGGGCACAAGATTCTTTTCTGTGGAGATGCCGGGAAAGAAGCTCTAAATGCAGCTAAGAAGTATGCCAAAGATAATAATATCGTTTTAAATGATATCGACATTATAAAAATGCCGCATCATGGAAGCCGCAAAAATGTAGACCCATCAATAATGAACACATTTGCACATAAAGGATGCAGATGCTACATTTCATGTAAGGCGGGCGATGAAGGCCATCATCCTTCAAAACGACTTGTCAATATGCTTTTGGAGAAAGGCTTTTCAGTATTAACGACATCAGGAGCTACACTTCATAAAGGCTGGGATGCTCCAGAACGAGATGGATGGAAACCGGTTAATTCATTACCTATTTATCCCAAAATAGAGAAACTATGAGAACCGTATGTATAGATATTGATGGCACAATTAGCCGCTACATAGAATGGGTTGACGCAAAGACCTTCGGTGAGGTCTTGCCCCATTGTGCAGAGACTATTCATCACCTAAAGGCTGATGGCTGGTATGTTATTATCTATACAACAAGGGCAGACAAGGACGAGATAACCAAATTCTTGGGTAAATACAATATCCCCTTTGATGCAATCAATGAGAATCCTAATCAACCTGAGAATGCGATAGGTGGAAAGCCCATGGCTGATGTATATGTTGATGATAGGGCTATTCAGTTTGACGGTGACTGGGCAGGAGCATACGAGAAGATTACAGGCTTTAAGTCATGGGAAGAAGGCCCATTAAAGCCAACAGAACCACCTCTTGATTACTGTGGGCAGCTCTTGATAAATGACTTCACACAGAGCATGTACACACACCGCCATTATGATACAATGAATTGGAATATTACCAAGTTCGCCTTTGGCGAGATATTGGTGGCGATAGGTGCTTGCTGGTCAGTATTTAACTGGGATTTGGCTAAAGAGACTATCCCTAATCTGAAGTGGATAGTGATGTTAATAATCTGCATTGCAAGCCTATTCTTTGGCATTATATCTATAATCACTATTGTCAAGAACAGAGTATATTTTGTTCGTACATCTAGACATATTAATGAGTTGCGTCATCATGTCCTTTTAAGACAACCATATGGATTTAAGAATGAAAGTCATTTTTGGGAAGATCCTACGTACCCCAAGGTGATAGACAAGGATAGTACTCAGTTCCTGAGTCTGTATATGCTAATATTCTTGAATATGTGTATTGCTGCCGCAATGGTTTTCTCTATCCTTAATTTATTCCATTTGGATTGCTACTATCTTATGGCAGTAGCATTCTTCCTCGTATTTGGGGCTAGTTGGTGGATAATAAATAAGATTGGCAAGAAGGAATTTTGATAATTTCCGCTATTTCTGCCATTTCTTGCGTCCCTCCGGTAGCAAGCGAGCAGAGCTCGAGCGCTGCGGGACCAAAATTCGCCATCTGTGATGACCCTTTATATTTTGATAAATTTTGAATAAGATTTTCTTATCGCTCGACCTCTGGTCTTGCTACCATTGGGACGCAAGAATTTTGAGCGCAGCGACCCATATACTCTGCCATCTGTGATGGCCCTTTCTGGTTTTCTCTTGCTCAATTTTGAATCAAATTTTGTACCGCTCGGCTTTGCCGCTTGCTACCGGAGGGACGCAAGAATTTCTCGCCTTTAGGCGATCCCTATATCCCCGCCATCTGTGATTGCCCCATTTCTGTCATTTCCTTCATTTCTTCGACCTAAAGGTACGAAGTGTGGCGTTCTCTCTTTGAGAGTGTGGCGTTGCAATGCAATCTGCGGGACATTATAATTCTCAAATTCTTGATAATAAAAAAAACTAGATATTTTATATGAAGACAGCATTAATTACTGGTATTACTGGTCAGGACGGAAGTTATCTGGCCGAGTTTTTGTTGGAAAAAGGTTATGATGTTCATGGAACGATTCGTAGAAGTTCTGTGGATTTCAGAGAGCGTATAGCACATTTGGAGGGTACTCCACACTTCCATCTGCACTATGCAGATCTTGGCGACTCGATGAGTGTGCTGGGCGTCATCGGTAAGGTTAAGCCCGATGAAATATATAACTTGGCTGCGCAGAGCCATGTGCAGGTGAGCTTTGATAGCCCTGAATTTACTGCGGATGTAGATGCAGTGGGTGTATTACGTATCTTGGAAGCAGTTCGCCAGTTGGGTATGACTGAGACTTGCCGTATTTATCAGGCTTCAACATCGGAGCTGTACGGTAAGGTGGAGGAGGTTCCTCAGAATGAGAATACGCCATTCCATCCTTACAGTCCGTATGCTGTGGCTAAGCAGTATGGTTTCTGGATTGTGAAGGAATATCGTGAGGCTTATAACATGTATTGCTGCTCTGGTATCTTGTTTAATCATGAGTCAGAGCGTCGTGGAGAGACCTTCGTCACCCGTAAGATTACCCTTGCAGCAGCACGTATCTCTCAGGGAGTACAGGATTGTCTGTACCTTGGCAATATGGATTCACTGCGCGATTGGGGCTATGCCAAGGACTATGTGGAGTGTATGTGGCTCATCCTTCAGCAGGACAAACCTGAGGACTTCGTAATCGCTACAGGCGTTCAGCACTCTGTCCGTGAGTTCACGGAACTTGCTTTCAAACACGCAGGTATTGAATTGAAGTTCGAGGGCGAGGGAATCAACGAAAAAGGTATCGTAGTGAAAGGTCCAGAGGCTTTGATTGGAAAGACTGTTGTAGCTGTTTCAGAGGATTTCTATCGTCCAACTGATGTGGTTAACCTATGGGGTGATCCAACAAAAGCAAAGGCTAAACTTAAATGGAATCCGAGCAAAACCAGTTTCGAAGAACTGGTTAGAATCATGGTTGAGAGCGATATTGCTAAGGTTGCAGCAGAAGGAGCAGCCGCTAAGGCAAGAACAAACCTTGCAGAGTACCTCGAAAAGGGTATCGTTAAGTAATTCCCCCATCCCTTTATGATTCGTCGTCTTACAGACATAGAACCCGTCTCCACTTCACATGGTGTAGGGCAGAAGCGTGTTCTTCTCTCCAGCAATGAGTCCGGTTGCTCGCTCACACAGATAGCGGTAACTGAACTCAAAGCAGGTGAGATTGCTGCTGCCCATGTGCATCCCGATATGCAGGAGGGATTCTATGTCCTTGATGGTGAGTTGGAGGTCGAACTTGATGGAAAGAAGACCACTTGCACTAAGGATACATTTGTATATGTAGAGAAATGCACCAGCCACGAGATGCATGCGCTTACAGATAGCCGGATAATGACTATCGGATGCGTTATTGAGGCTAGCCGCAATAAGCTCTATCCGATGCTCTTTAAGCAGAACCGCAAGACATTGGTATGGGGAACTGAGGACTGGACGGTATCTGGAGTGCCTAATTCGGAATCAGAGGTGGAGAATGGTACTTGGGCGCGTTACAACCTTACAGAGGTCATTGCACGTAGGCCGGAAGAAATCCTCGGGCGACAGACAGCACTCAAGTATAATAACCAATTACCACTATTGGCAAAAATCATTGATGCCCATCAGGATCTCTCCATACAAGTACACCCCGATGATGAGATGGCCAAGCGGGAGCATAATAAGTTTGGCAAGTCTGAGATGTGGTATATTCTGGATGCAGCCCCTGGGTCTTATCTCTATGCAGGCTTTAAGGAAAAGATAACGCCAGAGCAATATAAGGAGCGCGTTGCCAATGGCACCATCACAGAAGTCCTCGCAAAACATGAGGTACACAAAGGCGATGTGTTCTATCTCCCCTCTGGTCGTGTTCACGCCATCTGTGGAGGCATCAAACTGGCTGAGATACAGCAGTCGTCTGATGTTACTTATCGCATCTTTGACTATAACCGTCCTGGGCTGGATGGTAAGCCTCGTGAGTTGCATACAGAACTGGCGGCAAAAGCTATCGACTACACGGTCTATCCGGAATATAAGACACCACATGCAGAGAATATTGGCGAGGCCAATGAAGTTCTGAATACCCCATTTTTTAGCATCAAGATAGTGGAGACCAATGAGCCCTTCCATAGGAATATGGTTAAATACGACTCTTTCATTATCATTATGAATATTGGGGAACCATTCACCGTTCGTGTTCGTGCCACAGGAGATGAAGTGCTTGTGCCTGCTGACTCATCATGTCTCATACCAGCAGCAATTGCTGATTATGAATTTATTCCTGTCCATGGCTCTGCCAAGGTGATGGAGGCATTCATTAACAACAAGAAGTCTATTGGAAAAACCGTAAAAGACTTCTTCCATCTATTTTCAAATTAATATTTATATGTTGGACAAATCATCTAAAATATATGTAGCTGGACACAACGGTCTCGTTGGTTCTGCTATATGGAATAACCTGAAGAGTAGAGGTTATAATAATCTTATAGGACGTTCTCACAAAGAACTGGATTTGACAGATCAGAATGCTGTCAAGGCTTTCTTCGATGAAGAACAGCCTGATGCAGTAGTTTTGGCTGCTGCATTTGTTGGTGGTATCATGGCGAATATGCTGTATCGTGCAGACTTCATCATGATGAACATGAAGATCCAGTGCAACGTGATTTCTGAGGCATACGCACATGGTGTGAAGAAACTGCTCTTCCTGGGCAGTACCTGCATCTACCCCAAGAATGCGCCTCAACCTATGAAAGAAGATTGCCTTCTGACATCACCTTTGGAGTATACCAATGAGGAATACGCCATCGCGAAGATAGCAGGCTTGAAGATGTGCGAAAGCTACAACCTGCAATATGGTACTAACTATATCGCTGTGATGCCCACCAATCTCTATGGCCCAAATGACAATTTCCACTTGGAGAACAGCCATGTGATGCCAGCCATGATGCGTAAGGTTTATCTGGCAAAATTGATTCACGACGGAGCCTGGGATAAGATTCGTCGCGACTTGGCCATACGACCAGTTGGTGCAAATATCAAGGAGAATGGTGAGCAAGTACGCTATGTGATAGACGGCAATAGCGATGAAGCACTCATCCGCAAGATTCTTGCTTGGTATGGAATTGAAGACAATAAGGTTACTCTTTGGGGTACAGGCAAGCCATTGAGAGAATTCTTATGGTCTGAGGATATGGCTGATGCTAGTGTTCATGTGCTTTTGAACGTCGATTTCAAAGACATCATAGGCATTGAGAAATATTCAAGTGTTCACTATGGCGTAGCAGCTGACGGAGTGGTTGATCGCAACCACAGTACAGGTCGAGGTGGATATATCCCTTCATTGGGTGAAATCCGCAACTGCCATATCAACGTAGGTACAGGTAAGGAACTCACCATCCGTGAACTGTCTGAACTGGTTGTTAAGGCTGTCGGCTTTGAGGGCACCGTAGAGTTTGATGCTAGCAAGCCTGATGGCACCATGCGTAAACTCATTGATGTAAGCAAATTGCATAGCCTAGGCTGGACGCATAAGGTCGAGATTGAGGATGGAGTAGCCAAACTCTTTGAGTGGTATCGTCAGTCTTTAGTCTAAAAAAAGAAATGAAATACAGATATCAATATGAACATGAAATTAAGAAACATTCCTTTCTCTCCGCCTGATATGACGGAGGCAGAGATTGAGCAAGTGGCTGAGGCGCTTCGCTCTGGTTGGATTACGACAGGTCCGAAAACAAAAGAGTTTGAACACCTGATATCAATGTGTTGTGGTACGAATAAGGCTGTATGCCTCAATTCGGCAACAGCAGCAATGGAGATGGCGCTACGCCTGATAGGTGTAGGACCTGAAGACGAGGTAATCGTACCGGCTTATACTTATACGGCTACAGCATCAGTGACCCAGCATGTGGGGTGCAAGGTGGTGATGGTTGATAGTCAGAAGGACAACATTGAGATGGACTATGATAAGTTGGCTGATGCTATCACGGAACATACCAAGGTTATTTGCCCTGTGGACTTGGGCGGCGTGGTGTGCGACTTTGACAAAGTGTTTGCTGTTATAGAATCGAAGAAGCACTTGTTCCGTCCTTCTAACGAGATTCAGAAGCGGATTGGCCGTATCGTAGTGGCTGCTGATGATGCCCACGCCTTTGGTGCTAAGTGGCACGGGAAAATGGCTGGCGAGATAGCTGACTTTAGTTCTTACAGCTTCCATGCAGTAAAGAACCTGACAACTGCTGAAGGTGGTGCGCTGGTATGGCATCTTCCCTTTGGTGGAGAACCTGTTGCTTATGATGCTTGGTCGACAGTACCTCATATTGATGGTGAAACTTGGGATGAATATCTGTACCGACTCTCTCAACTGTATTCCCTGCATGGTCAGAACAAGGATGCGCTAGCAAAGACGAAGCTGGGTGCCTGGGAATATGATATCATCGGCCCTTGGTATAAGTGTAACATGACAGACGTAGTGGCTGGAATTGGCTTGGCACAGTTGAAGCGCTATCCCGAGATGCTCTATCGTAGGCGTCAGATTGTCGGTAAATATGATGAGGCTCTGAAGGGGCTACCTGTAGCTGTGCTGAATCATTATGGGGAGGATCATTCGTCAAGTGGACATTTGTATATCACCCGACTGATTGGCAGAACGGATCAGGAACGTAGAGACGTAATTGTAAAAATGGCTGAACGGGGGATTGCCTGTAATGTGCACTACAAACCATTGCCGATGATGACTGCGTATAAGGCGCTTGGTTTCGACATTAAGGACTATCCCAATGCTTATCATCTGTTTGAGAATGAGGTGACGTTGCCCCTTCACACTTGTCTGAGTGACGAGGACGTCGAATACGTTATCTCTAACTATGTTGACATCATAAAGAGCCTTTAATGAAAAGACTGTTTGATATCGTAGCGAGCGGACTTGGACTCATCGTCCTAAGTCCACTTTTTTTTATACTTGCTATTTGGATTAAGTTGGATAGCAAGGGGCCTGTGTTTTACCGTCAGGTGAGAGTAGGTTACAAGAACAAGGACTTCCGCATCTTTAAGTTCCGCTCGATGAGGGTGGGGGCTGACAAAGGTAGTCTTGTGACCATCGGTGGTCACGATCCTCGCGTGACGCGCTCAGGGTACTTTATCCGTAAGTTCAAGTTCGATGAACTGCCACAGTTGATTAATGTGTTCCTTGGTGATATGTCGCTCGTTGGCCCTCGCCCCGAGGTGCGTCATTATGTGGACTATTGGACGCCCGAGCAGATGCATGTGCTGGATGTACGTCCAGGAATCACTGACCCTGCGAGTATCAAGTTCCGCAATGAGAATGAACTGATGGAGAAAGCGGAGAATCCAGAGAAATATTATATCGAGGTGATTATGCAGGAAAAAATCAAGTTGTACTTGGAGTACGTGGAGAAGCATAGTTTCCTGTATGATATTGGCCTAATCTTTAAGACCTTCTTCGTGATAGTTCATGAAAGATGAAGTATCTGAAAGCGATTTGGCAATTTTGCAGTTTCCTGTTCTGGCCACAGAGAAGACCAAAATAAGGGTTTATTTTAACTTTCGGTTAATGATTCATGGTTAATTCTGAATGGTGAGATAGACAAACAGTTTTTGTTATGAACCGAAATTTAAAATATGATTATTGGTTTCGTTTTATGCTAAACAGAACGGTATGACAGACTACGAATTCTTACATGATTGGA
>Ga0310691_10005954_pt1 | contig 13148 bp, 16 predicted proteins | sample 176DNAGHGlowgp2_FD_203887 | JGI IMG/M metagenome (GOLD analysis project Ga0310691, IMG submission 203887) | Sheep rumen microbial communities from Palmerston North, Manawatu-Wanganui, New Zealand - 1766 DNA GHGlow gp2 (v2) (version 2) | ecosystem: Host-associated > Mammals > Digestive system >... | reverse complement strand
GGGTAGCACCTGGGCATTTTGTACACTTTGCCACAATTAAATTGGAATTTTTTTGTGCAAATTGCCGAATTTTCGATGATTGTGTCAAGTAATAATTTCATGGTGAAAATTTGGGGGAGTTGCACAAAAGGTTAATAATGTGTAAACTGTCTTGTTCGGTTTGAAGTTATCCACAACCTGTGCATAACTTTGTGTATAACTTGGGTGTGCTTGTGTGTAGTTGGATATTGTTAATATTGTGTAAACTTGCTTTACCTTGTAATATTGTTACAACTCTATGGAATTTCGTTGCAAACGCTACCTATTTTATATTATACTGTAGATGTGGCGGGAAACGTTCCGACAAAACCAAACCATAAAGCGGGTTCCTCCTAATCGCCACACAGGGGCGAGGCTTCTCCCCATTCTTCCCCCGCCCCTGATTTTTCCAACAATTGGAAAGGGTGAAAAACTATGAATCAAAACTTGCGAGACTATGAACGCTTTGTCTCTGCCATGTTTGGAAAGCGTTGTGAATACCCATTTACAGACAAGGGTACAGCGGTAGCAAATCACACTATGTATATGCTGGCCCGTACTCAGTCAATGTTTAAATGGTCTGGTTTGCCTGATACCATCCCGCAACGTGATTTGGAATTGCTTTTGCAATGTAGGGGCTTCGCGGGCTTTTATGAAGTTAAGGGCGATTTGTATGTTTTTTATGGCGGTTTGGGTGGTGAACCGAACGCCTATTATATGCCTACTATCCTTACTATCGCAAACCCCGCCCTTAACATCTCAGTCAATGCGGTCATAGATAAAGATTGCATTGTCATGCCGAATGATTCCATGTATATGGGGCTGCTTCCCATGTTTAACCGCTATGGGACGGCAATGACAGAAGCCGAAATCACGGGCATTATGGCGCTGATTAATACGCGCGTTGCTGCTTTGGTTGCATCTGATAACGATAACACAACCAAATCCGCCGAGAAATATTTTGAGGATTTGAAAAACGGCAAACTTGGCGTGATTGCTAATCGTCAATTTTTCGAAGGTGTTAAAACTCAGCCTTACGGCGCAACGGGAAACACGAACGTCTTAACAAACATTATTGAAATGATGCAGTATATTAAGGCGTCGTGGTACAATGAAATTGGCCTTAATGCTAACTACAACATGAAACGCGAAAGCATCAACGCAGGTGAAAGCCAACTCAATAATGATGCGCTTTTGCCCCTTGTTGATGATATGTTTCGGCAGCGACAAGAAGGTGCTGAAAAGGTTAATGCCATGTTTGGTACTAACATCACTGTAACGCTTGCGTCCTCATGGGATGACAACCAGAAGGAAATAGACGCAGAGCAGGATGCCCTCAAGAATGAGGGCAACGCCACAACGGAAGGGGGCGAAACTGGTGAAGGTGAAACGACTGAAACAAATCTTTGAAAACTGGAAACTTAGCGCCGTTTTCGCTGTCCTCAATACAAAGGCTGTGCCATGGGCGCAGACCGTCAACGCCGCCCCCCTTGACCTCGATTATGTAGGTAACTTTTCGGGACGCAAAATCGTGTCAAACCTTGTCGAAAGTCTGCTGGGCGAGGATGACGACGCGACGCTAACCCCCGCCGACCTGTCTATGCTGTGTGACATTATTGTCGCGCTGTATGGCACAAAATGGTCAAAGCTATGGGACACTATGGCATTTGACTATAATCCCATAGAGAATTATAGCATGGTTGAAACCATGACGAACGATGAAACCGTAACCGAATACGGCAAGACCCACACGCGCACGGACAACTTGCAGCATCAGCGCACGGACAACTTGCAGCATCAGCGCACGGACAACTTGCAGCACGCGAAAACAGGCACAGAAACTGAAACGCCGAACACGCGCACAAGCGAAGATAAAAGCGCATACGGTTTTAACTCTGTCGAAGCCGTTCCCACTGACGAGCGCGAAATAGCAAACACTGGCACAAATCAGATGACCTATAACACGCAGGATGCAGACACGGGCACGCAGACGGAAGCCGACACGGGCACGCAGACCGACGCGCACACGGGCACACAGACCGAAGCCGACACGGGAAGCGACACAAGCACGCGCAATTATAGACTAACTCGCGCTGGCAACATCGGCGTTACTACTTCGCAACAGATGGTAGAATCAGAACGCGAATTGTGGCGTATGTGGGATTTTTTCCGAAGCATTGTTTACCCTGACATTGACAGGGTATTAACAATAGAAATTTATTAAGGGAGTGTTGAACATGAGTAGAAAAGGTGGCTATATCATCCTCGATTTGAACGGTAACACTTTTGCAAGCGGCGAAGCCGAAACGGTGGGCGGTGCTTATGAGGTTGTCGCAAACCCCTACGGCAAGGCCACTCTGATTAGTGGTCTGAAAGTGGGCGATGTGGCATACCCTGACTTCTTCGCCCCGTTTATTGAGGGCGCCGACTCTTTCGCCGCTGCTGTCGTTATCGGCGGTAACACCATTGACATTGCGGTGGATGATGAGGACAACGTGACGGTTACGGTTACGGAAGTGTAACCCATGCCCACGCAGGAACAAAGGGAAATTATGCGATTTATCGCATTAATCGACCTATGGTTGGTAACGCTATTTAATATCAGATAAGGAGTGTGTAACAATGCTAGTAGAACAGGTATACGCGATTCTGAATACTATCACTCAGGAAATGCTTGGGGATAGCATCATCGTAAATGAGGACTTGTCCAACATCGTCGACGTGGGCCGCGCGTTTGCGAACGCCGGAAGCCTTGACAACTACGTGCGCAAGCTGAACGACCACATTGGCAAAATGGTTTTTGTCGATAGGGTCTACAGCGGGCGCGCCCCGTCCGTCCTGATGGATGGTTGGGAGTATGGCAGCATCTTGGAAAAGGTGCGCGGCGACCTTCCCGACGCGACGGAGAATGAGACATGGGAATTGCAGGACGGCGCAAGCTATGACCCGAATATCTTCACTCGCCCCGCTGTGTCCGTGAAGTTTTTCAACGACAGGGTAACGTTTGAGGTTCCCGTGTCCTTCACGGAACGGCAAGTCAAGTCTGCGTTCTCCTCTGCTGTGCAAATGAACGCCTTTATGTCGATGATTCGCACGAACGTCGAAAATTCCCTGACCGTGAAAATGGATTCTCTGATCATGCGCACAATCAACGCCGGAATTGGTGAAACCCTTCATAGCGAATTCCCTGCCGGCACCTATACGGGCGCAAGCGGTGTCCGCGCTGTAAATCTGCTGTGGCTCTACAATCAGAGGTTCACGCAGAATTTGACGGCGGCGGCGGCAATCACTGACCCGGCGTTCATCCGCTACGCTTCGTACATGATCAAAAACTATGTGCGCCGTATGCAGGATATGTCTCGGCTTTTCAACGTCGGCGGCACGGCGAAATTTACCCCTGCTGACCGTATGCACGTTGTCATGCTGGACGAGTTTAAAAACGCCGCCGACGTGTATCTGTACGACGGTCTGAACCAGTTTAACACTGAAAATATTCGTCTCCCCGGCAGCATGGAAACTGTGGCATACTGGCAGGGCAGTGGGCTGGCCTATGGTTTCGCAGACACCAGCGCAATTAACGTCAAGACTCCGAGCGGTGACACGGTTAGCGCTGGCGGCATCATCGGCGTGATTTTTGACCGTGACACGCTGGGTGTGACCAATGTTGATCGGCGCGTGACCACCAACTACAACGCTAAGGCCGAATTCTACAACGAATGGCACAAGCGCGACGCCGGGTACTTCCTCGACCTCGACGAAAACTTCGTTGTGTTCTATCTGGCCTGATTTCCAACAATTGGAAAATGTTCCCCCGTTATTTCAACGGGGGAATTATCATAAATAAGGATGTGATATTATGGCCACGTTGTTTAAACGGGTGCGGGTATATGATGTAGACAAGCGGACAAGACGAGCGATATATTTAGGGGATATAACGCTGTATTTACCTCAGGCAAACCATACCTCCATTCCATCGTCTGGTTCCTTGGTGACTAATGGTGTGGTTACCGCTCTATGGGATAGTTTAATGAGTTGGTGCGCAAGTATAACACTATCAACGACAATAGGTATAAGATCAAATTCAACATTAAATCCCGACATATTAAATTATTTTACAGGCATAACCGAACTAATTTCGTCTGCCGGCTATCGCGTGCCAGCGTTTGAAAACCCTGAAAACGGCGCTTTTGTTATAGCCACTTTGAGTGGCAATCAACAAGCTGGATGGATTAATAAGGCAAGATTTGAAAGTGGAGCGACGCAAGATTTTAATTTTCCGGGGTTTTGGGCCTGTTCTATATTAAGTAATGGCAATGGTGAAGCGTATTTGCCTTATTATGATGTGCTGGACGAAAGCGGGGAAAATCCAATTTTTTCTGACCTCGGCTATATTAAAATAGAATGGAGTCAAGCCGGGTTGCCTATTGCTGTCAATTTGACATCAGATAGGAGCTATAACACATCATCGTCCGACATTAACGGCCTTAATACATTTTGGGGGACATTAACTCCCGTAACCCCTCCCGATACTGACCCATATGCAGACATTGATGGCCAGGGCGCTTTACCCGGTGACGCTGTGGGCCTACCTGACGAACCGTCATTATCCGCGCTTGACGCCGGAATGTTTGCGTTGTTTAGTCCGACTTCAGCACAAATGAAGTCACTTGCGTCTTATTTGTGGACGGATTTCGGCGGTGCGGGTACAGACGTTGTGCAGATGTTGGGCGAAGTTGTCGAAGCCCTAAAACGCACAGTAGCAAACCCCCTCGACCTTGTTTTAGGGTTGTCTATTGTAGCTTCTCAGGGACTGTCAAAGGGTAGCGCGTCCAATGTCCATGTAGGATTTTGGGACACGGGCGTTGCAATGACAAGGCTATCGAAGCAATATTTCAGTGTTGATTGTGGCTCTGTTTCATTTTTCCCCGTATGCGGAGATACTTTTCTGGATTATGCGCCTTATAGCAAGTTTAGCATATTCCTGCCCTACGTCGGCATGAAAACGTTGGACGCTAACGACGTGGTAGGACATAGTATCGGCGTTAAATATCGTGGTGACTGCGTTACTGGCGGGTTAGCTTGCTATCTGTTGCGTGATGGCGCAATTATCGCGGAGTATTCGGGTAGTTGTGCGCTTAATCTTCCGTTGTCCTCGGAAAACTGGGGCGCTACCATATCGTCCGCTATTGCTATTGCGGCGGGTGGTGCTGCTGGCGCTATAGCTGGCGGCGGTGCTGGCGCTGCTGCTGGCGCAATCAAAGGCGCGGCGTCTGTTGCGTCAAATCCCTCAGTGTTATCTCCTCAGATACAGTATAACGGCGCGGTAGCTGGCGGCGCTGGACATATGGCGAGCCAAAAGCCTTTTATTCTGCGCGAGGTTGTAAGTTTCCACAGCACAAGCCATTTTAATACGGTTACGGGCTATCCGTCCTATTACTATAAGCAGCTTGGGGATTGCAGCGGGTTCACACAAGTTTTGGACGTGCATCTGTTTGGGCTTACCGCGACCGCTGATGAGGTTGCAGAAATCGAAAGACTTTTGAAGGAAGGTGTAATATTATGACCTTAACGCTGTACGACAACGCAAGCGAAAGAAACGCCGTGAACAAATCTATAAATGAGGTATTAACCCTCAATGGTACCTTGCGGGATGAATCATCTGTGATAGACCCGATTATAACAATCGAGTTGCAGAGTGATACACTTTTGAATTTCAATTACGCCTATATTCCAGAGTTCGGGCGATATTATTTCGTGAATAATATCACCAGTATTCGGAAAGGACTATGGCGGCTTGCAATGCACGTTGATGTGTTAATGTCGTTTGCGGACGGCATTAAAAACAATAGCGCAATCATTCAGCGCAACGAAAACGAATACGACTTGAAATTGAATGACGGCCTATTCGTTACACAGCAAAACCCGCGAAAGTCTGTACATCAATTTCCGAGTGGGTTTACTCATTTCGATTTTGTGCTTGCGATTGCAGGCCAGTAATTTTCCAACAATTGGAAAGGAAGTGTGTACTATGTCTCCCGAAACCATCAAAGAAATTGAGAATTTCATAACTACCATCGGTTTTCCCATTGTCTGCGTCGTTTTTATGTGGCGCAAGATCACGGACAGCGACGAGAAGCAAACCAACCTTTTAACCGAACTCACAGCGGCGATTAAAAATCTCACAGAATGGATTAAGGGTGGTGAAAAGAAATGAGTGTTAAACTTGCATCCGCAAGCATTGACGAGCGCGGCAAGGCAATAGGCGGCAAGGCTGGCGACCAGACGGGACGGGAAGTCAAGACACAGAACTACTATAACCACTCTAAAGGCTGGCGGGTATTTCGCCCCACTGACAAAGACACAGCCGAAAAAATCGCCTATGACGCAGAAGCGGCGGCGCATAACAATAAGATTGGATATGATCAGGGACAGCGCCAAAGCCTATACAATGCAGCGGCGAAAGTCGGTTTTGACTGCGCCAAAGTGACCACGCCTTGCGAAACTGATTGCAGCGCGCTTGTTAGAGTATGCCTTGCGTATGTAGGTATCAATGTCCCCGCTGGATTTAGGACAAGTAACGAGGGCAAATACTTGCTTAACAGTGGGCGGTTTGTTGAGTTGACCGACGCAAAGTATACCAAAGGCGGTGACTATCTACGGCGCGGCGACATACTTTGCACAAAGACGCAAGGCCATACGGTTGTTGTTATTAGTGATGGTAAATACTCAGACGACACGCCCCCGCTTAATCCTCAGTATGTCGAAGTAACCGCAAAGAGTGTCAACGTAAGGACGGCCCCCAACATCAACGGGCGCGTGCTGGGCGTAGTGTACAAAGGTAACAAATTGATATATCAGGGCGTAACCGACACAACAACGGGTTGGCACCTTGTGGTGTATCAAAATCAAAACGGCTGGATAACTCCCAAGTATACAAAACTTGTGTGATTTTCCAACAATTGGAAAACCCCCGCTATGTGCGGGGGTTTATTTTTATACCTTGTCTTTCCAACATTTTTCACGAAATTTACACAATAGGCAGATGTGCGGACACAGCTTTTTCAGCGCCAACAATTGTTTAATAGTCATAGTAGTAAATCACCCCCATTAATTTTAATGCGTTCAGTTGTTGCCTTTTCCGTGCGCCTGTTAATGGTCTTGCGTAGGCCATCCCGTCACCTATCCAAAAAATGTTTTTCACTACTTAACCCCCTTTCCACACCATAACAGATAATTACGCACAATTTCGCCTACTTCGTTGTCCGCATAAAACACCTTGTCTGTTAAATAAAATTCGGCTATTCGTCTGTCTATGTCTGTCCGTGGTTTGGTTATATTCCTGCGCACGTTTGGACGTGGCGAGAAATCAGTGGTAAAAATATAGTCGTTATCATAGTCCAGCGGCGTTGTTTTACGATGGATAAATGTAAACATCATATCGTCATGCGCGACTATCTCACAGTGTAACACATCCCCCGCAAAGCTGATGAAATAATTAAAAAGTACCTCATTTGGTTTATACTTGCACGGACAATGTGGGTAAATATCAATTTCCCACGCGCCGCCTGTTATCATCGAAAGTTTAGGATTGTCAAAAGCAAAATACAAATCTGAAGATTTACCTTTGCGATTTGGGCGCACATACTCGACGGCGACAAGCAAATTACTATCACCATACCGATATGTGTCTATATCGCCGGGCTGCATCTTGCGCACGTGCTTAATTCCCATTTCTTCAAAATAGGGGCAATACTTATTGACCGTGTTCCCCAGCATAAATATTTTTACGTCGGTTCTTTGTCGGACAATCGTTGAAACAACATTCATAAATAATATGAACTCATCCGGCAAGTATGCGCCGCGCGAAATAAATTCGTCAAACAATATCGTTTTGATATTCGGGTATGATGTTGACTTGTCATGTTCCATAGCGGACACGCTGAAACCATACGCGAAGGGGAATTCGTCCACTATGCGTTTTTCGTTTTCGTACTTACACAGATACCAACGCGAACCATAATAATACACGTTTGTCCATTCGCCTTTTGTTATCTTTGTCACTTCGCCATTTGACACAAGCGCGTCAAACATCGTTGCGCCCCGCTTGCCTGTAAAATCGTCCTGAAACCTACGCACAAGCGCGATTTGTGCGCCGCAATCTGCATAGCGTTCGACAGCGTATTTTAATACAGCGTAGGTTTTACCGTTGGAACGCTCACCAAATATCATGTTATACTGTGCGTTCTTGCTCAGTATAGCACGCAAATCATAAAATTTTTGTGCCATAGTCTAACCCCCTTATAAATTTTAAGTATTCGCTGAAGTCGTCGGATAACTTCATTTTATGTGGGCTTGCGCATAGGTGGATTGCAGACCGTTCGTAGTACGATGCTTTTACCCCGTTGTAGTCCGTCACTGTTCCCCCGCGCGGTGTGTCTATATAGGTATGTGTTTGTTTGCCTGTATATTCGCCGGGTATTTCCATGCTATCCGCGAAAAAATCAAACGGTTCTTTTGTGTGTTCCAAAATGTAAGGTACAACAATCGACTTATTCAAACCTGATACTGTGATGTTTATTTTACCATCCTTCTCCACCATGTAGCGCTTAGCGCCCAAAGTTTTAAACCGGGTATAAAATCCATCAAAATCCCATGCGCCCAAAGGCTTGCTCTTGCCGTCTTGCGTTTTCGGTTCCATGCTGTCCATACTTAATTTATGATACTGCATAGCTTTAATCAATTTCATACGCTGCATAAAATTGTATCTGTCTATATACCCTTTGTGCTTGTCTGCATTTATCACCTTTACACTATCTGTATCACTATATACATAGTCATTCCCAAACTCTTGTATGGCGGTAAATAGATTGCGCCTTGCGTATGCTGTCACCCACACGCCCCACGGGTAAAACAAAAACCTGTTTTGATTGCGATTATATTTCACCACTTCGCGCGCTGCATCAAATTCTTTCGGCGCTTCGTCTGCGCGTCCCGGTTCATTTTCCCACATATTGTTTTCGTATGTGATTAGTTCTCTCACAATATCCGTGACCATCATTCCATACACAGAGTTAATCATTTCCTTCGACCTCATGTACTCAACTTCCATTCCTTCCACACCTTTTAAAATTGTTTTGTTTTCGTACAGCTTGAGGACAGCTTTAATTAGTGGCGTAGGCAAATAGCCCCGTTTATAACGTCGGAAATTTGCCACGCGCATTTTGTCCCACTTGTAAAACTTACGTATTATAAAATAGTCCTGTTCGGTGACTGTAATTTTAAGATGATCGGCGCGGACTACACGTCCATTATTGATTTGTGGCTTAACCAATTCACGACAGCGATATGATGATATATAGCTGTCGAAAAACAAAACCGAACACACGTTAAATAATTCCAATTCAAACAAGCAACAATAGTTATTTATACTGTATTCAAATTCTTCGTTGTCTATAAAATCAATCAATTGCGATGAACTCATAGGAAATTTTTCTGCAACAATGACGGCAGGATAACTTGACGTAAAGTCATACGATGTCACATTGTTTACAACCTTCCCCACGTAAAACGGGTTTGCATGGGTGAAACCACCCATAAAGCCCCGTTTCAATTGATAATATTCATCCAATGATAGATTCAATTTATGTATGCGTTCTTTGTATTCCAATTCTTGCACGCTATCTTTGCATGGTATACCCTCTTTATAAAAACACATATTGCGGACATAGCGCCGCACGTATCCAGTTTTCGTCATGGGTATATTATCTAAATTTCCGTTCTCCTGCATACTATCATAAATATATGCGACTATGATTTGCACATCGTTTATACAATACTGTATTTCTTGCTCTGTCAATTCTGTTTTGCTATGCCTTATCAACTTATAATCCAAATCACCAACTAACTTTTTAACGCTTGCGTTGCGTAGGTGTTCGGCTACTTTCGCAAGGCTATAACCAGATAACAAATAGCTGCATTTAAACTCTATACCATCAACTGTTATCCCGTAAATGGGTTTACGATTGTCAATGCTAAAAACCTTTTTCCATTCAAGCCATTTCCGAAAAAACGAAAAATCAAAGGCAAGGTTGTGAACATATATAATCAACCTATGTTGACTGTCTGTCCTAAATCCACGCTTTAGACCATCCATCAATAACATAAATTCATACCATGTCCGACCCATTACAACATATCCACCTATTGATATTGTCCATACATACATTATAGCGACTTTTTGAGGTTCAGCAGAATTTTCCAATTGTTGGAAAAATGAGGATGTTTCAATGTCAAAAGCGTTTGGCATATTCCAATAACCCCCGCGCTTGCTTGTGCGGACAAACCCGAAACGCTTTTTTGCTAATTCGATAACTATGTCTAATTGGTCAACGTTGTACACTGTGTTATCAAGTGTCAACATCAAACCATTGTGACACGCCGTCATAGCTTTTACCCCCCGGCGCTAATTCTCGATTAATGAGACTTGTTAAGCGTCTTGATAGTCTCCTAATATCGTTTAGTTCCCCTTCGTTGTATGCTTCTAAGTTGTTTGTGTCTATCAGATGACCATAACGCATTTTCTGGGCTTGGTATTCTTCGTCATAGTCCTGCAAATCAAAAAAATCTGATAATAGTTTTTTGACGTTTACGCCTTGCAAATCGTCCCCGTAAATATCTGTTATTTTCTTGATTATTTCCTTCTCAACGGCTTTTGCGCCCCGCACGGTTGACGAACGATCATTCAAAAAATCTCTTACTCTCATGTACTCGGCGCGCAATTCGTCCAAACCCTTCCCGCGCGTCGAAAACTTCCCCCCGCTTTTTTCAGCATCACGCAAGGCTTTTGATAAAACCTCAGTTTTCTGTAGGCTTTGCATACGCTTGTTAGCTGTGTCTGATAGACGGCTAACCACTTGACGCAACTGTGTTTTATTCAACTGCGAAAACTCGCCTATAGACATATCCAGCAAACTGGCGGTAGAACGGCCCTTAACATAGCTTCGTCTATTCAACAGGTTCACCCCCCGTCAACTGTTCAAACGTCATGCCCTTGGATAAGTACCAAAGCAGGATTAAGCTATTCGCATTTCGCCCATTTTCAAACGCGCTGACATTCTCGCGCGAGTAACCGACAGCGTTAGCGACTTCGCGCAAGTCTGTTTTCAAAACGCGCTTGCGGTACTGTCTACACTTGCTCCCTATATACACCATGTCTAACACTCTTATCACCCCTTTTAAATTCGCCCCCGCTTGCGGCGGGGGCGTTTGCGCTTAAATCATAGTTGGGTGCTTAGTCGTATTCGTCCAAGCTATGGTCAACGTAGGGCGCGCCCTCACTCCACTTGCTCACCCAGAGCGTGCGGCGCGTGCGCTGCTCTCCCGTGTCCTCGACGGCGTAGGTGCTTGTCGCCAAATTGGCGTCGTTCTTATCAACGACTATGTTCATGGGACAACGTTCGGGTTTGGGCTGGCCTGCGTCCTCACGGAATTTGACGCGCACGTTCACTTCCTCGCCCGTGTTCTTGTTCACAAGCCGCCCAAGGTAGATGATAAAGTTTTTGCCGTCCTTAGACTGGCCCCGCTTCGCAAAAATAGTCAACTGCATGATCATAACCTCTCTTTCACTAGTTGTTGTAGATGCCTGCATACACAAAAGCCCTTGCCTGTGCGTATGCGTTGCGGATTCCTGCGCTTTTCAGCTTACGCGCAAGCGCCGAACACCACGCACGGCGCTGTAGCTGTTTGGGGGTTTTGGCGTGCTTGCCTTGCCCCGGTGGAGGCGCTACCCGGATAACCGGGTAGCTTACAGAACCATCGTGGACTGTTTCCTTGTAAGTGTCACCTTTCAAAATTTCACCCCCTTTCAAACGGGACAGGTTCCCAATACATCACAGTCAACTCCGGCGCTTTGTCTTTCGGAAACTCCACAAAAGCGCTATCAGTGTCCACATAGACCGTGATAGGGACACGAGGAAACGGTCTAACCCCATAGGGAAGTTTAACCGTTACACGGCACTCCCCCCTATTAGCCAAATAAGCGACAGCAGCATAAATGGCGGGAGAAGTGCCGGGCGATATAGCCCCGTACACTGTTACCATGCTCTTATTGGTCACTTTACTCTCACCTCTTTCCCGGTGTTATCGTACACGATAAATCCGCGCCGATTGAGTTCGGACACCAAATCGGCGGTGCTGATTTGGTCAAACGTGTTACGCAACTTCTCAGCGTCGGCGGCTTCTTCGTCCTCTTCGTCGCCTACATCATCGGCGGAGTTTAGGTGCGCCTTAATCACTTTCGTGATTTTGGTGGTAGTCATGTCCGGCGTGATTTCTCCGGCTTCGACGAGTTCGGCGGCGAGTTCATGTCCTGCGGGCAACATGCGCCGGACTTGCGTAGTGGAAAAATTGCTTGCGCCCTCAGGAACAAGATTGGATTCATAGCCGATGACGCGACCCGACTTGTTGTGGACTTCGCGGACATACTCGCGACCCACTTTCAAAAGATCATAGGACGTGGACTTGCCAAAGGCGAAAGTCTTGGATACCCATTCATGCACGTCCGCGAAACCATCGTCTTTGTACAGTTCTTTCGCGTCGACCATTGCCACAATAGCGGCAATTTCAAACCACCTTGTGCGGATGTTCTCGGCTATCTTAAAGATAGCCATTGAAGCGTTCTGCAATTCCTTGTTAGTAAAGGCGATTGCTTTGTGTTCATTGGTGATGATCAGTTCTTCCATGTTCTTCTCCTCTCTACCCGTATAGCCGTTAGTTCAGCTTATATCATAACCGCAAGCGGGTTATTTTCCAATTGTTGGAAAACTCAACAGTTAAACAAATCCGCATAGACCTTAATTCCATAGCCAGTGGATTCAAGCATGTACTTGCCGCACACAGCATCCCAAATACCAAACCAGTTTTCACTAATTCTTCTCACTTCGTAACGCTTCATTATACTTACTCCCCTCTTTCCAATTGTTGGAAAACTTGTTATTTCCTTCCGACACATATATGGTACCACACCAATGTTAAGAAAATATTATGTATTTACCATCTTAATCTATTTTACACCCATTTAACCTTTTGTGCAACTCCCCCAAATTTTCACCATGAAATTATTACTTGACACA
>Ga0310691_10005952_pt1 | contig 13152 bp, 12 predicted proteins | sample 176DNAGHGlowgp2_FD_203887 | JGI IMG/M metagenome (GOLD analysis project Ga0310691, IMG submission 203887) | Sheep rumen microbial communities from Palmerston North, Manawatu-Wanganui, New Zealand - 1766 DNA GHGlow gp2 (v2) (version 2) | ecosystem: Host-associated > Mammals > Digestive system >... | reverse complement strand
ACATATAATAATTCTTTTTGTGTCATATTATCCCTCCTAGATATAGTATGGATAATATATTTTAATTTAAACAAAAAAACTAGAAAAACTAGTTTTTAATTTTATATTCCATTACTTGTCTATATTCTTCTTGTGCTTTTTCAATTGTATTTAATAAACTACTTAATTCTTCGTATAATATGTTTTCTTTATCAGTTTCATCATTTTGATTTTCTGGAAGATCTACCCATTTTACTTTAATTTCTAAGTTCAATACTGCTTCTCCTACAAACATATGAAATATATCTAATTGTGGTCTTGTTAGTGAAGGAATCTTTCTTTTCAAATCTTCTATTGTCATATATTTATTACGTTCTGGCTCTTTATTTGTAAATCTTGCATTTCTATATTTGACTTGTCTTACTTCGTTTTTTACTCTTTTAATTTCATGCATATGATCTTGATTAGAATATTTTAATATATTTTCAAACGCATCTATTTCTAAATCGTTAAATTTCATAAAAAATCTTCTTATATCAGATAATGAAAATCCATTTTTTATTGGAGTTATTCTTTCGCCCATTTCTTTATTATAGTGTTTTATATAGTCGATTAATTTTGGAATTATTGATAGTTCTTTTTGCGATGGATTTATTGTTCCTAGGGCAGTTGTTATTAATTTAGTTATATAAGCTAATTCTTCATTTGTTAATTCAGGTAATTTTTCAATTACTTCATCTAAATTGAAATTATCTAGCATAGTATCATAAGTGTATTCATTCATTCCTTCTAAGTCTTCACTATTATCTTTAAATTTTTTCTTTTGAATTATAGTTAATGCAAGTGGTGCTTCTATACCAGCTACTTCAAATAAGATTCCTATTGAGTCTAATGTATATATATTATATTTATCAAATAATTTTTTTTCACTTTCATATTTAGTTTTCATTTAATTCATCCTCCTTGACTAAAATACCTTTTTCATTCTTTTTGTATATTCTTTTACTATTCTTTTCTATTTTATTTTTTATTTCTTTTCCTAAATTAATGCCTAACAATTCAGATATACCTAAAATATAAATAGCGGCATCTGCTAATTCTTCGCCTACATCATCTTGCTTTTTTAAATATGATATGTATGCTTCTCCTAGTTCACCATAAGCTAAGCAAAATTCCATATCTATATTAGTAGTATTAAAACCATGCCTTTTTTTGTTTTCTATTATTTCTTTTTGAAAATTTACTAAATCATACATATTATCACCTCTATAATATTTCTTTTAATTTGTTTACTATCTCGATGTCTGCGCCTAACCAATCTACGTTGTCTAATTCATCTTTTGTTAGCCATTTTATTGAATCGTGTTCTAATTTTTCTTCATCGTGATATACAAGTTCAAGATTGTCTTCTAATAACGTTGCAAAGTATGTATGCATTGTTAGATGAAAGGCAGGATAATCATATTCGACAGTCATGATATAATTGTTTACATCAATTAGGGCGTTAAGTTCTTCTTTGATTTCTCTTTTTAAAGCATTTTCTTTTGTTTCTCCTTCTAGAGGTTTACCTCCAGGAAACTCCCAACCTCCTTGAAATTCTCCATATCCTCTTTGCGTAGCTAATATTTTATTGCCTTTTTTTATTACGGCTGCTACTACTTCTACTGTTTTCATTGCTCCTCCTTATTTCTTGATTCTTCTATGGCTCTTTTTAATAAGAATTTAGTTAATATTACGTCAGCGTCTGCTAAGTCATAATCTAGTAATTCTTCTATATTTACCCATTTATATTCAGAGTGAGTTGAAAGTTCAAATTCACCTTCTATATATTCACATTCATATAGTTTTAAATCTACAATATGACCAGGATATTCACATATACTATGAGTTAGATAATCTTTAATATTAGTTTTTATTTTATATAACTCATTAAAAGCTCTTTCTAAAGATTTCTTTTCATCTTCTAATCCTTGTCTTCTTCCTCCAGGAAACTCCCATTTATTTTTTACATGATCATCTTTATTACGTTTCGCAATTAAACATTTTCCATCTTTCATAATAAGACCACAGACAACATCAAGTATTTTCTTATTTTCTACTACGTTGGTTACTTCGAATGGTAAACCATTCTTTTTAATTACTTGCTTTAGGAATAAATTAATTGCGGAAGACATTGATAGACCTAAATCTGTTAGTACTAGAGTTGCATCTTTTTTAACATTACTATCGATTTGTATATTAATAGCACTTGTTTTGCTTTCCATAATATCACTCCTCGAAAAGTATATTATCACTAGAAAAAAATAATGTCAATAAAAAACTACAAAAATACTACAAAAATACTACAATAAATAAATTATCATAAAAAAAGTACTATTTTTCTAGTACTTTTTCTTTTTCTACTACTTTACCAAATGTATAGTAACCATAATTCTCATATACATCATTATATGAAGCTTCTACTTCAACTGGTTCAGTATTCTTAAACCATATATCATATCCTGCTGTAACTGAACTATATCCACTTGTTCCAGTAACTGGATCTACATCAAACACTTCATATCCTTCAGGTGTATCATTAATGGCATAAGTACAACTACTATATTTTTTTTTGTCGTAAATTCTAACTGAAATAACGTGCTCTCCTACATCAAATGTTTTTACTGAACCTGGTTCTACATTTCCAACTATTATATCTAAATTGGAATCTTGTTTAGTTTCTACATTGGAATCTTGTTTAGTTTCTACTGTTTCTGGAGTTTGATTTTTAGCAGTTTTCTTATCACATGCTACCATATATATCATTCCGGTAGCAAATGCTATGATAATTGAAAATTCTATGGCTCCTTTTATATTTATTGCTAATTCTGCTGTATCTATATTTCCTTTTTCTTTTAATTTATTTATTTTTTCCATGATATTCTCCTCTAATTTGTTCTATATTATACCATAAAACTAAAAAAAATTCAATAAAAAACTAGATATCTCTATCTAGTAAATTACTTGGTAGCCTGTACGGAATTCGAATCCGTGAATGTTACCTTGAGAGGGTAATGTGTTAAGCCACTTCACCAACAGGCCATGTAAGTACATTAATAATTTATCATATATTATATTTTTTTTCAATAAAAAAAGAAGATTACTCTTCTTCTTTTGGAATACTATCTAAATACTCTTTATAACTTTTTATTAAGTCTTCTGTATGAGCACAACTCATGAAACATACTACTTGGTTTTTTTCATTACCTAATTTGTATATATCTTCGTTTGAAATTAATTCTCCACCTTCTATTTTATCTAGAATTGTATATGAAGTAATTCCTGGATAATCTGATTGTTGTTCTCTATTACAATCTATTGCAGTTAAAAATACTTTATCTGCTACTTGTAAAGCTTCTGCAAAGTCATCGGTGAAGTCTTTAGTCCTTGAATAGGTATTTGGTCTAAATACTACAATTAGTTTTTTATTAGGATATTTTTGTCTTGCTGCTTCTAATGTTACTTTTATTTCTGTTGGGTGATGAGCATAATCATCTATAATTGTAATATCGTTATACTTTTCAATGGCAAATCTTCTTTTGGCATTTTTAAATGTTCTTAGAGATTCAAATATTTTATCTTTAGGCACTTCTAATTCTCTAGCTATAAGAATAGCTGCACATGCATCTAATACCATATGTTTACCATATAATGGTAATTCAAAACTGCCATATAATTCTTCTCTTATAAATATATCAAAACGTGAACCTTCTTCAGTTAATTTTAAATTTTTAATTACGACATCATTATTAAAACCAAATCCATAGAATAATACTTTAGTTTTATAATTTATTTTTCTACATTCATTATTATCACCATTAGCCACTACTAATTTAGATGTTTGATTAGCAAATATTTCAAATGTATTTCTAATGTCATCTACATCTTTATAACATTCTAAGTGTTCTGCTTCTATATTAGTAATTACAGCATATTTTGGATGATATGCGGTAAAGTGACGATTAAATTCATCAGATTCAACTACAAAATATTCATTATCTGGAGATACATATCCATCCCCTGCTCCTATAAAGTAATTGCAGCCAATATAATCTTCTAATATATGTTTAATTAGTGAAGAAGTTGTAGTTTTACCATGAGTACCACTTACTCCAATTGATTTAAACATATCTATTACTTGTCCCATTATTTCATTATATTTTACTATTTTTAATCCTAAAGATTTTACTCTTTGCATTTCAGGGTGATCTTCTTTAAAGGCAACACTATAAGTGACAATAGTATCTTTATCTATTTCATGATTATTATCATAATATATATCTATTCCTCTTTCATCTAATCCTTTTTGAGTAAATTTATATTCAGAATTATCATCGTAACCAGTAACATCATTACCTAAATCAAATAATATTTGGGCTAAAGTAGACATACCAGTTCCTTTAATACCTATACAATAATATTTCATATTAAACACATCCTCTAATTAATTATAATATATTCTATGAAAAATAACAATAAAAAGACAAACTACTCAGCTTGTTTGTCTCTTTTAGAATATATGCATCCACAATAGTCTTGCCTATATAAATCATATTTTTTAGATAATTCTATACTTCTTTTATATCCTTCTTTTTTCTTGAAGTCAGAATATAAGTAATTTGATTCATATTCTTTATCTAACTTTTCTCCTATCTCATTTATCCAATCACTATTTTTATGGGGAGATAATGTTAGTGTTGTGCAAAAATTATTAAAGCCTAGTTTTGTGGCTATTTTCGCGGTTTCTTCAAGTCTAAGTTCATAACATTTGTAGCATCTTTTTCCACGTTCAGGTTCCATTTCTAAGCCTTTTGACATATCTAAAAATACTTTAGGATTATAATCTCCTTCTAATAGTTTTACTTCATATTTAGGATTTATTAAAGTAAGTAATTTTTTTATTTCTTCTATACGTTTTTGGTATTCATGTTTTTCCGTAATATTTGGATTATAATAGAAAATAGTTACCTTAAAATAGTTAGCTAATCTTTCTAGACATGCAGTGGAACATGGCGCACAACATGCATGTAATAGTAGACTACTACCCTCTTCTATATTTTCCATTTGTTTTTCCATTTCTAAATTGTAGTTCATATAACCACTTCCAAACGTCTAAATTATATCATAAAATTTATTAATTTTAAATATTATTTAGTATGTATGCATTTATAATAACATTTTTAGCGGGTATTTCTACTATACTTGGAGTAATACCTACATATTTTAATTCTAAATATAAAGATAGTATCATTAATTTATCTTTGTCTTTTGCTTGTGGTATTATGCTTAGTATTTCATTATTTTCTTTAATACCTGAATCATTAAATTATATGGGGTTTAGTTTTATTAATATTATTCTTTTATTATTGTTTATAAATATAGGTTTAATTATATCTACTTATATAGATAAAAAGATTAGTAAAAGGATAAATAATAACTCTTTATATAAACTTGGTGTTGTATCAATAATAGCTTTGATACTTCATAATATACCGGAAGGTATAACTACATTTCTTACTACAAGTAACAATTTTAGGATAGGATTAACTCTTTCTTTAGCAATAGCTCTACATAATATACCTGAAGGTATTAGTATTGCGGTACCTATTTATTATTCTACTAAAAGTCATGGGAAGGCATTTATTTATACATTTATTTCGGGATTTAGTGAGCTTATTGGTGGAATACTATCTTATATATTTTTATCTCATTTTATTAATAATTTTATATTATCTATAATACTAGGAATTACAGCTGGTATTATGATACAAATATCTTTATTTGAATTATTACCTAATTCATTGAAATATAAGAATTATAGTAATACGTTTATAGGTTTTATACTTGGTTTTATTATTATGATTATTTGTATATTTGTTTTTAAAATATAAAAAGAGGATTATTCCTCTTCTTCTATGTAATTACATGTGTAGTTTATTCTGTCTCCATATTGAGTTACTTCTATTTCTTTTTTACATGTGTAATTACTTTCATTTGGTTTAATAGTATCATTAATTGCATAATATTCACCATTTAATCCATATGTAAAATGTACTTTATCATCTTTTACAGTAATATTGATGATATTGTCATCTTTTTGTTCTTCTACTAAATATAACAATTTCATATTATTAATTAATTTATTTATTGTATTTTCATTAGCTTTGATTACTAATGGATCATTACCATATCCATTGAATGTGACTAATTTATTTTTCTTTAAGTTTTCTAAATATAGAGTGAAGAATGTTTTAGGGTTAGCATGAGAGTCTTCTTGAACTATTATTACTGGTAGATGGTCCATTTCACTTTCTACAGTATATAGTCTAAAATAATCTTCATCTATTTCTCTACTTACAATTATTTTGTTTTCTTCTATATTATTATCGATAATGAATTTATATTGATTATCTATCCCTAATCCCCATGATTTTACTACTAGATTTTCTTTATATTCTAATTCAATTTCTTTTGTTGTGATATTAAATACACTTTTATCTTCTATAAGTTCAATATTTTTTATTTGTAGTGCAGTCATACCTATACTTAATCCTGAAAGTATTACACAAGATATAAATACTATGATACTTACTGGTACATTTACTTTTTTATTAAATATAAATTTAATTAATAGTATTACTATTTCTATTGAAGTTATTGCTGCAGCTACTAATGTTAGAGTAATCCATAAGAATAATATGTTAGTAGGAATGCCTGCGATTGTGATTACAGTTCCTACTACTAAACATATACTAGCAAATATAGTTCCTAATGCAATGAATCCTGCGATTATTTTTATAAATATTATTATTATTTGTGCTAATACTTCTAAGAATTCAAATGGCTTTTCATTTTCTTCTTTTACTATTATTTCTTCTTTATTATTAGTTTTTTCATTAGAGTTTTCTTTAGTTTCTTTTACTATTGTTTTTTTATGGTTATTTAGATATTTAATTTTAAATGTATGAATAATTATAATGGCTGAGATTATATACCATACTAAGAAGAATATACTTTCTAATATTTCTCTTAAGCCCATTACAAATTCACGATTAATAAATCTGAATATATTTGATATAGTATCAGCTAAACTTCTGCATATAATATTTCCAAATATATGTAGCATTAATAATATTAATAACATTACTATAATACATTTGAATCCCTCTATGAATTTCATTTTAGAAAACATATCAATTGTATTAGTTATAAATTCTAATAATGAATTCCATATCTTTCTAACATTATTTCTATTCTTTCTTTGAGTTGTTTCTACGTCAGTTATTTTATCATTTATAAGATCATCCATTGAGCAATCAAATAAATTAGCTATTTGAATTATCTTATCTGTTTCTGGATAAGTATTATTACTTTCCCATTTAGATACAGATTGACGAGATACTCCTAATTTTTCGGCTAACTCTTCTTGAGAGTAACCATTCTTCTTACGAAGTTCTATTAATTTATCTCCGAACTTCATCTAATCACCTCTTTCTACATGTAATTTTATAATTAATTATGGTAGCATTCTATACAATTTGGTTGGAAATTATGTAAATTTTTGGTTGCATTTACTATATTTTATATCAAAAATAGTAAAAAAAGAAGCAAATTATATCACTTTTGCTTCACTTTTTATTATATAAGAATTCTTTACTTGGTCTGGAAATTTCCTTGGAATTGATGGTTCGGTTACTTCAATTATTTTATATATTCTTAGTGTATCCCATTTATTCTTACTTTCATCATAATAGGCATAACCTATTGTTCCATCTTTAAAATATACGTTTATGAATTGTGCTGGTTCCAATGGAATTTCAGAAAAGTCTTTTGTAGTTTTTGTTGTATATCTTGTTGTAGTAGTTCCATTTGATTCAAATGTTTCTTGGGAATTATAAATATATTTTTCTACTCTGTCGGAATTAACTATGTCCGATACATTTGTTTCTTCTATCAGTTTTTTATCGGTAGTTAGATAAAAATCATTATAATAATTATCTAATGTATTATTAAAATAAACTCTATTGTTTGCTTTGTCTGAATATATTGCTTTCATCATTGAGTCATCATTAATATCTTTGCCTGTTTTGTTGTAGTACATTTTGGCAATATAATTATCTATTTTTGAATTTAATTCAGTTCCATTAAAATTAGGATCATTTAATGATACAGCTGAAGTTGTAAATAATTCTAATAGTTGTGATGCTTCTTCAGGGCTTAGATATTTATTAATGGCGTTTTCAAAACTATCTGTATCACCTTTATAATTGCATTCGGCAATTGTTTCAGGGCCAATTATTTCCATTAACGCTTTTAATCTTATAATATATGGTTGATAATCTAATATTGATTCATTATAAAATTCACGTTTTATTATTTCTGTAGCTGTTTCTCTGATATATGCATATTTATTTTGTGCTTGTGTTAAATGAATAAATTCATGCGTAGCTATAGAAGCATAATATGGATTATTATCATCTTTTTTTAATATATATATAGTATTTGGATTTAGTGGATCATAATAACCATCAGCATTAGGTACTTCTTCACTTGTGAATGTTTTTATATTAACATTATCAAAACAATTTCTTATTGAATAATTTCTAATTGGATCAGAATACTCTAACATAAAATTAAAATAGGCTTCATTTGAAAGCAATTTCTTATCTTCTTCGCTTAGATATTTGGATGTTTCAATTGAATTAATGAGTTCATCGGATGTTAATTTATTAATATAAGATATAGAAGTATCTATTTTTTTTCTTATTGATGGATCTCCTACAAATGGAATTAATGCTATAGATGATAAAATTATTTCAAATGCTATAGTTGATACTATTAATTTATATATTTTAGATGAAGCTTTAGAATTTCCTAAACAATTTATTGCGCTTACACCATTATTGTTTAGAAACATAAAAATATCTTCTATACCGTTTTTATAATATCTTTTATTATTGGCTTCATCTATATACACGTCATAATCATTATATTTTTCTAAATATGTTAGTTTTGAAGATAGTAGTGTTTTAATAAGATTTCTTATTTCTTCTTTATCTAGAGAATTTATTGAATTATTATTTACTTTTACTACACTTACTTCATTATCTTTATAATTGATATAATAATTATTTTTATTAGTTGTATCATTTATTATTCCTAATAACATATATTTCCTCTATTTCTTTTTGTTTTCTTCTTCTTTTTCTAATTCTTTATAATTTACTTTATTATATAGTGTTTTTGGTAATTCTTTTCTTATTTCAAATTCTTTTGGTACTGAGAATACAGCTAATTTCTTTTTACATAATTCTTTTAATTCTTTTTCTAAACTACTACTCCATTTATATCCTTCATTTAATACTATAAATGCCTTTGGAACGTGCATTTTATATGGATGAGGTATTCCTATTACACAGGCTTTTTTTATAGCGTGGTGGTTTTCTAATACACCTTCAATCATAGATGGATATACATTAAATCCACTTACTACAATCATTCTTTTTAATCTTTGTGTATAGTAAACTATTCCATTGGCAGCAATATAACCAATGTCACCTGTATGTAGCCATAGTTTTCCATCATGTTTTTTTAATACTTCTTTTGTTTCTTTAGGATTATTTAAGTAACCACTCATTAGTGTTGGACCATTAACAATAATTTCTCCTTCTTCACCAATGGCTTTTTCAGTATTTGTATCAGGATCCCATATTTTATAAGTGTTTCCTACCATAGGAATACCAATACTTCCTGGCTCATTAGTTCCTGGAAATGTGTAACAACTTGCAGCAACACTTTCTGTCATACCATAACCTTTAGCTATATTAACATGTGCACCATGCTTATGAAGGAATTCATTTACTTTAGTTTCAGCAGCTACTGATAAGTAGTCTCCTCCTGAAATAATATATTTTAATTGAGACATATCAACTTTATCAAATTTTTTATTATTCATCATACCTTCCCATAAAGTAGGAACACCTAGTATTACATGAGGACGATCATTTTTCCATATTTTATAGAATCTATTTGCGTCATATTCTGGCATAAGTATAGTTTCTACTTTTAATGATAATGGAGTATGTACACATACACCTAAACCAAATCCATGGAATATTGGTAATATTGTAACAATTTTATCCTTAGGTCTTACATCAATTACATTAACTCCTGATTGTTGGGCCAAGGCATTAAAACTATAATTAGAAATCATGATACCTTTAGGTGTACCTGTTGTTCCTCCACTATGAAGTATTACAGCTATATCATCTTTTTTTACGTCAGCTTTAAATTCTTTATTGTATGCTACACCTTTAATCATGAAGTCTTTCCAACTCATAAAGTCTATATCACTTAATTTAGGTCTTTTCATTGTTAAACTTCTAGTTAATGTATAACCTATACTTAATCCTAGAGGCATACTTAGTTTAGGTGAAACTAATATAGTTTTATATACTAATGTTTCAGCAATTACATCTTTAAATTTATCATAATTAAAATCTACTAAGAATAGAAATCTACTCTTATTTTCATTTAAATAGAATTTAATTTGTTCTGGACTAGATAATGGATGAACCATATCAGCAATAGCCCCTATTTTATTACATGCATAGAATACATATAAAGCTTCAGGCATATTAGGTAAACATATAGTTACGACGTCTTTTTCTTTAACTCCATGGCTTCTTAAAGCTCTGGCACAAGTATCTATGTTTTCAAAGAATTCATTATAACTTATTCTATTTTCAAAATAGTTTAGGGCTATATAGTCTAAATCATCCCCTACACTATCTTTCATATAGTTATATATTGATTTTGTAGTAAATTTTATTTTTCTTTCTTCTCTTGAATAATAATTCAACCATGGTTCATTTTTATGCTTTGGTTTAAATAATTTTGTGAGTAAGTCTCTTAATCTTATCATTTTTATCTCCTTTTTGTTTTCTCAAGACTGTCTAGTGTAATTCCTTCAGTTGAATGGAAATATTTCATTAATTCTTCATTATAATCTATATTTCCTGTTTCATTTATGTATCCTATGTATCCACAATTGTTTTCTATTGAATAAGATATATTATCTTCATTTAGTAATTTTTCTTGTATTTCTTTTTTTGTACTATAAATTATATCGTTATCACTATATATAATTCTTTTTCTTAATAATGGTTTATTTTCTTTATATTGTACATCATATACATTATATTTATATGCTTGGGTATCACCTATTTTGATAGGGTCTGTTCCATCTTTTTCTACAACTAGTACTGTTCCATCGTTTTTGGGATATACTTTAGGTGATTCATTAAATAGTCTTAGGTCTTTTTCTTCTTTTCTAAGCTGATTTATATATCCTTTTGTTCCTTGATAGGAAACTAATTCTCCGACATATGAACTTCCTTTATTTAATGAATCGGCGATATTTTCAACACTAAATACTTTATTAATTATGTCCCCGCTAGTTATGATATTTTCTTTTTTGAAATTTTTATTATCGACATATTCACTTATATTTTCTTTACTAGTTAATATTAATGGAAAATTATTTAATTTTCCGTCAACCATATTATCATAATAATATGTATAATATACTTCGTTATTAATTATTTTAGTACCTATTTGAATTAATACAAATTCAGTATTGTTTTGTCTTTGACATCTAAATGATATTTTTTCAAATTCTTCCTCTTTAATTACTGTAGAAGAAATAAATTTTAATGCATCTCTACTTAATTTGCATATTCTACTATGAAGTGATCTAAAAGGATCATTTTTATATGGTTTATGTGTTTTATTAAATTCTGCAGGACTTTGTCCTAAATATATATAAGAGTCGTGTGTACCATGTCTAAATTTTGTATTTTCTAATGTTAGGTCTACAGCATAGTGTTTACCCTCTATAACTACTATATTCCAGGCATGACCATTACCGCCTACATAATAACATTTTATATTTTGTCTATCACAAAATTCTTTGAATATTAGAGAATAACCAGCGCATACTGCTTTTTTTGTGATAAGACCTCTTAATGATCTTACCTCAGAATTTGGACTGTCTTCATATTCTGGGTCGTAAGTTATTTTTGTTTTGAGTGTAGTATAAAGATATACTAGTTTTTGGAAATTAGACCATTTGTTTTTTATTTTACTTTCTATGTTTTCGATTTCTTCTAGTATTTTGATTGCTTCGTCTTTAGTATATATGACAGAAGAAAAGAATAAATTTATTGCACTTGTTACACGGTTTTTATGATTGGAAAAAGTAGCTTGGTTTAATGCCCCAATACGTGTTAAATCGTATGCTCCTTCTACTCGAATATAGACATGATTATTTAGATTTTTTAACATATCGCTAGTAATTCCTTTTGTATTTGGAATTATTACTAGAATGGCATCATTTGGATATTTTTTACAGTGTTTATTAATTTCGTTTATGTCAAAGTCTTTAGTATCATCATAGTTGATTGTACGGTCATCACACATTACTTTTAGTAATAATTGCAAATCTTTATTATTAGATATCAATTCTATTATTTTTTGCTTTTCTTCTTCATTTTCTATTGAGTTTAAATATTCATCAACAAGGTTATTTCCCATATAATCACCTAACCTAATTATATCATATATTTTTTTCTAATTCATTTAAATAACATTTACCACACATAGGATGGTATACTACGTTGTCACAAGATCCATCTATAACTACTTCTTTTCCTTCTAAAGTGAATTTACCATTGACGTATCTAGCATTAAATTTAGCTCTTTTACCACAACTACAGATAGTAATTAATTCTTCAATTTCATCTGCTAATTCCAATAGTCTTTTACTTCCTTCAAATAGATGAGATTGGAAATCTGTTTTTAATCCGTAACAAATTACAGGAATATTTAATTGTTTAGTTACCTTCCATAGTTCTTCTACTTGTTTTGCAGTTAAAAATTGGGCTTCATCTACTAATATACATGCGGCTAATTTAAAATCATTTAGATATTTTTTAAATGATTCTTTTTTATTGATTAAGATATCAACTTTTCTTTTTACGCCAATTCTTGATTCTAAATGATCTTCACCTTTAGTATCAATACTTGATTTGATTACAATTACCTTTTTATTGTTTTCTTCATAATTATGGGCTA
>Ga0310691_10005950_pt1 | contig 13157 bp, 7 predicted proteins | sample 176DNAGHGlowgp2_FD_203887 | JGI IMG/M metagenome (GOLD analysis project Ga0310691, IMG submission 203887) | Sheep rumen microbial communities from Palmerston North, Manawatu-Wanganui, New Zealand - 1766 DNA GHGlow gp2 (v2) (version 2) | ecosystem: Host-associated > Mammals > Digestive system >... | reverse complement strand
GTCGGATAGTCCTTGGTTTCTATCGGTAAAACGGAGCAGTTCAGCTTTGAAAGGTTCATTATTTCCAACGCAAAGTCATACCACGAGCACACGCCTTCATCGGTAAAGTGATAGATTTCTTTTTCACCGTCTTTGATTTGGGGTAAAATGGCGACAATCGCGGCGGCTAAGTCATAAGCGTTGGTAGGCGTTCCTACTTGGTCAAAAATAACGGTTAATTTATCTCGCTCTGCGCCCAACTTGCGCATGGTCTTAACAAAGTTGCCGCCATGGGGCGAATAAAGCCATGCGGTGCGGATGATGATAGCTGTTTTGGCGTTATTTAAAACGTTTAATTCGCCTTCGCGTTTGGTCTTTCCATAAACTGAAACAGGGTGTGTGGTATCATCTTCGGTATATGGTTTATAATTGGTGCCGTCAAAAACATAATCGGTTGAAATATGCACAAGCTTTTTAGCATATTTTGCGAGATAGAGCGGGGCAAGTGCATTAACTTTATGTGCGTTATCGCCATCTTCTTCCGCTTTATCTACGGCAGTGTAAGCAGCGCAGTTGATGACACAGTCAAACGGATTATTGGTCAGGTATGATTTAACGGCATCTTCATCGGTTAAATCCAATTCTTCACGGTCAATATAAACGGCTTTATCACCTAATAAAGTATGCAATGCCGTGCCTAATTGACCGTTCGCTCCGGTTACTAAAAACATGGTTCTAAATCCTTTAATAAGGGGTGATTTAAATCTCTTTCCAAAACGTTGGCCTTAGACATATCAATCTGCCAATCAATGCCTAATGCCGGATCATTGACGCGTAAGCCGCCTTCTGCCTCTTTGCAATAAAAATTATCGCATTTATAGGTAAACACGGCGGTGTCGGATAAAACCGAAAAACCGTGAGCAAATCCCCTCGGAATGAGGAGTTGCTTTTGGTTCTCACCGGATAATTTGACAGCAACGTGCTTGCCGTAAGTCGGTGAGTTGCGGCGAATATCCACGGCGACGTCTAAAACTTCGCCTGAAATAACACGCACAAGTTTGGCTTGGGCATGTGTGCCTTTTTGAAAATGAAGTCCGCGAATCGTGCCATATTTGGAAAACGATTGGTTATCTTGTACAAAAGTGTAATTCAAGCCGTTGTTCTTAAATTCTTGTTCGTTATAACTTTCAAAGAAATAACCGCGCGAATCGGTAAAAACTCGCGGCTCTAAGATGTAAACACCTTCCAATTCTGTTTTAGTAAAGATCATGATATTCCTCGTATACTTTCTTTAAATATTCTTTATAGGGGACGCCGTCTTTTAGGCGGTTTATCAGTTTTTGCATTTGGGCATTGTCAATAAATCCTTGGCGATAAGCAATCTCTTCTATGCAGGAGAGCTTTAGGCCTTGGCGCTGTTCTATGATTTGCACAAATTGGGCTGATTCCATTAAGCTATCCGGTGTTCCGGCATCAAGCCAAGCACTGCCGCGTTTTAACGGGATAACGTTTAATCTGTCTTCTTTTAAATAAAGTTTGTTTAAGTCGGTTATTTCCAATTCACCTCGAGCAGACGGCTTTAAATTGGCGGCCTTTTCACAAACATCTGACGGATAAAAATAAAGTCCGGTTACGGCATAGTTTGATTTTGGTTTCTTTGGCTTCTCCTCTATGGATACAACGCGACGTTCTTTATCAAATTCAATAACGCCAAAACGTTCCGGATCAGAAACATGATAACCGAAAACGGTTGCTTTATCAGTGGTAGAATTTACTTGGTCCGCATATTCTTTTATCTGAGACTGAATATAAAAGATGTTGTCGCCTAAAATGAGGCAAACATTGTCATTGTGGATAAAGTCTTTACCCAAAATAAAGGCTTCGGCAATGCCGTTAGGGGCATCTTGAACTTTGTATTGCAGATTTAAGCCCAAATCGGCACCGGTTCCCAATAAATGTTCAATATTTGGAGTGTCATGCGGGGTGGAAATGATGAGAATATCCTTAATCCCGAAGAGCATTAAAACCGATAAAGGGTAATATATCATCGGCTTATCATAAACCGGTAATAATTGCTTTGATACGCTTTGTGTCAAAGGGTAAAGTCTGGTGCCGGAGCCGCCGGCTAAGATAATACCTTTCATGTGCTTATTCCTTTTCTTTGGTTGCAGTTATAAACGGTGCAAATTCTTCAATTTGAGAAAAAATTGCCACGTCCTTAAATTTGTTTTCGAGTCCGAATGCATAAATATACGGAATTTTAGAGTTGAAATCACGTGCGGCAACGGTCAATTCAGTATTTTTTTGTAAGTAAGATTTATATTCTTCGGTTTCTTTGACTTTGTTGCGCAGTAAACCGTTGCGACGGCAGAACAGGCGGTGGTAGTAGAAAATGACGCCCAAAGAAATTAAAATAATTGCCGCATAAGTATAGGAGGTGTAAATAGACATCCAAGCGGCAATGCCTAAGACTGCTAAGCCTGAAAATATTTTTAAGACAATGTTTACGGTCTTATGCTTAAATGTGTGTTCTAAAAGATAGCAATAAGGCAACATCAATGCTGTGCAAACAAAGATTACCCAGAAAGTGTGTGTCGGGTTAACGGCAATTGCAGAGGCCGCAAATATACCGCAAATGAGCATGGCAAAGCCAAATGTCAGATAATACCGATTAAGTTTTAAGAGGTAGAGTGTATAATCCTGATAAATTTTACGAGCTAAAAATTTATAGGCCCGCTGTAATTTGAGGGAAGATGCAGCACTTGCCGATAAAATCGTTTCGGTTGTCGGAAACAGTTTTTTTATCAGCTTTTGTTCGGTTTTAGAAAGTTTGGATAAATTATCTGTTTTTTTGATAAGGGTCGGTTCACCGTTGACTGTTGCTAATGATATAATATTTTTATTGGTGAGGTTTAAAATCTCGGCAAGTAAAGATCTTTTATCATAAATACCTGTGTTAATCAGGCGAAAAACTGCCGGTGTCTTTTTGATGACAGCATTGGTTTTATCTTGATTTTGGCGAATTTGCTTTAAGGAAATGCGATAGGATAAAAAGATCGCCAGCAATGCCAAAAGCGCAAATAATACCATGCCATGGTCCTGAACAAACCAGAGATAGCGTGTGAGTAAATCAGGGGCTATCAATGTGTTCTTATCAAGCGTTAAAAAGAGGTGGACTTCATCACCCGTGCCTAAAGCCTCGGTATCTGCAAAGGCTAAAACGTTCTTTTCTATATTTGCTATGGTTACGCGTTCAGGAAAAATGCCTTCTCTGGTGCTGACAATGGCATTTTGCGCTAAAAATTCATTGTTGGTCGGTAAAATAACCACAGCATTGGCAGAGCCGACAACATCCGGAAGGGTGCGGGCAGTTAAACCCCAGTAAAGTTCGGCAAAATTATCATAAAACCAAATTGCGCGGTCAATGTAATAGTTAAAGCGATACGTATAAACGCCGGTCGGCAATTCTAACGGTTTTTGCGGTTCTATATAAAGATAATCACCGATTTCGGTTACTTTGTAAGGCACTTCTTCATTGTTGACGGTAACGGAATTTAAGGTTAAATCTATGCGGCGTTTGCGGTTGTTTCTGGAATAAGTATATTTGGGCAAAATACGAAAGAATCCTTGAGGAAAAATACTATTGTTTGAAACAAAGACAAATTCTTCGGTTACCTTTAAGAGGCCAGAAGCCTCAATTTTGATAGTGGAAAGCAGGTATGCAATATGCTCTTCGGCAGGTGCCATAATTTCACGATTATCAGAGAGTTTGATGTTGATATATGGGAAGTCCGGCACAAACTGTTCAGGATTTTCCGGTTGGGTGATGGGACGGAAAAATGTTCCGGTTAATTCGGTGTTTTCGTTTAAGGTGCCGGTTTCGGATGCCTTTTTCATACTTTCGTTATAAATTTTTTCATATGCGGAAAGAGTTTGTTGCTGATTCTGTTTTAATTTGTTGGTGTCGACCAAGCTGACGCTTCCGGGGCGTGAAGCTTCTTCTTCGGTCATGTCGGCATGTTGCACGACTTTTAAGCGTTCTTTGATATAAGCGGACATGGCCTCTTTATCATTTATATCCGGAAGTTTTTTATATACACGTTCTAAATCCTGACGACTTTTTTTAAGGTCAATTTTCGGCATGGAATTGCTTTCGGCAGCGCTAATTACGCTGGCGAAACTTTCCGATGAGATTAAACATAGTGCTGTCAAGAGAATACCGGTAAAAAACTTCTTCATATCTTTTCTTTCAATGTTGCGTCTTTTGCTGTTTGATGATAGCAGTATAGTATATTTCTTATTAAAGAAAAGCAGTTAATTTGTAATGGGGGATAACTTTATGATTGAAAATATGTTAACTAATGAGGTTGCTGCGGTGGTATTGGGTGCCGGTAAAGGTACGCGGATGAAATCAGACCTGCCGAAGGTGATGATGCCGGTGGCAAATAAGCCGATGATTAGGCATATCTTGGATACACTCGAAACCATGAACGTTAAAAAAATTGTTACCGTCATTTCTGAAGAAGGTGACTTGGTCAAAAAAGAAGTATATCCCAATCCTACCGTGGTGCAAAAAGAACAACTCGGCACCGGACATGCCGTGCTGTGTGCAGAGCCGGAATTAAAAGATTTTAAGGGGACGGTGTTTGTGATTTTTGGCGATACACCGCTTATCAGCGCCGAAACATTTTATCGCACAGCTCAAAAAGTGGAAGAGGGCTATGCCGTGGTGGTTTTGGGCTTTGTTCCCGAAGATGCGGCACGTTACGGCAGACTTAAAATGCAGGGTGATGAACTTTTGAGCATTGTGGAATATAAAGATGCCAGTGATGAAGAAAAAAATATTACATTTTGTAATTCCGGTTGTATGGGGTTTGACGGACGCTATTTGTTCCAAATTTTACATCATATCGGTAATGAAAATGCCGCCAAAGAATATTATCTTACCGATGCCGTGCAGATTGCTCGCAATATGGGGCTAAAATGCACGGCAATCAAAGGGGATGCTAAAGAAGTAGCCAGCGCCAATACGCGTGAGGAATTGGCATTACTTGATACATATTATCAGGAGAGAAACTTTGAAAAAGTGGTTTAAGGATTATTGGCTTATCTTTGTTTGCGGTTTAATGGTCTTAATTTTCTTTTTATTTTCGGTTGTAGTTGCCGTTGCGCCGCATATTGATATGAAACAGCGCGGTTTTACACCTTGCACTTATCAGATGGCAAATGACTTTAGTCAGACCGAGAAATCAGACTTCGGGCATGTTATGTCGACTATCAATAAAGGGTATATTTGTTATGCCGGTGTGGTGTGGCAAGGTATGAAAATGTTTTTTAAGGGGGAGCAGAAAACGCCGTGGGCAAACTATTTGTTTGAGCCGGAGTTAGAAGCAGTGCCTTTTGAAATGGACACTGAGCCGTATCCGGAAGATTTGCTTGAAGCCAATATGCTTGATGAAAATATGGAAAATACAGATTTATTGCGTGATGATATTAAGGAGAATACAGATGACCAAAAGTAAAAAATTGCCTGACTGGGATTTATCCGAATATTATAAAGGGATAGATGACGAGCAGATTGATAAAGATTTAAAACTTTATGCCCAAAAGGCTAAAAAGTTTGCCAAAGATTATCGGGGAAGGGTGGCTAAACTTTCCGCAGATGAGTTCTTAAAATCCTTAAAAGATTTAGAAAAATTGAGCGTTTTGGCAGAAAAACTTTCCGGCTTTGCTTATCTTAATATGGTAACGCAAATGCAAAATACTAAGGCATCGGCTCTTTATCAGAGAATAAGCGAGAGCTTGACTGAAGCGGCAAAAGATTTGTTGTTTTTCTCACTTGAGTATAATGCGCTTTCTGATGCTCAAGTAAAATCTTTATTAGCTGATAAGAGAATCGCTTCTTATCAGCCGTATTTTAAAAGAGTTCGTAAGTTTAAGCCTTATGAACTTAAAGAAGATATTGAGAAAACTTTGCTTGAAAAAGATATTACTTCCGGTTCGGCTTGGGTCAGATATTATGAGGAATTTATGGCACGTCTGACTTATGAGGTTGACGGCAAAAAATATAATGATGCGGAAATCAGTAAACTCTCTTTAAGCAAAGATGCCAAGCTTCGCGAAAAGGCCGGTAAAGAGATTAATCGTGTGTCTAAAGAAAACAGTTTTACGGTGAGCTACATCTATAATATGATTATTAAAGATAAGGCGGTAGAAGATGATAAACGCGGCTTTAAGACACCTATGTCGGCACGCAATCTTGCAGAGGAAGTGAGCGATAAAACGGTTGACGTGTTGGCAGAAACCGTGCGAGATAATTATAAGGATATTGCTTGGCGTTTTTATAAGATTAAAGCTAAGCTCTTGGGGGTTAAAAAGATTAAATATTGGGATAGAAATGGACCTTTGCCGTTTGAAAGTGATAAAACATACAGTTGGGATGAAACAGTTAAGATTGTTTTAGATGCATATAAATCATTTTCTCCTAAGCTTTATGATGTGGCAAAAGAATTTTTCTCTCACAACTGGATTGATGTTGCGCCTAAAACCGGTAAACGGAGCGGGGCATTCTGTTCAGGACCGCTTGTTACCGAGCATCCGTTTTTGTTGCTTAATTTTGTCGGTAAACGTAATGATGTGTTGACACTGGCGCATGAATTAGGTCATGGTTGTCACCATCAGCTACGGCGTAAAAACGGCATTTTAAACGAAACAACAAGAATGACGACTGAAGAAGTGGCATCGGTGTTTGGTGAGATGTTGGTGTTCCAATCTATGCTTAATAATGCCACAGATAAGAAAGAAAAAATATCTCTGTTGGCGATGAAAGTTAATGATATGATTAACACCGCTATCCGTCAAATTGCATTTCATTTCTTTGAAACACGCGCTCATGCCGAGCGTAAATCCGGCGAGCTTTCAGCGGAGCGACTCAATGAGATTTGGCTTGAGGAGATGAAAGCAAGCCTTGGCCCTTCGGTTGAGGTGGATAATAATTCCGCTGCCATTTGGGAGCAGGTGGGACATTTTTTCTTTTTGCCGTTTTATGTGTATGCTTATTCTTTTGCTGATTGTGTGGTTAATTCGCTTTATTGGCTGAAACTTAGCGGTAAAGTGAAAAATTTTGAAGACAAATATTTGAAGCTTCTTTCTCAAACTGCGATTGGCGATTATAAGGAAATATTTAAGCCGTTCGGGTTAAATCCTGAGAAGCGCGAATTTTGGCAGGGAGGGCTAAATCTCATAAAATATTACCTTGTTCAACTTGAGGAGTTATGCAAAGGGGGGAATTTTTAAGAGTCTTTAGCTTAATAAAATAAAGGACGCTCATAATTAATGAGCGGCCTTTATTTTTAGAAGTTATATCTGACGTCAACGTCAATCATAGACGGATTATCGCGTTGGATGAGCTGATTGTATTTGGCTGTAACAGACAATTTCTTATATTCATAACCGAGCGCTGCTTCTAATAATGCGCGATCATTGTCATAAATATGTGCGTAATCATTTATCTTATACCAGCCGGCTGCGCCTCTGTGACGAATGGTTAAATCGTCATACGGGTCAGCAAATTCACGATAGTAGGCCCCGCCAATCTTCATATTTAAGCGACTGAACTTAGATAAAGTAACGTTTTTCTTTAAGAATAATCCGACGCCAGCTTCAACGCTGTTATTATGTGTCTTTTTGCTGATTAGAGCAGAGGAGCCTTTATCTTCTTCAAAGCCGTCTTCGGTGTAGCCGATGGCATTTAACATCAATGCCGGTTCTAGTTCAGCAAAGCCATTCAAATTGATGGTGTAGCGTAATTCGTTGGTGAAGCCGTAGAAGATGTCGGTGATATCTGATTCACGGTCAGCACCGCGGTCATATTCGCCGTCACCATAACCGAAGCTTAAGATTGATGCTAAACGTAAGTTATTGGTAAACTGATGCAGATAAGGCATAAATACAGTTACAATATTTAATTTGCGGTCACTGCTACCGTCATAATTGGTCGATATATTGGTGAAGTCAATACCTAAACCTAAACGGTTTTTGTTATCTAATCTCTTATCTCCAAACATGTAGGCAGATGATGCGTTTAACTCATAACCTGCGAGGTAAGATTTGTGGTTAGTATCCAAATGAATGTAATCCCCGCCGACAGTTATACGATTAACCTCTTTTGTTGGTGCTAAGATTTTATCAGTTATGTTACGGTTCAAACTCTTTAAGATGGTAAAGTTCTCTTCAACAAAATTGGGGAGGATATTATATCCTAATTGGTCTGCCGTTTCACGAGAAGCACCATACAAAGTATTTTCGTTTTTAATCTTGTCATACATTTCGGTCATGTTGCCTGCAGCGTAGTTCTTTTCCAAATATTGAGCTATGGAAGCGTTAGGCGCAACAGTGGCAAAGTTTTGACGGTTTAAGGTAACCGCAGTCGGATGACCTGCTTGAGTCGGTTGTAAGGATGCGGTAAACATGGCTGATTCAGAGAGAACATTTAAGTCTTCGGTGTTATCAGCGTTAATTCCCTCATTTACATAGGTGTCAAGGTTTGAACCTAAAACGTTAGATGCACCGAGATGTAAATCACCGGATAAACTTTCTGCTTCGTAAACGCCGCCGTCTTCAAGGAAGAATATTGCATTAACCTGATTGAGGTCGGCGGAGCCGTCAAAGCTGACAAGGCTTGCATTTCTGAGTTCGCCACCGTTTAAGGTGATACCAGTGTTACCTGCCTCTGTGCCGTTTAAGTAAATAGAGCCGGTGTTATAAACATTGGCTTTAGCGCCGTTTTCGTTGACATAAATACCATGAGCATTTTCACCATTGGCGCGGATGATACCTTTATTTTCAATAGTAGTATCGGTGCCATCGTTGACATAAATACCGTAGGCATTGCCGGAAGTTACATCAATTACGCCGGTTTCTTCATTGACGATGTTGTTTTTGCCTTCGCCATAGATACCGATTGCGGTGCCTGTGGAGGTGTTACCGGTGATGGTGATGTTTCCTTCGTTGACGGCAGATCCGCCTTCGGCAACATGAATACCTACCGCACGGCCACCGTTGTTATTAGCGATTTCAATGGAAGCACCTTGACGGTTATATACGCCGTTAGAGCTTTCACCGTGAATACCGGTTGCAATGCCTGTTGCATTGTGTGTAATAGCAATCCGTCCGGCAGAGCCTGTTTCTTCATCAACAGTATTGACGATATCATTGCTGTCGGATATTGCCGTGATGCTCATATCACCATTGCTTGAGAGGGTGATAAGTTCAACATTTTTGTTGGTTAGGCGTTGACGTGTTGTGGCACTGCCAGATGCGTTACGAACATAGCATTGAACACCACTGAATGTTTGTAATGTGCAGGAGTAGCCGCCGGATGTGCAAGCTTTTTCTTTTTGGAAAGCCGTTGTTTCATTACATTTGTAAGAGCATTGGTAGCAAGGTGTGTTACCCTTATAACCGACCACGTTGGTGTCATCAGCAACTAAGTTTGATCTTGTCGGACACTTTGATGTGTCGGTATATGTTTCGTTACCTGCTGAACATTGAGTTTTTGCCGTGCAGAGACCGCAGGTGAGGCTTGAGCCATTCAATGTGGTAGCAGTTCCTTTGGTTTCCCATGTCCAACCTTGTTCGCCACCTTGACCGCAGGCTGTGGCAGATGTGCCTTGGATATAAGGAGATTTACAAGCGATATATCCATAACAAGCTGTCGGAGTTGTGATAGATGAAGTGGTGAACACATCAGTTGAAGGTGTTCCTGCAATCCAGTTGGCAGAAGTGTTGCATTGGTATGCGCACTTATAGCAAGTGGTTGTACCGACAGTTTGTTGGTCAGCAACAGATGCGGTGTATCCCGTGCCACCTTTACAGGTTTCAGTTTGATATCCGGTCGGGCAAGATTCTGAGCCGGAACGGACATAACATTGAACACCACTGAATGTTTGTAATGTGCAGGTATAACCTCCGGATTTACAAGCGGATTCCTTTTTGAAGGCGTTAACTTCATCACATTTATAAGAACATTCATAGCAAGGCGTGTTGCCTTTGTAACCGACAACGTTGGTGTCATCAGCTACTAAGTTTGCCTTGGTCGGACACTTTGAGGTATCGGTATAGGTTTCATTACCTGCAGAGCATTGCGGTTTTGCTGTGCAGAGACCGCAGGTAATGGAGGTCCCGCTTAATGTGGTTGCTGAGCCTTTGGTTTCCCAGATCCAACCTTGTTCGCCACCTTGACCGCAGGCTGCAGCAGAAGTTCCTTGGATATAAGGAGATTTACAAGCGATATATCCATAACAAGCAGTCGGGGTTGTGATAGATGAAGTGGTGAACACATCAGTTGAAGGTGTTCCTGCAATCCAGTTGGCAGAAGTGTTACATTGGTATGCGCACTTATAGCAAGTGGTTGTACCGACAGTTTGTTGGTCAGCAACAGATGCGGTGTATCCCGTGCCACCTTTACAGGTTTCGGTTTGGTATCCGGTCGGGCAAGATTCTGAGCCGGAACGGACATAACATTGAACACCACTGAATGTTTGTAATGTGCAGGTATAACCTCCGGATTTACAAGCGGATTCCTTTTTGAAGGCTGTAATTTCATCACATTTATAAGAACATTCATAACAAGGCGTGTTGCCTTTGTAACCAACAACGTTGGTGTCATCAGCTACTAAGTTTGCCTTGGTCGGACACTTTGATGTGTCAGTATAGGTTTCATTACCTGCAGAGCATTGCGGTTTTGCCGTGCAGAGACCGCAAGTAATGGTGTTTCCGCTTAATGTTTTTGCTGTGCCGGCCACGCTCCAATCCCAACCTTGTTCGCCACCTTGACCGCAAGCTGCGGCAGAAGTGCCTTGGATATAAGGAGATTTACAGGCGATATATCCATAACAAACAGTCGGGGTTGTGATAGATGAAGTGGTAAATACATTAGTTGACGGAGTACCAACAACCCAGTTTGCCGCGGCATCGCATTGGTATGCACATTTATAGCAAGTTTGGGTACCGACAGTTTGTTGGTCAGCAACAGATGCGATATATCCCGTGCCACCTTTACAGGTTTCGGTTTGATATCCGGTCGGGCAAGATTCTGAGCCGGAACGGACATAACACTGAACGCCGTCAAATGTTTGTAATGTGCAGGTATAACCACCGGATTTACAAGCGGCTTCCTTCTTGAAGGCATTAACTTCATCACATTTATAAGAACATTCATAACAAGGCGTGTTGCCTTTGTAACCAACAACGTTGGTGTCATCAGCTACTAAGTTTGCCTTGGTCGGACATTTTGAGGTATCGGTATAGGTTTCATTACCTGCAGAACATTGCGGTTTTGCTGTGCAGAGACCGCAAGTAATGGAGGTTCCGCTTAATGTGGTTGCAGAGCCTTTGGTTTCCCATATCCAACCTTGCTCACCACCTTGACCGCAAGCTGCGGCAGAGGTGCCTTGGATATAAGGAGATTTACATTTGATATATCCGTAACAATCTGTCGGGGTAGAAATGGTTTTTGTTTCAAATACATCGGTTGACGGGGTGCCTGCTTGCCAATAGTGACTGATGTCGCATTGATAGGTGCATTTATGACATACAGTGTCACCAATGGTCGTGGTTTCATCTTTTTGAACAATGTAACCAACACCGGCTTGGCAGGCTGCTTCATGGTAATCAGGCCCTAAAGTATCACAGGTCGGTGAGCCGGTGCGGACATAGCATTGAACACCATTGAAAGTCCTTAATTCACAGAGATAGCCGCCGGAGGTGCAACTTCTTTCGCGTGCAAAGGCGGTTGTTTCGTCACATTGATATTGGCATTCATAACAAGGGGTGTTACCATTATAATCAACAACATTGGTTGAGGAAGCGGTTAAATGGTCAATTATCGGGCAAGCTGATGTGCGAGAGTATTCTTCTTTACCTCTGGTGCAGCCGTGAGGAACGCAACGACCGCAAACTAAGCCGTAAGTATTAGGTGCGGCTTCATAGGTATAACCTTCCGGATGAGCATATTGAGAACAGTCTTTTAAATCTTGAGTATATCCAATGGGGCACATCGGCTTCGGATCATGATCTTTATCTTTTAATAAAGCATAAATACCGGCGGCACCAGCCCCTGCGCCGATTATCCACCACGCGGCAGGATTGACTTTTAATTTTTCGCCGACAACCATGGCACATATCGGATCGTTGTCATCATGACAAGCGACCTTAGTGCTGGCACCGAACTTTAATAAAAGTTGGTAAGCGTCGCGATTACCATCTTGCTGAGCCAAGCACAATGCCGTATTATGGTTGCTATCTTGAAGGTTAATATAGCGACGATATTGTTGCAGGTGGCGCAAATCACCTCTGGCTGCCCAAGAATATAAATGGGTAGGAGCAAGTCTGGTGGCGGCAGTTGCCGCGGAAATATTGGTTATGGTCAAAATTAATGTTAATACAATAGAATAAATGACTGTTTTACTGTTCCTCATTTTAATCTCTCAAGTTTTAGCACAACGGAAATGCCCATTGTGCCTGATTTAAGTTCCTTTCTTCAGATGCTTTTAATACACCATGGATAAGGTTTTTATCACAAAAAAATGGTTTTGTAAAGAGTTTTTTGTATATTTTTTGTATTTTTTGTTTTTAAATTGTCAAATACTTAGCTTTAAAATCTGTATTTTTCTTATTTGTAGTCGTTTTTGTTATGTCTTTATTTTGTCTATTTTGCAGAAATGCAAAGCAGGAGTTAAGTTCTTGATTAGGAGTAAAAGAAGTAAAAAATGGCAAAACGGCTGTATTTGCGACTCGAGTCTTAATGATGTTAAATTATTGAAATTATTTTATTATCTCACCGCGTTTAATACCATAAAGAGAAGTGCGCGGCATCCACCCGTCAATGTCGTTTTCAAATTCTAATAAGCAAAAGGCTTGATTACAACGTTTGATTTTAGCAATAACACCGTTTTCGGCGCGGGCTATAACGGTCGAATTAAGACTGTCCTTATCATAAACGTTATTTTCACCGGGTTCGGTCACAAGGGCATAGCGCGCGTTGGTTAAGAGGTTTTTCCTAACCCAGGTGATTGTTCCGTCATAATCTCTGATTTTGCGCCAATGTTCATATTCGGCGATAATCTCAACCGGATAATTTTGTTGCTGATAAATCCATTCAATCGGATAGCGAATAT
>Ga0310691_10005948_pt1 | contig 13157 bp, 35 predicted proteins | sample 176DNAGHGlowgp2_FD_203887 | JGI IMG/M metagenome (GOLD analysis project Ga0310691, IMG submission 203887) | Sheep rumen microbial communities from Palmerston North, Manawatu-Wanganui, New Zealand - 1766 DNA GHGlow gp2 (v2) (version 2) | ecosystem: Host-associated > Mammals > Digestive system >... | reverse complement strand
CCATCTTGCGTTATATATTTCGGCTTGTCATTTGGTGCTTTAACCAAGAATGAATCTTGATTATACTTTTTGCAAAGATATAGCCCAAAATCATACAAATCCCCAAAATTAAGGTTATTTCCATTTCTATCCTTATTGTAGATTATGAATGAACGTTCATAAACGACAGCCTCTTGTTCTGTCCCAAGGTTTTCTTTAAACCCGCCATAAGTAGGTGTATATGAAAATCCCGATTTCTTAATATCGTCAATTATTGATTTAATCCTTGTCTTGTTGATATGTGCCAACTTGTCATATTCGCTTTTTGATTTTGTTGGGTCAATACCAAAATCAGCGCCACCTCTACAAGGGCTTATAACTATATATCCGTTGTCAGAATGTGTTGATATAATTCGTTTAATGTTGTTTTCATTAATCGAAACTAATTTCCCATTATTGCTTGTTTTCCTATATTCTTGCAGGAAATTGTTAACAACATTGTCTACTATTTTGTCTATTTTATTCATTTTTATTTGCTTTTTGTTATATATATCAATTATAATCAAAAACTATGCCAAACCAAAAAAAGTCGGAAACTTTTGAGAAATTTCCGACAAAAACACAAAATAGTTGTAATATGCATCAGCAATTGGGTCAAACTATCTTACATCAATGACTTCGTTTGTGTAACAACCTTTGTTGTCTTGTTTGTATTGTGTATATACTTTCAATATTCCGTGCCCTGCTCTATTGAAGATATGCACACCGCCTCCCGTAACCGAATTTATATAGGTGCTGCTGCAAACCCACCAATAGCCAAGTATGTTTTTGATTTGCATTAAATCAATTCCAATTAAAATTTTGGAATTAATGACTTCATTCCTACTTAATGCTTTTCCGTCCATAATTGTAGATTTTAATTACACTCCAATATATAACAATAATCGTTCCAAATTGATTAGCGGTCATTATGAAAAGCGTACCAAATTTGAAGCAGGGTTTCATAGTAGCACTCATTGCCAATGTAGTTTGTGGCAGATTCGGTAGTGCCATTGCCTTTGATGAAGCGCAGTTTGCCCTCAATGAAAGAAACACCGATGTAGCCGATATGAGAGTTATTGAAAATTACAATTTCCTCTTTTCTTTCTTTAAAGGTTGATTCCATATCTATCTGCATAGCCAACATAGTAGCCAATTGTTGATTAATGATGTCGGCGGCAAGTTTGGTAATAATACCTTTTCTTAATTCAATTCCGTTCATAGTTGTATTGATTTAATGTTCACTACAATAATATACAAAAACTATGCCAAAAAAAGAAAAAAGCCGCTCCGAAAAGTGGCTTTTTTTTTTCATGGTTGGCAATTTAGATTTTTTCAATCTTAATGCCATTGCGCTTTTGTATCATCCTAATACGAAGGATTTCAAGCAGTTTGATAGGTACACGATAGACCCAAACATGGTAGGTCTTGTTCTTGCGGTGCTTCCCACGCTTATAGACTTGAATGGTGTAGAGCCAAGCGTTATCTCTATCTCCCCAACGGTGTTGAAAATTGCCATAGGTTGAATAGCAGTTTGCCACAGGACTCAATTCCAAGTTGCTTTGAAGTCGATAAAGCGCATCCTTTTTCGTGCCTCTTCCCGTGTACTCGGAATAGGGTTTAAGTTTGAATTTGAGTTGCATTGTTATTATTTTAAGGCTAAGACAATCTAATGATTTATTTTATTTGTTTAGTACGCAATTGCGTATATTATAGGAAAAGTGATGAAATGTTAAGCACAAAAAAGAAAAATAGAAAACCAACAATAAGTGCAATGAAAACAATGGCAGCAATTGATAGCAAGTCTTCAATGTCAATATCTTCCGATGCAACACCAACGAATACACCAAGAAAGAATATAATTACAACTATTATTACAATTCCAAGAACTTCCATAGTATTATAATTTTAATTCAATGCCTCATACATCAAACATCGTACCAAACTCAATTGTACCTCCAATAAAGTTTTCCAATCAAATGGATTCTTCCGTTGTTCTTTGGATGATAAGTTTCGGTAGGAAACCACCACTTCCAATACTCAAGTCGGCTTCCGAATATTGCAATGTGTTCGCTTACGATTACAGCCATGATTTTTTTATTTTATTACGCATTTGCGTATATTAACTTATTCATTGTATGGTTTCTTTTCGTGCATAATGTGAACATTGCTGAAGTAAAGTTGTTCGCACATCAAATCAATGCCCACACTTGAAATTATTTCGTTGTTTACTACATGGACTATATCTTGACCATCAAGGTATTTTCTTTTCCCATAATGAGAAAGGACTGAATTGCAGTAGTTTTTTGCTGATTGCAGGTCTTTGAAGTAGGGGAATGTAGGCATCCCCTCAGCCTTTTTCAGTCTAACAATCCAAAGATTATCAATAATAGCCATAGTTGTATTGTTTTTAGAAGTCAGCCTCCATTTTTAGAAACCTTCCGCTGAGGTGGCGCAGAACTTCTTTCAGTTCGCTATCGGTGTACTTTTCAGCGATTTCCTTTGAAACCTTGTTGTGCATCATTGCAACTTGAATAGCCTTTTGACGGTTGACTTTGTAGATTTTAGCTCCCATAATATTGTGTTTTTAATTGTTGAACTTCACTTGTATTATTATCAAATATTGTGCCAAACTTGCTACTTTTTCATATAATTTTCTTTATAAACATAATAAAAAAGGCAGATGGAAAGGCAGGCCAAAACGCCAACACCAATGATTGGAAATATTGCCGCTTTATCAACAATCATCCAAACAAAAAGTGCAATTGAACAAATTACAAGTAAGATGCACCAAATCAATTCAATGTATTTCATAATGATAATGTTTTACATTCACAGCAATATACAGCAACAATCGTGCCAAAGTGTTCACTTAACGAGGTGAACAAGCACATAAACACCACCCAAAAGCATAACTTTGTCCTTTCTAATATAGTGGTAAGGGTCAATCGAAACAAGTTCTTTGCATTCCTTGTCTTTGTAAAATCTCATTCCCCAACCATACACGGGCTTTCCCATGCAAGTGCAAATTTGTTCTTTTGATTTCTTTCCGTAAAGTTCGCAGATGTAATTTTTCATAGTTGTTCGTGTTTAATATTCACTACAATATAGAGCAATAATCGTGCCAAAGTAACAAAAAAAGTCGGAAACTTTTGAAAAATTTCCGACCAAAAACACAAAGATATGAAACAACCAATTTATTCTATTTTGGAGTCATTGAAAAACGCATCCCACACGCAGTAAACCAACTCAAAGTTATCGCTATCAAAGTTTTCTGCCATAGGTCTTACCCATGTTCCATTTCCAAAGATAAACTTCAACTTGCCGCCAACGTTTGACACTGCAATCACTTGGCAATGTTCTTGGTTGAACACAACGATTTCCTCATCTTTTTCAAAGGAATTTGCCATATCGTTCAACATTTGATTGACTGAACAATCCTTCATTGCTTTAATTCCGTTGAGGACTTTTTTGATTTCCCCATGTCTTGTTTTGCTTTTTCTCATGTTGCTTTTGTTTTATTGGTTAGACAATTATAATAGTAGCAATAATCGTGCCAAAACTACAAACAATTTTGAATAATTTCATTTAATTGTTCACTACAATTTTGTGCCCTGCTTCTTTTTTCGTTTCAGATGGTTTATTGATTGTGTTTTCTTCAAGCCATTGGATAGCTTTTGAAAGTTCTTCGTATCTATCACTGCCGATAGGCTCAGTTGCTCGTAGGCAAACAAGTTCGTTTTGAATGTAGTTTTTCATTGTCTTTGAATTTTAATTACATGATAATATAGTACAAAAATCATGCCGCAACATTCTTTTTGGGAAACAATTTTTCAGTTTTTTCAATCCCATAAACAATACGGATAATGCTATCAAGCATTTCACCCATATTCTCCAATGTATTCAAGTGAGTACTTTCAATCTCCTTTTTGATTGCCGCTATTTTTTGTGTGTCATTCATGGCTAAATGTGAGTTTTGGTTTATAATTCAATGATTTTTCAATGATGAAATTGTAGTTAATTCTACGATTGTCGTTTTGGAACTTAAACGCAGACTTGACAAATCTTTTGACCATAGCCTTGTTTTCTTCATCAATGATGGCAATGTCAAAGGCAATAGTCTTGTCGTTTGAGTATTGTTTTATTTCTCTACCAATAGCAATAATGGTGTTGTTTTCTTCAATCATTATTGTATTGTCAATGAAAAGAAGCCTTTGAAGGTTTGCTCTACGATACTTTACAAACATAGTCTTGTGTTTTAATTGGTTCACTGGAATATAGAGCAATAATCATGCCAAATTCTCTTCTTTGGGGCAAACTTTTATCTTTTTCACATCTTTGTTGCATTTCGTACAAATATAAGTGTCTTTTACCCCAATTAAACCCGTTGCATAATTAAGCCAATTATAAGGCTTTTTCTTAATGAATGGGCAGCCTTTTGAATAACATTCTCCCCTTGTCATTGATTTTAATTTTAATTGTCACTACAATATACAACAAAAATCGTGCCAAAATAAACGAGCGAAGCCGTGCAGTTTTCACCACACGGCTTCATCGTGCCTCAAGCATTGACTTGTAATGCGACCAAGCCAAGTGAGGCGGCTTGCAAGCATAGGCGATTAGCGCTACACGTTGGGATTTCACCAACGACCCCCCTTCGCATTGGGTGAACTTACCATTCCCCATAGCAACGCCATTTATTTCTTTACAAAAATCGTGCCAAACTAATCTTCTATCGGCATAAACGAATGATTGAAAAACGCATCGTAGAGTTTGCAGACAAGAACAAAATTCTTTTCATCCGCCTTGTCAAAGCGAAGTTCGTAACCTTCTTTATTGCAGAACTTGAAATAACCAAGAAAACAGTCAGCACAATGGTATCCGCAAGTTTCTTTGAAGTTGAGAATGTGCTTGTTGTGCTTCTCCATGTAGGATTTCATGTCGTCAAGCATCATCTTGACTAATGCCTTTTGGTCAAGGAACATTGCATCTATCCAACTTGAACATTCAAGAAGAAAACGTCCTTTGTTGTCTAAAAGACTGATTTTGATGTTTCTATTTCTCAATTTAATCATGGTTGTAAGTTTTATAGGTTCGCTTTTATTAGTGCAATAATCGTGCCAAATTACGGGGTTTCGGTGAACATTGTGCAGCCAACGACTACAAAATCCTCTCCATTATCAACGTCCTTCAGACATTCATACTCTTCCTTGCTTTCGCAGTAGAAAAGAATTGCCTCATCGTACTTTTCAATGAAAGGCTGCCCGATGGCAATAATAGCCTTTTCTTCTCTTTCATCGTCTTTCCAACGGATTGTAGTATGGGCGTAGTTGTGCTTCGTGGTGTCTTTGATACTCGCAGGCTTGCGGGTTTCGTTTCGGATAATCTCCAAACTCTCTTCTCTAATATGGTCTGGAATGTAAGGAGCAACGAAATTCAAAATTCGCATTGCCAACTGACCGCCTAACGGCATTTCATTTTTGTTTTCCATAGTGAAATTGTTTAAGTACTACATTCTAATATACTACAAAAACCATGCCAAAGTTAATCGTCATAATTGTAGCCATTATTTTATTATTTAGTCATTATTGAAATTTCAAGATAATCCGATTTCGGGAAATAGTTTAACGGCACATCATCTGCTGCAAGTTGCACTTTTCGCAAGTCAACACTACATTTTGAAAATGTGTTTTCTTTATTAAAGTCCTTTTCTGCATCCAAAGCCACAATCTTTGCAAGTTCTCTCATGTGCCTATGTTTGTATTGAGGTCTGTCTTTCAGTTCAAAGACAAAATCAATCTCCCCAATTAAAACATTCTCGTTATTGTAAACTTTTGCAGGTGAATACCATTTACTCATAGTTCAATTGTTTAATTGTTACACTTCAATATAGTACAAAAACTATGCCAAAATCAATTCATACTCGTTGACTTCGGGCATATTTGCGTGTGTATCATAAATTGTATCTTCGTCAATGAGTTTGCAACTTAAAAACTTGTGCCATTCGTCAAACAAAGTAAGAACCTCATCATCAGTATATTTTGCGTCCAATCTATTATATTCAGCAATCAACTCATCTTTAATCTTTTCAAGTTGAGTCGGGTCATTATAAAAATGTGACAAAGCCTTGTAAGACCATCCGCTTTCATCACTTGTTGAACACCATATTTCAAGCCTATAAATTTTCATAATGATTTTAATTTAATATGCACTACAATAACATGCAAATACTATGCCAAAATACAAGAAAAGCGGTACTTTTTTAGCACCACTTTCCATATAATAAAAGAAGTCTTCCAGCAATTCGTTTTAAGTACGCATTTGCGTGTATTATTCTTTCCACCACTCGGCAATCCATGACCTTTTTTGGCAAATAGGTAGGGTAGCCATTGCTTCTTTCAAAGTTTCGCAGTGTGTGTCAAAGGAATAAAGATTACCTTTCAGACGTACATGGACAGTTTCAGTTTTCATTTTCTTTCTCTTTTTGGGTTTCCATTTGCATCATTGCAAAAACTATGCCAGATTGTGTGTTTTCATTCATTTGTATTGTGATTTTTCGTTGATGTATTCTGTTAATTCTTCGATGGCAGTCCAAAGATTTTCCTCGCCACCAACAACCTTTACAAAATTGTCACGTTCACGCTTGCAGCCCTTTTCGGCTTGTTTCATCAGTGCCGCATCCTCATCGTCATAGTTCCATTTGATTTCATCGTTTTCATACATTGAAATATCGGACAAAATGCAGTCAAGCGCATTTAATAAAGCATTTCCGTCAAGTTTTTTAACACTCGGATAATTGGCAGCGCAGTCATGGAAGGCGCAGGACATTTTGCCGTGTTTACTCCAAATCCGCAAGGTATAAACATAGTGGCGAAGGCTGAACATTTTAGTTCCTTTGCACTCGCCTCTCATCGTGGATGAAACGTTGATTTCACCGATACCTTTTACATTGATTGTAATTACTTCGTTCTTCATTGCTTTGTGATTTTAATTGGTTTCATTACTATTATAGCAATAATCATGCCAAAGTCGTCAATTTGCAGATTTTTCTTCATTGTCTTTTTGGCGGCAATAATCATTCAATTCCTTTGCCTTTTTCTGACAAAACCGCTTTCCGCAGCCGATAAACGAAAATGTCCTACTTACTTTGTCAAAGACTGCCCACTTGTTGCCATACTTGGCTGCTTCAAAATCATTGTATTTTTTCATAGCGATTTCAATTTTAATTACACTATAATATAGTGCAACAACCATGCCAAAGTGCACTACAATCCAAGTTTTTTGCACACCTCTTTGAAGGCTTTTTCGTTCTCGCAATGGAAAACAATGTACCACTCTTTTGATTCGTAGTAATCATCAATTTCCTCATCGGTGTCTTTGTTCTCGCTGATAACATCGTCAACGATGCCTCCTGCCTCGGTGACTTCTCTCTTTGCGGTTTCAATGTCGCCTTCGTGTTCGCAGTCGCAAACTCTATAATAGCCTTGTTTCATTTCAATTTGAATTTTAATTACACTACAATAATACACAATAATCGTGCCAAAATGTTATATTCCACCCATGTTGCCCCAACTTTCTCGCTCTTTGTAGTCAGCAATCCATTCAAGGTCTTCAGCCCTTTGCCTTCCGTCCGTGTCAAGTTCAAGTGCAAGCCGTTCAAGCCTTTTACGATATTCTTCTTCAATGTCGTATTCGTCCATGAATTTCAATTTTAATTACACTACAATATAATCAATTATTGTGCCAAATGTTTACAATTTTCGCCCAATTTTTAAGATAATAAACTGATTTCTCACCCTCAATCATATACATTGCAGCCTTTGGCATCCAAAAAGCAATATCCATCGTAATATCATCCTCCCAATCCCTATCAACTTTAAGTAATACGGCTTTTTCCGTTGTATTCAAAACCATGCAAACCCTATTGATAGTGCCACCCATGCACCTATAATTTAATGCCCTCAGTAAGACATTCGTTCCATTGGGAAACGTTTCAATCGGTATTTGTTTGCTATTCATTTCGTTGCATTTTGCTCACTTGAATATAATGCAATAATCGTACCAAACTATCGCAAATCAACAAATTTTGAATTGTTCACCATCATTTGGTATAACCCATTAATATCCCCAATGATTTCAATTCGTTGTGTAAGATATTCCCACGAAAACAAATCATCGTCAGTGAAGCCGTATTTGTCACGGATGTAATCTTCTTCCTCTCCGTTGTACTTCTCTTGAATTTCGTTCTCATCGGCATTTTCAATGAAAAGTTGATGTTCTAAATGGTCAATGATTGCTAATAGCATGACGATTACAATTTTAATTACACTTCAATATAAAGCAAAAAGTGTGCCAAACTTTTCACTCGCCAAAATCAATGGTGGATAAAGATATAGAAAGTCTACACAAAGCATCTTCCATGCTTTCATCATCCATCCTTTCAAGTTGGTTTTCCATGATTTTAAAAGTATTCTCATCCATATTATTTGCTTTTAATGTTCACTACAATAATACACAAGAATTGTGCCAAAAATTACAATTTTGACACAATTTTTTCAATGAAAGACTTTTCAATCGGTGTCTTATTAGTCCAAGTGTAGCCGTTTATAGTTGTAGTGGCTTCAAAATCAATTGAATTGCTTTTTGACTTTTCAAGTTTTTCTTGCAGGATAGCCTTCCACTTCTTTACATCTTTCTTTTGTAGGTAGTCAAGCACAACCTTCCCCGATGCTTCCCAATCATAATAACTCGGATTCCAAGGCTTACCAATAAGTTGACTCGCCTTAATTACATAGCAATTAGGTGCTATCTTATTGATATTGTGAGGATTTTCCTCTGAAATTTCCTTTACGGCTTCAGTAATGGCTTTGACAAGTTCAGCCTCCAACCTTTTAAGTTCCTCGGCAATGTTGTCAAACCTTTTCAATATGTCTTTGACTTCCATAATGATTTTAATTTAATATCCAAAGGTTTTCAACATAGCACCAAAACTATCAAATTTTATACCAAACTCATCGTGGGCTTTGTTGCTTCCGCAAGAACATTTGCCAACTTCCTCGCCACTACCACACTCGCAAAGGTCAATGCCCCAATGATTAACGCAGTGGTTGCAGTTACAAACGGGATTCAGCCTAATGCTTTTGTATTTGCGAAGGTCAATACCAATTTTCTTTGCGGTCTTTGGGTACATACTATTTGATGCACCATTATCAAAGTTGATTGTTATTGCTCCGCAAGCACATTTGAAATATGATTCGATGTTCCACATAGTTGTTTATTGTTAGTGTTCACTTAAATATAGAGCAAATTCCGTGCCAAAGTATTACATTTGATTGACAATATTTCGCCTCTCTTCATTGGTTAGGCTTTCCCACCATTTTCTAAAGTCGTTATAATAGTTTTCGTAATCCCAAGAGTCTCTACCTTTAGAATAGTCAGTCCAAGTCTTTTTTACACCTGCAATCTTGTAGGCATTTTCAATTTCATCAAAATTAAAATATCCTCCAACTACTTTCAAGTTTTCATCGCTAATGTGTTCGGTATTCATATCGTTTGCGTTTAGTGTTCACTACAATATAAAGCAATAATCGTGCCAAATTACAAGAAAAGCGGCACTTTTTTTAGCACCGCTTTCGTTTTGTTTTGCTCGTCAATCAATCAGATTTCAACCGACAAAGTAACTTTGTCAACCCAAATCTTGATATAGGTTTCGGGCGAATTTTCGTCTTTTATTTCAATTCCCTTGTAGATAGGAGTTTCAAACGGCTTTTCAATCGGCTTGAAGTCAGCAACCTCTTTGAAGACGTTTTTCCATTCATCAGCCTTTTTCCTCATAGCGGCTTCGGCTTCTTGTTGGCTTTTGTGTGCTGTTGGCTTGTTGTGGTACTCTTCGCCATCAACAAATTCAACCATTGACATTACGAAAAAAGTGGTTTTAATGTTCATAGTTCGTTGCTTTTAATGTTCGCCATAATAATATACAAAAACCGTGCCAAATTTGCAAGAAAATCAAACAAATTTAGTTAGCCAACCATTCTTGTCTTTGTAATAATAAAATCCGTCACGGGAAAGGGAAATTTTGTTTTTTTCATACAATTTGTTCTTTTTGAGAAATTCAACATACCTTTTGTGGTACTCTTTGAATTTGTTGTATTGAAGTTCAAGAATGGTGTAGGCTTGAGTCCAACGATGTGACCTAACAATATCATTTTTAAGCCTCACAAAATGCTCAAAAACCTCCGTAAGTTTTTCCCTGTCCGCAAGGCCATCATTATATTCTTGTATGCCAATTTCGGAAAGTTGTTCAACGACTGAAAGCCTAAAACGATAATTCATTACAAGTATCATTGACTTTGCAGCCTCAAATTGTGAGAAGTGAATATCGTGTAATTCGCTCATGTTGCTTTGTGTTTTGTTGCTCACTTAAATATACAACAAATTCTGTGCCAATTTAGTTGTAAAATGCCTTTTTCTTCATGTTATCAATGGCTTTGTTGAATTTTTTCGTGATAACCTCTTCCGTATCATTGATTGAGCAACGGAAAGTGCATAACTCGTTGCCATTGAGTATAGCCTTGCAAATGGTCTTTGTCACTTCAACGATTTCAACATTACCCCAAAATGTTTTGATAGTCTTATTCATGGCTATTTAGATTTTAATTCCAACTAAAATATAAGCAAATTCTATGCCAAAAGTGCTTTCAAGGCTGCAATTGTTTCGTTAAATACATTGGTTTTTTCTTCATCATTCATTTGTCTGAATGTTTTCCCAAACTTATATTTTTGGTTTCCGTTCATGTGTTCAAGGCAAAGATAATAAATGAATGGTGGCCATTCTCTTTCAGTATTAAGTACTTCTTTCAATTCTTTGCTACCTGCTTCAATTGCTTTGTCAAAACAATTATCATCGTTCTCTAAATGATAATGCGCCACAAGTTGAAATAAATCTTTATCCGTTAGCATATTGATTTGAATTTTTATTCACTACAATATAGAGCAATAACCGTGCCAAACTACAAGAAAAGCGGCACTTTTTTTCAAGCACCGCTTTCCATCAGTACGCAATTGCGTACATTATTACTTTTTCGCAGTCTTTTTGTCGTTTTCTACTGCATTTTCCCAATCGTATTTGTCAAGTTGGGCAGGGGTGAAAAAGTCACTCAATCCCTCCAATGCTTTGCCGAAATCAAGAACGGCTTTTTTCAGTTGCTCGGTGTACTTGTCATAGTTGGACATTGCATCTTCCCACTTGCGAATGTACTTGCAGGCTTGTTCAATTTGTTCGTTGCAAGCCTCCTCAACTTTGGCGCAGTCAATTCTACCTTCATCGTTCAAGAAGGATTTTTCAACGTTGTGGATATTACGGCAATAGATTTGATTGTCGTAATATACCCAACTTCCGTTAATGAGGATTGAACGATTTTCCAAGTAGATGTTGAGTGAACGATAACCAAAATTGTATTTGTCGCCCATTGAAACATAGGCTTTCACCTTCAAATTGGATTCAATCTCGGTGATAAAACGCTTGTTCAGAACTTTGCCGTTCATCTTTGCGCCCACTTCAATTATGACTTTAAGCACTTCAATAGTGTCTTGATAGCCTCTAATGATAGCACTTCCGTATTGTTGGAAGGCTTCGTTGCTGTACTCTTTTGCCAAGTAATTCATATCTATTTAGTTTAATTGTTACACTTAAATATAGTACAAAAATCGTGCCAAACTTTATGATATTTTTGTACTTGTAACATTGTAGTATTGGCAGCCATCAATAACTTCAAATTTGCAGTCAAAACGATAAACGCCTTTTCGGTAGATTTTTACAAGGAATGAGCCGATAAAACAATTATCTCCATTGTTGTCTTTTTGTTCGCTTCCACCTTCGCAAACGATGTTACTTTTATCCCTATTGTAAAAACCAATCGTTTGGCAAATTGCCTTATCTTGTCCCTTTGTGATGCTAATAGGTTTGTGTGTCTTTTTCATTGCTTTGTGATTTTAATTACACTACAATATAGAGCAATAACCATGCCAAAGATAACGAAAAAAGGTGACATTTTGTCACCCTTTTTCATTTTTGTTGCCGCCATTTTGTCAGTTGGCGAAGGCAAATTGCGTTTGGTATTCGTACAACTCGCAACCCTGCTTAATGAAGATTACATTTTCAATCTTCACTTGGAAAGGCTGAACTTGTGCCTTGCCAACCAAACCCATCGCAGCCTGCTTTGGCGATTCGGTCTTTTCGTAAAAGAAACCATTCAAGGCTTCAACTTCGGCAGATGTGTAAGCCGTTCCGTCTTTGTGGAAATACTTGCTTTGGGTCTTTGCACCTGCAACCCGCTGAAGGCAGATATAGAGTTGATTCGGGTCTTTGTCGGCTTGGGCGATAATCCAATCAATGTGATGTTTGCCCCTCATTGGCTCGACTTCCTGCTTCTCGCCTGTGCGGTTTTCAAGGCTATTGCCGTAACTTACACCCGCTTGGCAAACGATGTTGGTGACCTTCACACAATCCCCAACAAAAGGATTTGCAGTCTTGCGCATTGAAGGCTCGCTCATATAGATAATGTTGACGAACTCGCCCTTCACGATTTTGTGGGCTGCTTCAATGATTTCGGTGATGTTGACTTGTGCGCCCATGATGTTGTTTCTTGTTTCCATTGCTTACTTCTTTTATTGGTTAAACTTGCTTTGTTATGTTCAAAAACCATGCCAAACTTTTTAGTTTTGAAAACTTTTTTTTCTTTGTCAAGATTGAACACTACAATAATGCTCAAAAACCTTGCCAAAAATTTCAATTTGAAAAAGAAAATGCGGATTTTACTCCACATTTAGTTTTATTGCCAACTCCGCCAAAATCCTCTCTTGCTCTTCTCGTTCTTTTAGCTTATTTCGGAATTGCTGCCTATATAAAGCTTTTTCCGTTTCCGTTAGTGTTTGAAGATGCACCATGATTTTTGTTATCTCGTAGGCTGTAATATACGAATAAACGTCTTCTTTTCCAATTCCATAAAGAATGACACCTTTGTAAATGATTGCAGCCTCGTAGGTATCAACTCCATTGCTGTAAGTGCCTTCACCACCTAAAAGGACACTAATAGTAAAGCCATCGCCTAAATACAAATCGGCTATTTTGCCGTTTT
>Ga0310691_10005946_pt1 | contig 13158 bp, 8 predicted proteins | sample 176DNAGHGlowgp2_FD_203887 | JGI IMG/M metagenome (GOLD analysis project Ga0310691, IMG submission 203887) | Sheep rumen microbial communities from Palmerston North, Manawatu-Wanganui, New Zealand - 1766 DNA GHGlow gp2 (v2) (version 2) | ecosystem: Host-associated > Mammals > Digestive system >... | reverse complement strand
GCACTTCTCGGTACCAACGGTGCCGGAAAATCAACAACAATACGGATGATCCTGGGTATGCTCGAAAAGGATGGCGGCAGCGCCCTTTGGAACGACCAGCCGCTGAATTTTGATGTATGCAATATCGGCTATCTTGCCGAGGAAAGAGGTCTTTATCCCAAGTACTCCCTCCTGGATCAGATCAGGTATTTCGGCAATCTTCGCGGTGTAAGCGGCAAGGAGCTGGAAGACCGTATCGCTTACTGGGCTGAGCGTCTGAAGGTTGAAGAGTATCTGTATCCCGAAAAGGCTGCAGAGGCCAAGGCGATAGAGGAAGGCGCTGAGCCGTCCAATACAGCAAAGAGAAAAAAGAAGAAAGTAAAACCGAAGAGCCCCGATCAGCTGTCGAAAGGTAATCAGCAGAAAATCCAGTTTCTGATCGCGATGCTTTCCGATCCGCAGCTCCTTGTACTGGATGAACCCTTCTCCGGATTGGATCCGGTAAATGCGGACATCCTGAAGGAAGTTGTCCGGGAACAGATTGCAGCAGGAAAATATATCATCATGTCCAGCCACCAGATGGAGGTGGTGGAAGAGTTCTGTACGGATATCACAATCCTGCACCGTTCCAAAGCCATGGTGACCGGTAACCTGAACGATATCAAAAAGTCTTACGGCAGAGTGAACCTTATCCTGAAGACAGAGGTGGATGTTACGCCGTATATCAAGGAAGCCGGCATTGAAATTCTTACCGAAAAGGAAATGGAATATCATCTCAGAGTGACCGGCGATGCGCAGGCGAATGCACTTCTTGCAAAGCTGGTATCCGCCGGCGTCACCATTGTCCGCTTTGACCTGTCAGAGCTGTCTCTCCATGAAATATTTGTCAGAGAAGTAGGGGAGGATGCGGCAAGTGAAAAATAAGACAGAAAACATATACAGCATGAAGGGCTTCAAGCATGTATTTTTCTTCACGCTGAAGCAGACCTTCAAGAATAAGACGTATATTGCGTCATTTATCATCTTTGTTTTGATGATGGCCCTGATGGGACCGATTTCCTATTTTTCCTCATCGGGCGTTGCCAAAAATGTGGATGCCATGAAGGTCATCGACCTGGGCGATTCCAAAATCGAAAAGGTGATTCTTGTCAATGAGACACCGATCCCTTACGGGGAAATGGAAATGGGTCTTCCGGCAGCAAACCTTCCGTCAACTGATTTTGCGGAGGCGGATCAGCCGGTTCAAGACCTTGGTCCGAGAGATGCGGAGGCTATTATTTCTCTGGATGAAGAGGGCTATCATGTAGATGTCATCCTTGCGCCCGGTTCCGAAATCGAGGTGAAGCATGCCGATGACCTTGCCGAAAACGTTTCGAACAGCCTGTTTCGGGCGAGACTGGCCTATGCCAATACCAGTGAAGAGGGGATTGCCTCGATTTCCCAGGGAATCAACAGCAACGGTGTGGAGCTGGAAAAAGACTATCTGGAGGATATGGAAAAGACCACATCGCAGAGTGAACTGATGGGAACTATTTCCGCCTTTGCCATTCTGATCTTTATTGTTGCAAGTATGTCCGTTTCCTATATTATTGCATCCGTGAACGAAGAGAAGCAGTCCAAGCTGGTAGAGACGCTTCTTGTTTCGGTAAGGCCGGCTGCACTTCTGATGGGCAAAATCCTTGGTATGATGACCTACATTTTGTCCGTCCTGATCTGCGGTTACGTGGGTTCCATGATTTCGGACAAGATCATGCGGAGCCTGGTTGAGATGGATGAACGATATGGCGGTCCGTCCTTTGATTTCAGCATTTTCCGTGATTACGGGGTCATGGGTTTTGTCACCATGCTTGCTACGGTAATCCTCGGATATCTGATTTCCGGTATCATCAGCGGTATTTTTGGCAGCGCATGCAGTTCCGACGAGGATATTTCCTCGGCAACAGGAACCTGTATGATTCTGGCGGTAATCGGTTATGCCGGTGCTTTCCTGGTCGGCAGCATGGATACTTCTATGGTTTGCCAGATTGCAGCCCTTGTTCCGCCGCTTTCCTTCTATACACTTCCGGTTCTTTATGTAACCGGCCGGGTTGGACTCGCAACCCTTCTCCTGTCGTATCTGATCCAGCTCGTATTGCTGGGCGGCCTGTTCTTCCTGATGGCGCGGGTATACAGAAACCTGCTTCTCAGTGACAAGTCCAAGCCGACACTGAAGCGGATTTTCAAATCCATGAACGGTTAGGAGGAGTGGGACATGTTTAAGAATTTAGGAAAAGTATTTCGATTTACCTTCCGTCATCAGACGGAATCCAAAGGATATAAGATTCTGACGATCATCATAGCGCTGGTGCTTTTTGCAGCGCCGCTGCTCGTTCTGGTGATCGGTGACAAGGTCAGTTCCAAGGGAAAGAAGGAACTGAAGCCCTGCGATGCCGACCGCGTGATCATTGCCACAGACCTGACGGACCTGGACCAGTTTTCAATTCTCGCCTTTGTGGCAGAAGAGCCGTCCTATGCAAATATCAAGTTTGAGCGGATGAACAGTGTTACGGAGGCTCTTAATGATGTGAAGGCGAAGGGCGAGAAGAATACGCTTGTTGTGGAAGCCATCCGCCCGGATAAGAGAGTGGAGTATACCATTATCGTTCCGGAAGGCAGTGATATTACAGAGAAAAAAGCAAAGAACCTGGATAAATTCATCTCTAAAAATGATACGGTTTTTGCCATGCTCTGTTCCGGTCTGGATCTGGAGAAATCCATGGACCTCGGTCTGGACACCGAGCAGGACGTTTTTGATACGGATGGCTATGCCTCCCGGTCCAGTCTTCTGGCTGACTCCGATGCAAAGATCCAGAAGAAAAATGAGGATATTCTTTCCGTATTCCGGATGATTGTTACGTATTTTTCCATGTTTATCATTTACTTTGTCGTACTCACGTACGGTGTAACGATCATGAATGTAGTTGTCATGGAGAAGTCTTCCAAGCTGATGGATACCATGCTGATTTCGGTTGCGCCCGAGGCAATGGTTTTCGGTAAGATGCTGGGTGTTCTTCTGGCGGCTGTGATCCAGCTGGCAGCCTGGAGTATTTCTCTGATTCTCGGCTTTGTGGTCGGCTATCAGATTGTCGGACACACCAATCCGGATTCTACCTTTAGCATTTACCGTTTCCTGAAATCCATTGGAGATATGGGAGCGTTTACGCCCGGAAGGCTGGCAATCGCAGTCCTGATCCTTTGTCTGTCCATCGTACTCTTTGCGTCTCTTGCGACCATCGGCGGAGCCATTGCTTCCACGAAGGAGGAAGCGGCCTCCAACCAGGGACTGTTTACGATCGTTACGGTCATCGCGTTCTTCGTGGTTATGGCAAAGGGCATGGGGGATGTAATGCCGACGTGGATCTGCCTCATTCCCTTTACGGGAGCCATGGCGCTTCCCGGTGCAGCTTCCTCCGGCAGTGCGTCCATCGGGGTATCCCTTCTGGGACTTTTCATCATGGTGGCCTGCACATTGCTTTTCATCTACGTGGCCGGCAAGTGCTACAAGATGATGTCGCTTTACAAGGGAAATAAGGTTTCTTATACCAAGGCGATGAAGATGCTGCTCAATATGAATGACGAAAAGAAAAAGGCGGATTGATCCCGGAAAGGCGGATGGCAGGATGTTTTCGAAGCGGAATATACTCAACTGCATACTGGTCATTATCCTGATCGTTGTTGCGATAGTTGTATATTCGCCCGGGAAGAAATCGTCTGAGAAGAAGGCTGAGGAAACAACTGCAAAAAGCACGACGAAAAGTACGACAGCCACAACGCAAAAGTCTACGACAAAGAGCACAACGGAGGATTCAGCAAAGAAAAATGTTCAGTCATCCTATGAGAAGAAGTACGGAAAAGAATTCTGTGCTTTTGTGTATGATGAGGTGATGAAAAAAAAGAAGACTTCTGAGGTTCAACATCATAATGGCGATAATATATATGTTTTGAAAGATAACATCGGCTTTGTTTATAAGGAGTATTATCGTTTTGGCATAGAGTCGGGAAATTATGTTGTATTTGAATGCAACGAATATCAATATCAAAGTAAAAATAGATGGCTTACAAAGTATATTATTGTTTATATGGATCCTAAAAAGCATAATGGAAAAACTTCGGAAGTATTAACAAGTCGGCCGTCGGAATCAATCACCTGGTTTAAGTTTAACCAAGTGGGTGATTTCAAGGTTGAGTAAACTGATTTGATGCAGAATCTTTCATCAGTTCGGATGATATAATAGGTACTGTAGATTTAGGTATGTTAATGAATAGAATGAAATCACGCATGAGAGTATGGAACGGATATCCATATCTTTCAGCGTGATGAATCCAATAAGCATAATTTCGAGAGGAAGACAGTATGTCAGAATTTTGTAATGAATGCGGCGCGGAAATCACGGATGCGGGTGCACCCTGTCCCGTGTGTGGCGCGCAGAAAGTAACACCCTCCATGCAGCCGCAGGGAGGCTTAGGTCCAAATGCATCGGATATTGTAATACCCGGACTCTGGGATGACTGGAAGGTTACCCGAAAACTCGGTCAGGGTTCTTTTGGTACGGTCTACGAGATTGTCCGAGAGGATTTCGGTGAGACAGTCCGTTCTGCACTGAAGGTGATTTCCATCCCGCAGAACGAGAGTGATATCCAGTCCCTCGTCAGCGAGGGCATGAGTCTCAGCGAGGTATCCGAGTATTACACGAGCGTGGCAAAATCCATTCTGGAAGAGTTTAAGATCATGTCACAGCTCCGTGGCAATACCAATATCGTGAGCTATGAGGATCATAAGATCGTTCCCCGGGAGAGCGGAATCGGTTATGATATTTTGATCCGGATGGAACTCCTGACTTCGTTCTATGCATATCTGCAGAGTAAGGGCAATATGATCGGCCGGAGTGAGGTTCTGAAGCTTGGTATTGATATGTGCCGGGCGCTTGAGCTCTGCGAAAAAATGAATATCATTCATCGCGATATTAAGCCGGAGAATATTTTTGTGAATCATCTGGGCGATTTCAAGCTCGGCGATTTCGGTGTAGCAAGAGAGATGGAGGAATCCTTCTCCACCATGTCGAAGAAGGGAACCTATTCCTACATGGCGCCGGAGGTCTATATCGGCCGGAAGTATGATGCTACCGTGGATCTGTATTCTCTGGGTATTGTGGTATACCGGTATTTCAACGGCGGCCGGCTTCCCTTTGTGGAGCAAGGGAAGAAGATGCTCAGTGAATACCGCAATCAGTGTATGATGCGCCGGATCACCGGCGAAAAGATGCCGGCACCGGTGAACGCCAGCAAGCTGGAGAGTGCCGTAATTTTGAAAGCCTGCGCCTATGAGGCAAAGGACCGCTACCAGACAGCGCAGGATTTCCGGGAGGATCTGGAAGCTCTGCTGAACGGGAAGCCTGCGCTCAATCTGAATAAAAAGGCCGGCCAGCAGCTGCAGCAGAGACCTATGCAGCAGCAACCGCAGCGTGTGCCGCAGAATGCATACCAGCAGCGGCAGATGCAAAATGTGTACCAGCAGCGCCAGCAGCAGATGAATACCATGCAGCAGGGACAGCAGCGTTCTATGCAGCAGGGACAACCTATGCAACAACGCTCTGCGCAGCAGGGACAGCCGATGCAGCAGCGCTCTGCGCAGCAGGGACAGCCGATGCAGCAGCGCTCTGCACAGCAGGGACAACCTTTGCAGCAACGTTCGACGCAGCCGCAGCAATCGGCCCAGCCACAACGCTCGGTGCAGCAGACACCGCAGCAACCTGTTCAGCAACGGTCTGTTTCGCAGTCTATGCAGCCGCAAATGCAGCAGACGAGAAGTATGTCGCAGTCTATGCAGCCGCAAATGCGGCAGACGAGAAGTATGTCGCAGCCGATGCAGCAGCAAGGAAGACCTGTGCAGCAATCTGCACAGCAGAGACCGATGCAACAGCAGTCCGCACAGCAGATGCAGAGACCGGCTCAGCCGATGCAGCAAAAGCCCATGCAGGCTATGCCGCAGCAGACCATGTCTGCGCCGGCACCGCAAAAGAGCGGAAACGGTCTCTGGTACGCAATAATCGGTATTGGAATTGTAGCAATCATCATAGCAGCATTTTTTATCTTTGGGTAAAAGAGGAACACTTATGTATTGCAGAACATGCGGAGCACCGCTAGGCCCGCAGGATGTTTTTTGCGGAGTATGCGGCAGCAAAACCGGAATAGTTATGTCAACTAATATAGGGGATCATGCGGAATCTGTCCTTGCGGCGGCGAAGCATCAGATGATGCAGGGAGCGCCGAGGTCCAGTGACATTCTGGCCATTTCCAGTGTGCTTGACGCAGCACAGGAAACGGAAGAGGGTGGAACGGTTCTTCTGGAAGAACCGGGCGGAATCATTCCCGGTGTCAATGATCAGAATCAGGTGGAGAATTCCGGCTTCCGGGATCGCAGTATGTCGCTTCATACAGGCAGCGGCAGCGGAAGCGGTAGTGGAAGCGCAGGAGGCGCCGGCGGATTTTCCTTTGGCAGAGAAAATAGTGCGGAAACGATTCCCGGACTCTGGGAAGAGTGGAAGGTAAAGGAGCGAATCGGACAGGGTTCCTTCGGCTCGGTTTACCGGATCGAAAAACAGGATTTCGGCAGATCTGTTTTCTCTGCGTTAAAGGTGATCTCCGTTCCCCAGAATCAGGCGGATATTGATTCGCTTTACAGTGAGGGCATGTCCGAAGCAGAGATTTCCCACTACTACACGGATGCTGTGCAGAAAATTGTGGATGAGTTCGATCTCATGTCCCAGCTTCGCGGGCATTCGAATATCGTGAGCTATGAGGATCATAAGGTTATTCCGAAACCGGGTGGAATCGGTTACGACATCCTGATTCGGATGGAGCTTTTGAAGCCCTTTAATCAGTATCTCCGGGAGAACGGAAATGAGATCGGCCGGATGGAGGTACTCCGTCTCGGCGTGGATATGTGCAAGGCACTCGAGGCGTGTGAGACCATGCATGTGATCCATAGAGATATCAAGCCGGAGAACATCTTCGTGCATCATCTCGGCAGCTTCAAGCTGGGCGATTTCGGTGTTGCGAGGGAAATGGAACGGACCATGACGGTCATGTCCAAGAAGGGTACGTATTCCTATATGGCACCGGAGGTGTATGCCGGAAAGGAATATGACAGGACGGTTGACCTGTATTCGCTCGGCATCATGCTCTACCGTTATTTCAACGGCGGCCGGCTTCCCTTTGTGGAGCAGGGCATTAAGGTGACCAGCGATTATCGGGAGCAGGCGTTGATGAAACGAATCAGCGGCGTGCCGCTTCCGCCACCGCAGTATGCGAGGGAGAATATCTGGAAGGTCATTCAAAAGGCCTGTGCATTCCGGGCGGCTGACAGGTATCAGTCTGCTGAGGAAATGCGGAGAGATCTGGAGGAAGTTGCGGCGGAGGTAGCTGCCCGCGCACACGAGGAACCCGGCGGGTTCCTGGCAGAACGTATAAGCTCCGGTACGAAGAGCGCTGAAAAGGAGCAGAAAGCTGCCAAACGGGAATCCGGCCGGGATACAAAAAAGAATTCGATCAAGAATAATACGGATGAGGGGCGGAATGCCGCTCAGCAAAACAAGGGACAGAATACAGCGGAAAAGAATCTGTCCGGAGAAATCCGATCCACGGAAAAACGGGGAACGCAGGATAAGCCGATCAGGCCTGTGACGGAAGCCGAAGAGGAAAATGTGACTGTCAGCGGTGTTTACGGTTCGGCAAATCCTTCGGGAAAGAATAGTGTGGCCACAGAGAAAACGGTCAGACTTTCAGCGTTCTCTCCGAAAATAGATGCTGATGAGAATAAAACCGTCAGCAAGGCATGGTGGGATGAACGAAAGAAGCCGGAGGAAAAGGTAAATGCCGGCGATGAATGGTGGAATTACCGGAAGAAGGACAGCAATAAGAAAGATGTTTCACTTTCCTACTACAAGGCTAATATAAAAGAATTACCAAAGGAAGTGCCTTTTAAGCTTGTTGCAAGCATCATGCTTGCCGTAGCGATTGTTGCATGTATTGTTTTCCGGATGTATTCTGTTCAGATTATGTTTATTGCCATATTTGTTGTCATTTTTCTGTATATGATCGACAGATATTCTTCTGAAAAAAAGAGAAGAGCTTATATGGAAGAATATTATGAATGGGCAGAAGGGGAAATGAAGGGAAAAAGTGTTGATGTGACTTTGAACAGACTGAATCATGAGATGAAACAGGAAAAGGGTGCAGTGTTTTATGTGGTTTGTATTGTACTCCTGGCACTAGCCGGATTTGGTCTTCTCTTAACTTCGTTTTCCTGGTAGATGATATAAGATAAATATTTAATAAGGGGTTAACCATGAAAAAAGCCAGTCTATCCGCATATGCGGTAACGGATGTGGGACGCGTCAGAAAAAATAACGAAGATAATTTCTATGTAAACGGCTTTTATAAGACGGATACGGCGATGAACGATCTGGAGTATGAGGATCGGCCGCATATTGCCGAAGGCTTCTTTGCCGTGTGCGACGGCATGGGCGGAGAGGATAACGGAGAAGCTGCGTCTCTTTATGCGGTATCTGTGATGAAGGAATATCAGAAGGCCTTCCGGAAGGATTTTGAGGAGGCTGCCCAGGCGTATGTGGAGGCAGCCAACGAGCGGATATGCCAGGATATGCGGGCCATGTCCGTGCGGATGGGCTCGACGGTGGCAGGTCTTTATATCAAGAACGGTGTGGCCCGCAGCTTTAACTGCGGTGACAGCCGCGTGTATCTGCAGCATGAAGGGCAGCTCTTTATGATCACGCATGATCATACCCGCGCCCAACAGCTCGTGGATGCCGGTCTTTTGGCCCCGGAGGAGATGAACAGCCATAAGGGAAAGCATCAGCTGACCCTGCATCTGGGCATCTATCCGGAGGAGTGTGTGATCACGCCGTATATCTCCAGTCCGTTTGAGGTGGTTCCCGGAGATATGATCCTGATCTGCAGTGACGGTGTAACGGATATGCTGACGGATGAGGATATCAACCGGATCATTGATCCGGAGAAGAGTGCGGAAAAGAACGCGATTGAGATTGTGGAATGGGCGCTGGAACGGGGCGGCAGAGATAATACCACGGCAGTGGTGATTGCCGTTTCCTGAATCGGTTAAACAGATTTGGCTGTCTGAAAACAACAAATTGCGGCTTCTTCGGAGAAAAAGATGGAAGAGATTTTTGGATTATGGCCGGAGTGGAGCGTGGTCGGCAAGATTGGCCAGGGTTCCTTTGGTTCGGTATATGAAATTGAACGAAATGATTACGGCAATGTGATGCATTCCGCTCTGAAGGTGCTTTCCGTACCCCAGAACCCCGGGGATGTGGAGGCACTCGTCAGTGAGGGCATGTCCGATCAGGATATCCGTGATTATTACCGCGGCGTGGTGATGGACCTTGTCGAGGAGTTTAAGCTCATGGCGGAGCTCCGCGGCAATACCAATATCGTGAGCTATGAGGACCATAAGGTGGTCGAGCATATGGATGGCATCGGCTGCGACATTCTGATCCGGATGGAGCTCCTCACACCGTTTTATACATATATGAAGCAGCATGGAAACGACATTTATCAGTCGGATGTGCTGAAGCTTGGAATTGATATCTGCCGGGCATTGGAGGTCTGCGAGAATTACAAGATCATCCACCGGGATATTAAACCGGAGAATATCTTTATCAATAACCGGGGCGATTTCAAGCTGGGCGATTTCGGTGTGGCCCGGGAGATGGATAAGACAGTATCCATGATGTCCAAAAAGGGAACCTATTCCTATATGGCGCCGGAGGTTTTTCTCGGTGAGGAGTATGATGCTACGGTAGATATTTATTCACTCGGCATCGTGCTTTACAAGTATTTCAACGAAGGCCGGCTTCCCTTTGTGGAGAGGACAGGCAATGTATCCAGCGAATATAGGCAGAATGCCATGATGCGCCGGATCAAAGGGGAGCCGCTTCCGGCACCCGCGCAGGCGGATCCGGAGCTCTCGGCCGTAATCTTAAAGGCCTGTGCACCGGCGGCGCGAGACAGATTCCGGACAGCGGGCGAGTTTCGGCGGAATCTGGAAAGTATACTCGAAACAGGAAAGAATCTTCTTACCGATGAACCCTCTGCCGGAGGTATGACAGGTGGAATGCCTTCCGGTATGGCCGGCGGGATGTACGGAGGAATGCCCGGCAACATGCCCGGAAACGGCATGCAGAATTACGGTACCATGGGAGCAACGGCGCGGGCCTATCCGCCATCGTTTACGCAGGGCGCAGGATATTCTCCCTATGGCGGCCAGCCGCCGGTAAGGGAGTCTGTGATTCCCAGTGTACCGGCCATGCCGGCACCAAAGCCGTCCGCACAAAAGAAAAGCATGGCACCGCTGATTGTTTTTCTGACGATTGCGGTTCTGGCGATTCTGGGCGTTGCTTTATTCTTCCTGATGAAAAAGTCGGATGATCAGGAAGATGGTTCCGAGGCAAAGGCGACGGAAACCGTAACTGAGACACAGACCAGTGAACTTACGACAGAAGCATCGACGAAGAAAGAGACAGTCGTTGCGGAAGACGGAACGCTGATCGGTAAGAATTATAACTTTAAGCTGATCAAAAAGGCCATTACCGACAGTGTGGCCCCGATGGATACTTCGGGAGAATATACCTACTATTCACCGAGGGAGGAAGGCAAGGTATATATCGATCTGCAGTTTACGGTCACGCACACCGGTTCGGGGACGAGTGACTGGAATGATCTGATGCGGTTCGTTTCCATTAAGCCCAGCATGGATGTGACGGTGACCTGGTTTGTTTCCTCCGGCTCGGAGATCAAAGAGGCCGATCATACGCCGGCGGATCCGGATGGCAGTGAGGTAGTGCATCTGGCCCTTGTTGTTCCCGAGAGTGTGCGGGATCAGAATAACGTTTCCGTTACCATCAATCTGGACGGAAGCGATTGTGTCGTAAATTTGGATTAGGTGATTATGGGAACAAACGAAAAAAAACTGCTGATCACCGGCTGCTCCGGTGCGGTGGGAAGAGCAATCGCAGAGCTTGCCCTCGAGGAAGGATGGTCAGTGACCGGCCTTTTGCATAAAGGGTCTTCCCGAAATGAAGCATTGTCCCGGCTTGCCGGCTTTCAAGTGATTGAGGCTGATCTGTCGGATTACGCGGAGCTTACGGCAGAAGATATCGGACATGCGGATGCGGTAATCCACCTTGCCTGGTCGGGAACGACGGGAGAGGCGCGAAACGATGCGGCGCTTCAGCTGAAAAATGTGGAATACACACTGGAGGCTATCCGTCTGGCCAAAAGAATTGGGGCCGGGGTATTTGTCGGCGCCGGATCGCAGGCGGAATACGGCGTTAAAAATGAACCTTTGACACCTTTTCTTTCCGTGAACCCGGAAACCGGATACGGAATCGCTAAGTATACAGCGGGACGGCTCGGTGCCATGCTGGCAGAAAACCTGGGAATTCGATTTAACTGGATCAGGCTTCTTTCGGTCTATGGACCGGATGACCGGCCGGGGTCACTCATTTCCTACGTGATCCGAACGTTTTCGGAAGGGAAGAGTCCGTCTCTTACACCTTGTACGCAGGTTTGGGATTATCTTTACAGCCGGGATGCGGCAGCGGCCTTTCTCAGCTGCGTAGAAAAGGGAAAAAACGGAAAGACCTATGTGATCGGGAGCGGGGAGAAGAGAACGCTGAAGGATTACGTAGAGGAAATCCGGTACATGATAGCACCGGATACGGAGCCGGGCTTTGGAGAAAAAGCGTTTTATCCGGGACAACCGCATTATCTTGTGGCGGATTCTTCCGCCATCACACGAGATACGGGATGGGTTCCGAAGGTGAATTTTCGCGATGGGATTCGGCTATTACAGAAAAAGCTTGCAAAATAGCGGATAATGGGCTATAATGGGACTATCTTAAAAAGAAAAAAATTATGTAGTAAATATCTGGGATGTTCGATAACTTTTACATATTTTGAACCTACATCTTATTATAGGGAATCACTGCTAAGCAGTCGGATGACCGGCCTCCTCTGAGTGGACTTCAGAAGGCTGTTTGAGGATACCCACCTGACTTCGCTAGGAGTCAGAAAGTAAAAGCCGGCATCTTGGATATTTATTACATTCAGAATTAGCAGCGATGAGCTGCTTTTCTTCGTTTGTAAGCAACGAGGCAAAGTACGAGATGAGGGGAGTTGCCGCTTGCGGCAACGTTGCTTACACGGTTGCGGGGAGATTATGGCACAGAATCCGGAACAGAAAACTGAAAAGCCCGAGGATCGGGATAAGATCCTTCGTCCGGATTTCCGGCATGAGAGAGAACTGCGGAATAAAATCCTGCAGGATGTTTTAGATTGGGAAAAAGAGCATCCGGAAGCAGTTTCCGCATTTGAAGAAGAAAAAGATGCGGAGCTTCAGGCAGAAAAGGATAAGAGAAAAGGAATTCGGAACCGCCTGCATTACCGGGTGGTAACAATCTCGGAATTTGCAGCTGGCATCGGCGATCAGCATATCGGGGCCTTTGCCGCGCAGAGCACCTTCTTTATTTTCCTGTCCTTCTTTCCGCTGTTCAACGTGATCCTGACCATCGTGCGGATTCTTCCCTTTACGGAAGAGGAGCTGGTGTACTTCGTGAGCCAGGCCCTTCCGGAACAGTTTCGCGTCTACGTGGCGAACATCATCAACGATATCTATTCCAATACAACCGGATCTGTAGCCATTATATCTATTCTTTTGGCTGTCTGGTCGGCCGCGAAGGGCATCATGTCCATTCGGAACGGTCTCAATGAGGTATATCGTTCCCGTGAGCAGAGAAATTATTTCCTGATCCGGGGAATCAGTTCGATTTATACCATCCTGGTCATCCTGCTGATCATCATCATGATCCCGTTCAACATTTTCGGACGGCAGCTTTTCCACTACATTACAAAGAATTTTGTGGATTTCAGTAATTTCACGTATTTCATTTTCGGTCTTCGAACCGTTGCAACGTTTGTGATGCTCTTTCTGGTTTTCTGGATCATGTATACGCTGATTCCGAACCGGAAGCTGCGCTTTAGACGACAAATGCCCGGTGCGTTTTTCACAGCGGGCATGTGGATCTTCATGACAAAGCTTTT
>Ga0310691_10005944_pt1 | contig 13161 bp, 18 predicted proteins | sample 176DNAGHGlowgp2_FD_203887 | JGI IMG/M metagenome (GOLD analysis project Ga0310691, IMG submission 203887) | Sheep rumen microbial communities from Palmerston North, Manawatu-Wanganui, New Zealand - 1766 DNA GHGlow gp2 (v2) (version 2) | ecosystem: Host-associated > Mammals > Digestive system >... | reverse complement strand
AGAAACTATTCAATTAGTATAGTAGTTATGTTCCGGCCCTGGGCGATTCGATTTGATTCGATTTGATTCGGGTCGATTCGATTATGATAACCAAGCCATCAAATTAGTACCGATTGAGCCGCCGCCTAAGAAATATGCGCAAACAGTATTAGCGGGTATACTAACTGTTTTAGTTTGACCACTTGTAACTATTCCTGAATTTATTTCTGACACGCTACCATCGGCACATAGGCATGTACAGTATACTCTATTTTCGCTACCGCCAGACTGCAAGCTAACATTAAAATTAGCATAAGCTTCGCCAACATAGCAGGCGCCGACATTAGCAGCAGTTGTGATGTGAAGTTTATTATCTGCTGTTGGTGGATCAGGAAGATTAATTGCACTACCAACATTAAAATTTTTTATAAGTGCCATCGTAAAACCTCCTTAGTTTCTAATTACTGCGCCGACTGGTGTAGCGTCAGACTGTGCAGGTATAGTAATAGTAACACTATTTGCAGTAGTAGTAACTGAAGTCGGTACAATTGTACCGTCTCCAACGTACCAATCTACAAAAGTAGTAGCGCCGATTGTAGCGGCAAAGGTAAGAGTTGCACTTGTAGATCCTGCTGCAATTGTGCCGCGCTGCGCTTCAACTGTCTGTACTGGGGTACCAGTTGCAAGCTCATCAATTGCTTCCTGAACGTTTGTAGCGCTAAGACCTGACTGAGTATTATCATATGAAACATCATCAGCGCTGGCAGAACCGCCGCCGCCCTGACCAATTTCAGACATAACTTTTACTGAAGTCCATTTTGCAGGATCGAATACTTCACCAACGTTAATAGCAGTAGTACATTTATAAAGCGTATTCTGATAGATTGCATAATCTCCGACTGCATATGTAGCGGAAGAATCATAAACGTTAGCGATTGTATAAGCGAGCTGTGCTACACCTTCAACAGATCCGCCGACCTGAGCTATATTAGTAGCATTCTGGCCTATTGCTGTATTTTGATCGTCATTAACGCCCTTAAGTTCAGCGATAGCGCCTGTTAAACTCTGTGCAGTTGTTGGAAGTTCTACGCTGCCGATTTCGGTTTTGATATCACCGATATCATTTTCAATATCAGTGATGCGACCTGTTAAACCTTCAGCGCCTATAGCGTCCTGAAGCTCCTGAATATCTTCAGCTGAAGCCGCTTCCGCGTCTGCATTAGCTTTTAATGCAGTATCGATCTTCAGCATATCGCCGTTATAATCAACGAGCCATGCGGGTTTATCTGTTCCGAGGAACTGCGATAATTCATAGTTTGCTGTTGCATTAGTATGTGCCATGATCTTTTATCTCCCTTCTTATGAAGCTAAGATTGTTTTACCATAAAAATCATAATCAAATGCAGTTATAGCATATGCATCATATGTAGCTGCATCAAGTTCCAAAGAATCATATTCAAGCGCTGTTAGATCGTTCGTCCTGAAACGATCATACATATCAAGTATTACGTTCTGGATTGTTGTATATTCTCCGCTAAATGGTGAATACATATAGCCCACTGATTTCTTTTCGATCAAGAACCATTTAGCAAGATAATCATAATCGTATGCCCTGAGAGCTTCAGCGTCATAATCGGCTGCGCTAAGTCCTAATGAATCATAATATGCAGCTCTAAGTCCCCAAGCGCGTAAGTTATGATGTTCTATATCGAATGCATTCTGTACTGTATCTTCAAGGCCAGTAGCGGGAACAATAACGCGTGTAGTTGGATCTATACGTATATTATCAATCTGGTCCTGAAGATATGCTTCGCGCTCATCTGTGTACTCTTTAGCGCTTTCAAGATTTTCAGCTATCTTAATATCATATAGATCTAAGGTATTTTGAACGGAGTTACGAAATTGTGCCATTTCGGTTCTAATTTCTGCAATCTCGCGCTCTATCATAGCTTGCATCTGAGCTATAGCATTGCGAAGCTCTTCGCGAAGATCTTCTTCAGTCTGTGTAAGCTCTTCGCGGAATAATGCAAGCGTATCATCTACATACGTTTTTAATGCTTCAAACTTAACAGTTAAGCGCTGTTCAAGTTCCTGAATTTGAACTTGTAAATCCCGTTCAAGCTCTGCGAACTTTTCGCGGAATTCTGCTTCCAGATCCGCGAACATCTGGCGCACTTCTCTTTCAAAATCAACGATTTCTTTACGCAGTGCGATAATATCAGCTTTAATAGCTTCAATATCTTCTTCAGCTTTATCTACTCTTTCATTAAGTTCGGCGACTTTTGCGGATAACCTTTTGTATTCTTCGATTAACCAACCTAAATCGCTGTCGTATGTTCTTGTATGTGGGAATTCGAAATAACTCATTGTATTAACTCCCTTCTATCAGTATACACACATAAACAAATCATTCTCAATTAATGATACGATATTTTGATAAATATTGAAAGTAGCAGTTAATGCAATTTCTTGCCTTGCCATATCCTGAGCGGTAGTAACGCCAATATTACCATGAATATGGTTATTATCAACATTAGTATCAGTTTTGCCATATTGAGTATTAATATTTTCGCCGTGGGTGGTTGTGTCTGTCATATCTGTTGTAGTAGTAATAGTTTCGCCATGCTGCAATGTCGATTTATCCGCAGGTTGATATGTTGAAGAATTCATAGCACTGGTAGTGTCTTCAGTAATATCTGTACCGCTATGAGCTTCTGTAACTGTTCCGCCTGTTTTGTCAACGTCCTGACCCGAATGCACTTCGGTATCAGATCCACCCAAAGTATTTTTACCCTGTAGATGTTCCCATCTATCATAGTTTTCGAGCGGATTATAATTTTGAGCTGCTAACCTCATCAAGTGTTCAATGTTCCATTTATGCGTTAAAAACCAAAGATTAATAGCATTTTTAAAAACGTCTGGCTCATTAAATCTGGGAACTGCATCACCCAGAGCTAAAACGATATTAGAAGACATGATGTCATGATCCAAAGATATTGTATAAACTGGTTCGTCTGGGTTATCTGTATGAACTGTTATTGTATCTGGTAACACGTAATCATCTAATATAGTTTTATCCCATCGAAGCATATCGTTAAGATTAATATATTTACGCATTTTCTACGCCCTCTGTTTGCCCCTGTGACGGGTTTTCATTAAACTTACGAAGATTTACACTAAGACCCAAATTATAAAGCTTGTTGGCAACGTCAACGCCTTCCTTGATGTTGTCTATCCAATGCTGCACATTAAAGTTAACTTCCATGTTATTAGCATTGACTTCATCAGTGATTAAGCGTTCTTTTTTCTCGAAATTATTGTTATTGATTCCGATCTCTGTTAAAAATTCATTAACGATAGCTCTCTTCAATTCCTGAATGTCGTTTGCAACATAATTTTCTTTTACATGATTAAAAAAGAAGCTATTTTCGCTGATCTGATCGCGCTTAACAAATATAGCGGGTTCTCCTGAAGATAACTTGTCATACATTAGCTTCATATCATCAGACTGCTTCTTATCTTCAGCAAGTCCGATAAATGCGACTTTACTATTCATAAGATTTACTGCTATTGAAGAATCACACATAGCAAGTAAACATGAATAGCGGCGAAGCATCTTATCAATGCCCGTATAATTGTATTGTAGCTTTACAACTGCGCACGTTTCGCCGATGATCCTCTCAAAATTGCCTAATACTGGATTAGCTACGACTGCGCGCGTTGGGTGATTGAATACGTTGATCCCAGTAAGACCCGCAGCAAGTGGAAGAACGCCCGCGGGTGTATCTGTTATAATGAATAACCCATCTAAAAACAGATGCGTTAACATATAATCAAGATCCCAGTCTTCGGGAATGTTCCCAAATTCCAGAATAGCGAAAACCTTTTTTAATAAGAACTCGCGATAATACAGTGCTGACAGATTCGCAACTCCGTCAACGTCTGAAGGCTTAATCGCAAAAAAATCATTAACTAAGTCGCTGTATGGTACATTTTCCCAGTAAGTAGAATGTGACATTTTATCTCCTCATTCGATATAAATACCAGAATCAAGTAACGAGTTAATTTCTTCTATTTCCTGCATCGTGATAGCTCCCGCGCTGATCTGATCCGCCTTAACTGAAAATCCTCTGGTTTGAACATATCCCGAACTAGGAAGAGTATTCATGCTAATAAGTGCGGGTTCGCCCCCAATCGCTGCGATATTATGCGGATTTTCTGCGGTATCGTGGCATATAGTAAAACATTTAACAGTGCCAATAGTAACAGCTGCTGAAGCTCCTGAAAGACCGCCGCCGCTGCTACCAGTATCAAGCATTGAAAACGCGCCACTTGCAGCACTTCCCGCAACAGCTAAAGCACCCGCAGCACCACCAGTAGCAACACCTGCAGCAACGCCTAAAGCAGTTTTAGCGGCTGTTCCTACTATGCTTCCCTGAATAGCTCCGCCGCGGCCGATCATGAAATGACTACTTGCGTCGCCTGAAGTTGAATAGATTTCTTTATCATCGGCATAAACAAATACTGTAAAAGTTCCATCAACTTTAGACACGCAGTATCTAATCGATAAATAAGATAGTCCGTATACTTCAGATACCGCAATCGGGATAGTTCCAACAAGTGGAAGTGATAGAAATATCTTTGTATAAGGTGAAGAATTACGCCAGTCATTAAATTGCCATGGTATGTTAACTGATGTTGGAATAATATGAACGCCGTCAAGTTTTCCGCCTACTACGTTAGTTCTGTATTTACCTACTACCAGTCTATTACCAGTATCAGCGGGTAATTTCCAGGGTGTCCACCATGCGTCACGATAATTTTTTGTGACATCTCCTGAGTAAAGCATATTACCCACAACTAAGCATATATTTTCAAGCCAGTCGGCCGTAAAGTTACTAGAAATATCGTCCCATATATCACTCCATACGGGTATAAGATCTATGAGATCGTTATAACTTCCAACTTTAAAAGCGCCGTTATTAGTTTCACCAGTAATATTTACAACATAGCTCCCAGTTGTAAAATCAAGCTCTGGAACTGTGGCAGTTGCTTCAGCTCTGGTAGCATTTGCTTTAATTCCCAGTCGCTGATCTGGTATAGAATTATTAGTATGTGTATAGTGTTCAACGAATGCGGGAGTATTTAATATAAGGCTCTTCCATGTAGCCAGAACGTCAACATGACAATGAATCTCAAAAAGATTATCATGCACCTGAACGATATCATTAACAAAATAATATTTATCGTCGAAGTATACTTCGGCCCACTTCGGGAATACTTCTGTATCAAGGCTTAAAATGAATACAGGATCTATCATCGAACAATTATCCTTCAGATAGATTTCAAATCTTGAAGCGGGTGGAAGCTGCCTTGTAGAATTTTTTCGCTTATTACCAGATGCAACAGATAGTATCATATTAGTATACCTTTAAAATATGGCGCTATGTTGCTGGATTACATAGCGCCAAAAGTGAGAGAAACTAGGGAATAACAGGCAGTCGAAACCTGAGAACCCTTTAATTAAGAGTAAATGTAGTAATATTTTCGCTAAGATCTATGAAACGAAGATCCTTTTCATGCCAGTATGTATTGTAATAAGCACCTGCAGCATTTACGGGAGTTGTAAGCACTGTTTCGTCGCGCTTATATACGCCCATTGCGTCGCGGTCATTCATAATACCTATTACATTTTCTACTGTAGTAGCGACCTTATCAGAAGGTCTTACGATATCAACGCTGTATGGAGTTTCTTCGCTCTGCCAAAAATTGATAGAAGATACAACGCCTTCAGCCTTCACAAGCTCTTCATGAAAAGCTTTATACTGCACAACTGTTTCAAGCCTTCTAAGGAAAGGTGAAAGAATACGAAGTCTAATATCTTCGTCTGGAGTAAATGTTGCAACGCTGCCATCATTATGCATCACTGACATATCATTAAAGCTATCACGTGTTGTATTAAGGATCGCAACAGCATATGCAAGAAACTTATCATTGTGCATTGCACCTATACCAGTAGGAACACTTTCACCAGTTTCGGTATTATACATAGAAACGAGAGGAATTTCACGAGCTGAGCCGTTAACTTCAGCTATACCAGTAGCTATAGTGATCCTTGACAGATTCTCAAGAGATACTTCTATAGCATTCCTGACTTCACCGAAAACTATACCGATAAATGATCCCATAGCATCAGCGCTCTGAAATGCTTCTTTCAGTGTTTCACGCTGAATAGTGATATGGAACTGGTAAGGTGTTCGGGTAACGAACAGCTTCTGTTTTGCTTCGGGCTTTGCTACCTTGTAATGATCAACAGACTGACCATCAGTAAGCCCGTACATCTCATCTTCTTCAGCTTCTGGCATAACAACTTTTATCTTCTGAAGAATTGCGCCATACTCGAAATCGTTCAGAACCATATCACCGAGCTTATTACGATATTCTCTGAAGCGTAAAATAGTTCTTCCGATCCTCTGAGCTAACGTATTAATAAATGCTTCTGTATTACTTGATGTTGATAATACAGTATTACCCAGTGATATTAGCGCTGAAGTGTCAGCAACTGTTAAAGATGTTTCTCCGAATGCCTGAGAGTTAATGTCATTAACCAGTGCATAAATCTGTTCAGTAGTCATTTTTGCTCCTTCCTATTCTTCGTCATAAACATATCATGTATCAGATCTTCACTTGACTTTGCAGGTTCTGAATGATCTATCTTACGAGCTAAAGTAAAATTTAGCTCTTTAGCACTTTTTAAGTCTTCCTGAGTTTTCTTTGATTCTTCCAATAACTTATCATTTTCAGTTTTGAAGCTATCCCGTTCAGCTTCTACGTTCTTAAGATCCGATTGTAATTTCTCTTCAGATGTTAAAAATGCGTTCTTTTCTTCTTCAGATAATGCGTTAAACTGTTCTAATGTCATGTTCTCTCACTCTCCTTTATCCAAGATAAGGAACGACGGGTAATCAACCAGCGCGCCGCTTCTGGCGGGTGATTGTGCGCATTTCATCGTTCCTTATAATACAATATTACGATTATTGACCGGACTAGTCAAGACTAGTCCTAAAGTCAATAATTAAGTATATCCATCATTTTGCTTTTAATAGTGAAATTTTCGAAATATAATCGACCTGCTGCATAATATTCGACTAATTTAAGGCCATAATGATGCATAAATAACATACGCTGGTCACGTGAATTAAATTCGGGAACATTCTGAACACGGGTATATGTTAAATAGTAATGATTATCATGTTTATGTTTGTATAGATATATATCATCGATCTTGCATACTCCAACATATTCAATAATTTTTCGCTTCTTGATCCCAGTAAATGAATCGTTGGCAAATGTATTATTAATTGCTTCGTCGTAAAATTCTGTTCCTTCAGTCATTCTATATAATGCAGTATCTTTCTTCATTTCAGACACATTTGATTTAGGCAGCATAATAGTATAATCGCGACTTGTTCTCGTTTCTATTCCATTTTTCAGCATTTCTTCGATGATGGTAATAAGTCCGTATTTTGACAGAATAGGATTGTCAAGCTTCTGGGCGTTGGATAAGAATATGACTTTCAAAGGCTCTTCGCCTTCCAATTCTCTATCCCTGTTTACTGTTTCATAGAAATTTGAAAAAGTCGCGAACTGGTCAAATGTAAGCGTTGACAGTTCTATGAATTCATCAAATAGTACATACTTTACATCAGATAGATCTACGCCCCTGAGATTCTCAAAAGTTGACAAGCTGCAAGCGTATCCGTATACAGTTTCTTTTACGAGCTTCTTACCTTCGTACATTTTTTCGCTGATTATATAATGTTCAGATTCTGGTACGATCTGAACCGATCTGCCCCGCAGCTTATTCCATTTTTTAAAAGGATTTCCGAACTGGGTTGCAGATTCTTTGAGCTGTATTGACTTATTTCGCATATAAATAAAAGGTGATCCCTTCATGAAATTCTGATCCATAAATAAATCAATTGTACCGAAGGTTTTACCAATTCCACGACCGCCAATAATAAAAGTATAGGGCCTGATCTTCTGGATATAATTTCTAAGTTCGAACCATACAATGACTTCTTTATTTTTCATATTGACCACCTCAGTCAATGACATATTATAAAAAAGGTGGAAGCCGTGAAACTTCCACCAGTAACAAGTACGAATATTATTAAGTTACATTACATATCAATCCAGTTAACGCCGTAGCAAGTCTTTGAATTTTTTTCGTAAGTTTCGATTGTGAAGCCTACCTTGCCCGCATTGATATCCTGAAGATCTTCTTCGGTGAATTCCTTCATATCTGAAAGCATATACGACGGAAAATTACAAATGCAGCTATCCAGATACGCAGACGGAGCATCTCCAAATTTACCTTTTGTGTTTACATAGTAGCCATGAAAGCGATATTTTGCTTCAGATCCGTTAGCATCATATAGCTCTTTTAGGGTCTTGAATGCGGGTGATTCGCCATAGTCTGGCACATTGGTAAACTGCTTACGATTGTGACGGTTTGCAAAACTCATATTATTCCTTCTCTGTATCGATTTAGCGGATACAGTCGCTTTAGGGGGAGCGGCGCCGCTCATAGGGTAAGCGGCGCTATCCATTGTTAATAGGTAACAGTGAACCGAGGTTCACAATAGGCTATGCGGGATTCGAACCCGCAGACGTTCGTTGATATCTGACCTATCCCGTTAACGTCGTCCCCATTAGTCAGCTTATAGCCTATCAATCACGATTGAATGTGTTCATGAGTACTTCAACTCGAATCTGAACAATATGATAATATCATACATTTTACATATATTCAAGCTCTTCGATGTCCTGATACCATCTGTCAAGAAGATATTCAAACGAATCAGTGATACCGATTGTATATACATCATTGATAAGTGCTAAATTAGATCCATTTTCGATGTGTTCCCCGTCAATGATAACATCATGGATATCAGAATCATTATAGAATGCCACTATATGACCCGATTTCGGAATAGTTTCACCGATTGTAAAATGATCGAATCCGTTATCCTTAAAATACTTCGCACCGATTTTTTTATCAACGCCCGCTATAGTTGAAATATATGTACCATCTGGAAGCTCTAAAAGATATTTTTTAGCGCCCAGGGTTTTGAATTTTGTGTATGTTCCTTCATAATCCCAAGTACCCAGATAGAAGGTTATACCATCTTTATTCTTCGCAAATGCGCCCGCCAGAATCGCAGCTTCTTTAATCTTTTCGTTGATCTTTTCGAAGTCTTTTCGATGGTCATTTTTGCACTTGATAGAATCGGTATCGACATAACATACATCTTTACCGACTACATTAAGCATATCACGCAGCCTTTTTCTACTATTGGCAGTAACCCATACTCCCCACTGGTAACTTAAAAAGTTATTACGTGACTTATAATATTTCTGAAGAACTGCTTCAAGATCTGGTTCAGTTTCAACATATTTACCATCTTCATATTTTACTTCGCTTTGGTCGATTCTCATTACCATCATGCCATATAGTGCATTTAGAAGCGCTTTAGCTCGATTATACTCATATTCTTTACCTTTAACGCCTTTAAGTTCAGTTTTTAAGCGATAATATTTCATGATGCAATCACGCAACTCTTTAGGAAGATAACCTTTTTTCGCTGCAAAAAGCTTCTTTTCATTATAACGGATCTCATCAAAATCATATTCATTCATGATGATTTTATAATCGATCTCGGTTATAGTCATTACTACCGCGCCAGTAGCTTTTAAAAGTCGTCCATTATCTTCGATTCTATGGTGTATATCTGGTATTGTCGTACATTTCGAAATAGGTATATAAGGAATGTTGCAACTGCCTTTATACTTCGGATTAACTAGCATGATTTCCATTAGTACAGCATCTTCATCAAAATTAAGCTTATAGAAGGTATCTAATGTAATTTTTCTGAAGGCCGTCATTGGATATTTATCCATCATCATAGAAGCGGGATAAGATGATGTTATATCAAATGATTGAATATACTTAAGTAGTTTATTAACTATCTTTCGATTCGCGTGAGTATCGCCGCCCCTGAATGCAGCGCGGCACATTTGATATAGTTCTACAGTTAGTGCCAGATCCAGAAATTTTTCGCGGTTCTTCCTGTTCTGGCGCATCATAGTACGCGCGTCGTTCCGTACGTAACCCGTAGAGGTCATTGGAATATGAACGACGTTAAATTCTTCATAACGCGACTTAATGCACTCTACAAGGCCGCGTACATCGTTATAGCAGTACCCTTCTTCATATTCTGATAGTTTATATGATGGTGTTCGAAGTATATCGTAATTAAATTCCTGACCTGATAGCTTGCAATGAATAACGTTCTTTTCGTGTTCGCAGAACTTTTCTAGCTTCATGTTAGATAATGCCAGAGAATCACGGAATTCTATACCATTTTTAAGAAGGATCTTAAGCGGCTTATACTTATCAACAAAAAATCCATCTTCGAATTCAACAAATTTCCTCATGAACTGCCATTCAAACGATAGATTATGAACATAGACTACTAATCTATTTTGATAAGATAAGTTTAGTCTATGCTCAAGATATCCGATCAGCTTTTGAAAGTCCTTCCATGTTCGACCAAATACAACCTCATCATCGAAGCAAAACTGCCAGTGATACATAAATGCATATGGCCTAAATTCACCCTTTTTAAGTGGTCTGTTCTGGTCGTAAACGTCCAGAATTTTTAATAGCTGATCCGCTTCATTGGTTATATCATCTGGGAATAGATCTGGCCTATACGAATGCAATTCATCATATACAGTATCTACGTACCTACCAGAATTCTTTAATAGTCTGACCTGATTAAAGTATCTCTTGCGTATATAATCGAAGTCGGTTATATTATTCTTCAGATTCTCCGTATATCTAATCTTTAGACTACGAATATACTTATAAATATCTTCATCGCGATACGTCCAGATATCTTCTTCTATATTGGTCGTTTCAATATCGAAGGCGCAAGGGATATCAATATAATTGACGTAACCGCCTTTATGATCCCGCTTTTTGTAGTCTTTAGATGAATAGAGCTTGCCAAGATAGGCAAGCTCTTCAATCTCGTAAATTTTTTCTTGCTGCATCGCATCAACTCGTTTACCATTACGATTTAACACGATAGGAACATTAATAGTCCTCATTATATATGTTTCTCTCCCGATGTGAATGCGTTCCAAACCATATCCAGATCTGCACTATCTCCCGCGCGAACATACTCATTATATAATCTGGATAATCTCCCAACTGGTACACCTTGATTTATAGCTTCCGAAGCCTGAGCTATTACATTTGAACCGAAGTTTTTTTTCAGTTCTTCAAAATGCTTATTAGATAGAAAACGATTTAAAGCGCGTTCTTGCTGAAGCTTCGACATTCCTTCCGGTGGCGGCTTAACAAACGATTGCGCTGTGATCCTTCCGCGTTTATCTCGCTTTGGCCGCGTTAATGCTAAGTATTGATTATGCTGGCGCTCAAGTTCTCCCGTAACAGTTGATGTTTTAGCTTTTAGGAATTTTTCAGCACGTTTCATATTAGATACCATAGTATCAATATCAAGGTTCTTTGATTGTGATATAAAATTACCATCTAAGTTCTTGCGATATTGTTTTAATGCACCCGTATCCATGCCGTGCCGATCTAAATTTCTTGCGTTCTGATTAGCTCTTTTTACTTCTTTAACATATTGCGTTCTAAGCTGTTCGAGAGCTTCAGCATCTCCGCGTTCAGCTGCTTTAGCTTTTCGAGTGATCCATGCAGTACCGATTATAATAGCTTTTGCCATTTTTAACCCCTTTCATATTTAATGATAAAGAGTTGCAAATTAATTATAATCTCGATTATCAAATATCTTCAATTGGTAATAACTCATGAATTCTATCTAACATTATCGAAGCTGCTATTTTGTCATAGCCATAATTTTTCATATCATCGACCAGACGCACAAAATCTTTAGCTATTTGAACTGCATCACCTTTATATATTATTGGTGAATCTTCATTACTCGGTACATGAATCATTATGCCACCTCTCAACCCTGTTTATAAAATCAGCTTTATTTTTTCTGATTACTCCCTTAACAATATCATCAAATAACCTTGAATCAATCTTGTATATCTCATTAAGCATGGTACAAGCTTCATGTAATATCAAAAAGCCATCGCCTTTAATTTCAACCTGAATATCAGAATGCGGATCGTCCTGATCCTCAGCGCGTACATATATCATATATTTCTCCAACCTTTCTCCCCGTAATGTTTAGCGATTTTAATCAGATTTTCATTAAGAATCACGATATTTTTATTTAGTTGAAATACATATGATATTAATACAATCTGAAACGCGCAAATCATAAAAAGAAATATTTCTATCACTTTTCATCATCTCCTTCACTAACATCAAAATGCTGTTCTAGTAACCTCATTAACACCTTTAATTTAACATTTGAAGGCAATTTGTCCGTTATTCCTTTCAGTATATCAACATGATCGTTATGAAAACATAACACTTCATCTACTATGTCAGATCCTTTACCTTCCACGTCTACAACAGTTTTAACCTGATCTTCTTCACTAATAAATTCAATTCTTATCATCTTCAAACTCCCAACCTTCAATTATTTCATTAACAGCATCGGCAAAAACAGAATCCTGATAATCTCGAGCATTGTCTGTTGAATAACATTCAGTATGCGCCTTTAAAATATCTTCCATAGCAAGTCTAAGCTTTAATCGGTTTTCATACTCAGATTCAGGCCATGAAAATGTTACAATTGGCTCATTATGGCATTTTGAATAATCAATTTTGTCCATTATTTCACACCCCCGATTCGATGATATGCATCTTTTACCCTCTGGATCTTCTCATATCGCTTATACTCTTCAATCAGAAACGCAAGCGCCGCCGATCTGGATCTAAGGGCGTATCGTTCGCTGATCTCATTTAATAGCTCAATATGATCTGGTCGCATCGTGTAGGTACATCTTTTCAATTCTTCCATAACATAATCCTTTCTTACAACGTCGCATATAGAACAAATATGCATATAAATATTGATCCTAGAAACATAATAATAAAAAATATCGGGTTATCTATATCATGTTTCATAACTTAACTTAACCCCCTTTCAATAATATATTGTATTACAA
>Ga0310691_10005942_pt1 | contig 13163 bp, 10 predicted proteins | sample 176DNAGHGlowgp2_FD_203887 | JGI IMG/M metagenome (GOLD analysis project Ga0310691, IMG submission 203887) | Sheep rumen microbial communities from Palmerston North, Manawatu-Wanganui, New Zealand - 1766 DNA GHGlow gp2 (v2) (version 2) | ecosystem: Host-associated > Mammals > Digestive system >... | reverse complement strand
ACATCAACAAGGATCTGACGGTACCCTCGGCGTTGTTCAACAATGCCACGTCGTTCACGGATCCTCAGGGTGTGGTGCGCCGTCCGTTCAACAATTTTCTGCAGCAGGCCACCACCCTCGACCAGTATGGGAGACCGTTTGCGGAATTGGCGAATCTCTCCATCTCGGGCGAGCCGTCTGTGGAGTTTGAAAGTGACGCGGTTTTTGTGGAAATGGAGGTCTGTAACACAGGAGAGGCAGCTCTTTTACCACCGATGTCTGTATCCGTCTATACGGTTTCCGGTGAGTTGGTGCAGACGGAGGGACTTGCGCAGGGACTTTTGCCGAACGAGTGCGTAACCGTTGCATTGTCAATAAGTCAAGAAATGATGAGGCAGTTTGAAAATCCCTATCCGCTCCGCATCGCTGTCAACGACAACGGGGAGGGTACGGCGCAATATGGCGGGCTGCAGCCCGAATGCGACACAACGGACAATTTCACCCACATTGACGGTCGGCCGTGCCAGATGACCGTTCCCAACGTCATCACTCCAAATGGCGACGGGATTAATGATGTTTTCGAGCCGCAGCTGGAGGGGAATTTTGTCAGTTTGGAGATGGAAATCTTCGATCGCTGGGGCAGAAAGGTGTATGAGCAGCAAGGCAAGGATGAGCTCCGCTGGAGTGCCGCAGATGTACCCGATGGGGTTTATTTTTGTTCGATAGAATTTTTCTGTGCCTTAAGTGCCAAGAAGCGTCAACGGATGAACACGAGTATTACGGTGGTGCGGTGAGAAATCAGCGATTATCATGACAATTTAATTCTCTTAGTATTCAATACGAAATATTATGTATTTTTGCGATTGTAAATCTGATTAAATTACATCAATATGCAAGATACCTGTTCTGACAATAATGAGTTAATAAAAGATCCACTGGTTTCCATAGTTCTTCCTGTGTACAATGCAGGGAGGTTTCTACGGCCTTGCTTGGACACTCTCGTAAACCAGACCTTACGTGAAATAGAAATCATTTGTGTTTTAGACTGCCCGACTGACGGATCTGACAAGGTGGTGGAAGAGTATGCAGAGAAAGATAATCGCATTGTAGTAATCCGAAACGAGCACAATCTTCACATTGGTGAAAGCCGCAACGTGGGCATCCGCACTGCACGTGGCGAATATCTAGGTTTTTCCGATCACGATGACACCCATGAGTTGGATATGTACGAAAAGCTTTACCAACAAACATCAAATGGTTCTAAAGATGTTGTGTTGTCAGGAAGTCTTGCTCATTTTCTATCAAGCAATAATCATACTAAATCAAATGATGTCATGGTTGATTGGGCTATGACTATTTTCCTCAACAAAGCTCGGCTATGGCTGGTAACTACTCACATTTATAAAAAAGATTTTTTATCAAACAACAACCTGTATTTTGGCGACACAAAGCAGTTTAACAGGGAAGATGCTCTTTTTAATTTACACGTTTTATGTACAATAAAAGAATCTGACAGCATAGCTATCATTGATAAGGACTTCTATAATCGCATACTACACAACAACAACGAATCTTCAAACCCTGAACATATATCATTTCAAAAAACCTTATGTTTCCTATCAAAAATTTATAACTTATTGAAAAATGGGCAATCAAATCTTTCGTCTGGCCTTTGTGATTATGGCATATCCGAATTAACCATCAGATTATTGTATAGCCAATTTAGAGATGATTTAAAAGTTTTTGGGTTGAAACAATCCATGTACAGAATTGAACAAGCTTTAGACACCCATGCTTTTTTAATGAACACTGTGAAAAACACATCCTTATCAATATCTCCTCTTCCTCTCACAAAGCGTATATTCTTATTAATCATAAAATTAAAGTCAACTTTAGGGAGAGGGTAGAAATACAACTTGATAATGCACTTTGGGTTTTTCAATTTTAAAAAAGTACGATTTGCAATGCATATTATCAGATGACATAAATGATCTCGCATGGTCTGAGATAATAATGGTATAATTACAATCACTTAAAAATATTGATATGAAAAAGAAGATTCTATTTATTATGTACAATCTTGCAGGTGGTGGTGCAGAAAAAGTGTTGGTGGACATCCTTCAACATTTTGATTATAATCTATATGATGTAGAGTTGGCATTGATAAAACATAAAGGTGTTTATCTCTCAGACATCCCGAAAAATGTTAAAACAACGACTCTTTTCAACAGGGTCACCGCCAAGTTGGGGTTCAGCCTATTGAAATATTTTAACATTCATCTTGTAAATAAACTTATTATTCAGCATAGAATAAAGGAAAAATACCATGCTATAATTTCTTTTATGGAAGGTAATCCACTTGTAGTCCATTCATACTTGACAAAGCAAGCAGAAGTGAATATTAGTTGGATTCATACTGATCTTTTCACTTATCATCGCACCAAGCACCTTTCTATTTATGGTGATAAAATGGAGAAAGCTTGTTATGACAAAATGGACAAACTCGTTTTTGTTTCAAAAGACAGTTGTAGCCAATTTGACAAACTATTCGATATTAATGTACCAAAAACAGTTATTTATAATCCAATTCCCAAAGATAGCATTATACAGTCAGCCAACAACACGCATGTTAAAAAGAAGAAATTTGTAATTGGAAATGTTGCCCGATTTGTAGAAGTGAAAAAATTGGATAGGTTGATGAGGGTTGCAAAACGACTTAAAGACGATCACTATGATATTGAATTCTGGTTGATTGGAGAAGGTGTTTTAAAAAACGATTTAATAAAATTGCAGAAACAACTTGGATTAGAGGATTACGTGTTTTTTAAGGGCTTTAAAAAGCCAGCATATCCCTATATAAAGCAATTCGACCTGCTTCTGATAACTTCGCTGACTGAAGGTTTCCCTTTAGTTGTTTGTGAAGCTCTCTGTTTAGGAGTTCCTATTTGTTCCACGCGAGTCACGGGCTCTATAGAAATACTTGACAATGGCAATTTCGGAATACTAACTGATCATGATGACGACTCTATATACAATGCGGTGAAACAATTGTTAGACAATCGGAATCAGTTACAATATTATCATGAAAAATCTCTCGAACGATCAGCAATGTTTGACATTGACAAAGCAATGGAAGAGATATATGCTCTTTTCTAAAAACACTTCGCACAAATAAAAAGATTATTCGTACCAAACCATTGTTTCTTATTTTGGCAAAGAAAAATTTATAACAAGAGGCTATCTCTCCACCTAAGATTTAGCAGTTCATCACAGCGTCGAACACACGTTCACAATTGTGTGTATCGCGAATGGGGAAGAATCGGTCCACCGTAGTCTCGTAGGAGGGTTCCAGAAGCATACCATTATCCAAATAAGTCTCCAATGATGACAACAAACTATCTACATCCCGGGCCACAGGGCCAAAAGCGCTCTCATCGACATAACCCGACCCGATATGTTTGCTAAAGAAAAGATCCTTGTCAAACTGGTAGAACAATACCGGCTTTTTCATATAGGTAAAATCAAAGAACACGCTGGAGTAGTCCGTAATCAACAAGGCCGACTCCTTAAGCAGTTGCTGCACATCGTAATGTGCCACATCGGCGATGATCATACGCGGCGAAGTAACCCCCTGTTTGAATTGACTGACCACGGGTTGAAAACGGTGGTGAGGGTAGAAAATCAAGTCTATGTTATATCGTTCGAGAAGTGAAGCCAATCGGGGCTCAGTCAAGAGAGCATGGTAGGTTTTAAAATACTGACTATCTGCGATTTGATCCAGATGAATATAACCGCGCCACGTGGGCATCAAAAGCAACTGGCGCTTTACTTGGAAGTCCAACAGTTTATCGTATCGGCAAAAGCCCGTATATCGTGCGATACTAGGTGGGTAGTGGAACTGCTGAATAAAGTAATCAGCCTCGGGTGCAGCGCCACAGATGATTAAATCGAAAAAAGTATTCCCAAATGTAAAACGACTTTGGAGGTTCTTTGTGATGCCGTGCTGAAGAAAGACCACCTTCTTGTGCTTAAAGATATGCAGTATGCGGTCAAGGCACTTGGCCACTTCGAACGGAAGAGGGGTATGCCCTGACCTGAGGTGAGTTCCTACCAACCAATGGGCTTGGCAAAAGAGTTTGCAGTGATTGAATGACAGATAGCGCACCAGATTGCTTTCATACTCTGCCAATCGTGGCCGATCGGGGGAGTTGTCTGAAATGACATAATAGGTCTCTATCTCTGGATGGTGATGTAGTACATGAAGGAAAAAATGGTAGCCATTGTCACGAGCATCGTTGCCCATCTCCGACACAAGCATCAGATTACGATGGCGCTGCGTGCCACGTGAGAAAAGCGTCACGAAGAATGCCGCCGTGAGCTTCAGCATTGCAACAACATATTGCCCGACAGAGGTCATGATTATACAGTCTCGGTTTTTCTAAAAGGAACGTAACAAAGAATAATGGCACCCGCCATTAGCAATAATGTAACAATAGATACGACTAAGCCGATGTTGTCCAACCGGTGGAAAAGTGGCGCCTCGTTCTTGAATTCGATGACGTGATCACCAGCGGGCACAAACATGGCACGAAGCACGTAATTGGCACGGAAGTAGTCGGCTGGCTTGCCGTCGATGTAGGCGAACCAGTCAGGAGCGTAATGGATTTCGCTGAAGACCGCCAGTTGGTCGCTGCTGCTGTGCGAAACATATTTGCGGTAATCCGCGCTCTCCTCCTTTTGAGGCTCTAATGCTATCGTGGCGGTGGTGTCTGCCCCGAATGCAGACGTCCTGATGCTGAACTTGCTTGTGTCAACAACGGCAGTGACGGAGGGATCGATGTTGTTAAGGGCCAAAATTTCTTCGTTGGGGCTGCCCACGGGTTTGACCTCCTGCACGAACCAGCAATTGCCCAATGCATCGGGAATCCTTTGCACCTGACCGTTTTGCAGCACCACATATCGAGAGTTGAGCATGGAAAGCACTTCAGGTTTGATATGACTGCTGAGATAGAAGTCAATGAGATTCTGATATCGGCTCAGTTTAGCAGCACTGTAACCACCTATTTGGTTGTGGTAAGCGGCAGGCTTGCTGTCATTGAAGGTGTTCACGGCCAAATTGAACACACGATAGTCATGGTCTCCAAATCGGGCAGCTTGCTCATCAATGTCATAGTCCCACTGATCACGATGGAGTTCAGTTTTGCGCGTCCTCACGAAATTGTCTTCGTTGAGGTAACGACGATCGACAGGCCATAAGTCTACGAGGATCAGCACACCGACAATAGCTATAACAATGCCTCTATTCTTCAGTTTTTCATTATTATATAGCCAAATCACGAGAGCTGATAGGAGTATAAAGACAAGGCTACGCCACGAATCGCTACGCAGCAAGGCCATACGGTCGCTCACCAGCACGCTTTTGATCATATCCCACTGATTGCCGTATTGAGCTGCCATTTGAGTGTCGCTCAAGCCACTGTAACTAAACGAGCCACTAAGGAGAAGCACTACGATGATGAAAGCACACAGGACACCTGTTCCGATATAGATGCCGAGGTTGATGCGGCGACGGTCGCGGTCCTTATCGAGTATCGTCTTTAAGCAGAACATTGACATGATGGCTACGCAAACACTGGGCAATACCAGCGCCATGCTCGGCGTGCGGAATTTATTGTAGAACGGAATGTGGTAAAAAGCCCATTCGTTGAAAGGCAAGAAATTTTTACCCCATGCCAAAACAATTCCGATTATCGTAGCTGCCAATACCCACCAGCGTTCAGGTCCGCGAGTGACAATCATACCAACCAAGAAAAGAAGCATCATCACAGCCCCAAAATACACAGGACCGCTGGTAAAAGGCTGGTCACCCCAATAGAGCGGTGCATGCTCGCTGCGAAAAGTCTTGTAAAAAGCACTCTCTTTGCTCATACGTTCACCGCTACCACCGCCCATAGCACCGGGAACCAGCAAGGTGTAGGTTTCGCCAACGCCATAACTCCATGAATAAGCATAGTCTATGTCAAGACCGGTTGCGGTATTTTGGGAAGCGGTATTACTATGTTCATGGTAAAGATCTTCTGGGGTCACTGTAAGCTCATTGCCACCCCGCATTGTATACTTGGCATACTCCTGATTTACCAGCAGATGACGTATATTGCAGCCAAGGGCCAACGCAACGCAAACCAACAGAATACCCGCAGTAAGTGAGAACGATGGGACTTTTCTGTTTATAAAAGCATAAACCAAATACACCAGTCCAATCATCAAACAACCAATGGCAGTATAGAAAGTAATCTGTATATGGTTGAACGAAATCTGCAAGATGAGGGAGACTGCAAAAAGAATGCTTCCCCATAATATCAGCCGGTTGCGCTTCTTTTTGTCCATATCCTTGTCAATAGCAGCCTTCAGCGTCATGGTCATACCGGCTAGGATGGGTGCCATCATAGCGATACACCATGCTTTTGTGACATGGCCAGCCTCAATAATGATAATATTGTAACTCCCCAAACCGAAGCCGACAGCCCCTAACATCGCCAACCAAGGAGAAAAGCCAAGCAGTATCATAGCGATATAGAAACCTAGAAGGTAAAGAAAAATAACGGCAATAGTACTGGACAAACCAGTGCCTAACATCAAAACAACCTTATTTAAATGCTGAAACAGGGACTTCTGTCCATCGCCCCATATCTGGTAAGATGGCATTCCGCTGAACATGGCCTCTTCCCACTTCGGGACATGTCCTGTTCGCTCTGCTTCCATGCGCAATTTATAATTTGCAGCCTGAGCTTTCTGTTGGTCTCCTTGCACAAGTGTCTTGCCCTCATACACAGGCATCAGATAGACCGATGCCAATAAAAACATGGCAAATATCATGCCTATGTGAATCCAAATGTTTTTCTTTTTCATATTCGATATTTGTGTGATTATAAAATCATTCTATTTTCTATATTAATTCACCAAGTAGTGAATATCGTCTTTGCTGTTGCACCCAATCTGTTTATCTTTATCTAAAATTTAAGGCTGCAAAAGTACGAAAAAATACCTATCTTTGCCGTTTGAATTTGCATCTTATGAAAATCATCATTCTCGGAACAGCATACCCTTATCGCGGGGGATTGGCGACGTTCAACGAACGCCTCGCTGGCGAGTACCAGAGACAAGGGCACGAAGTGGAAATGTACACCTTTACCCTGCAATATCCCAATTTCCTTTTTCCCGGGAAGACCCAGTTCAGTCCAGACCCGGCACCGAAGGACTTGACAATATACCGCAAAGTACACTCCTGTAACCCGTTCAATTGGCTGAAAGTGGGCAAGGAACTTTCCAAAAAACGTCCTGATGTGCTCGTTTTCGCATACTGGATGTCGTTTATGGCCCCTTGCATGGGCACGATTGCACGCAAAGTGCGGCGCAATCACCATACCAAGATTATTGCGCTGGTCCACAACATGATACCTCACGAACCTAATGTTCTGGACAAGATTCTGCCATCCTATTTCGTGAAGTCCATGGACGGATTCATGGCGCTGTCGGAATCGGTCGTCAAAGACATTGAGATATTCGACAAACGCAACTGCCCCAAGCGGTTCTCTCCGCACCCCATCTATGACCATTACGGGGAACGGCTTCCCCGAGAGACAGCCCTTTCCTTGCTGAACCTCAGTCCTGATTCCCGTTATGCGCTGTTTTTTGGTTTTATAAGGGCATACAAAGGGCTGGATTTGCTGTTGGGAGCTTTTGCCGACGAACGCATTCGCCAACAGAACGTGAAACTTATCGTGGCTGGCGAGTTCTACGGTGACTCTGAACCTTATCTCAAGCAAATCAAAGATTTAGGAATCGAAGACAGGGTGGTGCTCTGCACGGATTTCATCCCCGACGGCGAAGTGAACCGTTATTTCAGCGCGGCGGATATCGTGGCGCAACCATACAAGACCGCTACGCAAAGCGGGGTCACCCAAATCGCCTTCCATTTCGAAAAACCTATGCTGGTGACGAATGTGGGAGGACTTCCCGAAATCGTCCCCGACGGTAAGATCGGCTACGTAACAGAGCCCGATGCCAAACAGATCGCTGATGCCCTATACCGTTTCTTCCAAGAGCACAAACAAGAGGAATTTGAACGGAATGTGGCCGAAGAAAAGAAAAAATACGCTTGGTCAAGGTTTGTGGAGGTGATGGAGGAGGTGATACACGAATAACAACGGGAAAACCCACAGGGCTGCCAATATTCGCAATTTGTGTATATTTGCATTTCCGTTTTTATAGAGAAATCAGAATTCAAACAAAGACTAAATAGCTGAATATCATTCGATTATGATAATCCGAAGTAAAGCTCCCCTCCGATTAGGTCTCGCCGGCGGCGGTACCGATGTCTCGCCGTTTTCCGACATTTACGGCGGTGCCATCCTTAACGCCACGGTGAACATGTACGCCTACACTACCTTGGAACCGCTGGACAACGGACAGATTGTGTTTGAGAATCCAGCCAAGGAAGATTTTGGAGAAACTTTTGACGCTGCCGATGAGATATCGCCGGAGGGTTATTTCATCCTTCACAAAGGGGTCTATAACCGCATCGTCAAGCAGTTCACGCACAAGCCATTGTCGTTCAAGATGAGTACGTTTGTGGATGCGCCTCCCGGCTCAGGTTTGGGTACTTCCTCCACCTTGGTCGTTTCGATTCTCGGCGCATTCGTGGAGTGGCTGAAGCTCCCGCTCGGTGAATACGATATTGCGAAGCTCGCATACGAGATTGAACGAATAGACCTGCAAATGGCCGGTGGCAAACAGGACCAATATGCCGCTACTTTTGGCGGTTTTAACTACATGGAATTCATCGGCGACAACGTGATTGTCAATCCGTTACATATCCGTCAACGCTATTCTGACGAGCTTGCGCACAACTTAGTGCTTTACCATACCGCCACCAGTCACGTGTCCGCACAAATTATTGAAGAACAGCAGAAGAATGTCCAGGCGAAAAAACAGAAGTCTATCGATGCGATGCTGGCCCTGAAAGAACAGGCAGCCCAGATGAAAGAGGTTCTGCTGAAAGGCGATCTGGATGCCATCGGACAGATTCTGGACGAAGGGTGGAAACACAAGAAACAGATGGCCGACAGCGTTTCCAATGCATTCATTGATGAGGTGTACGAGGAGGCCATGAGTGCGGGCGCCACCGGCGGAAAGATCTCCGGTGCTGGCGGCGGCGGATTTATGTTCTTCTACTGCCCCTCCAACGCCCGATATAAGGTCATCGACCATCTCGCAAAATTCGGTGGCCAGTCGAAACGCTACGAATTTGTGTCCGAAGGACTTAAAACATGGACGATGAACGATGAGACGATTAGACGATGAGTGTTGAAATTAAAGAAGCGATTATTTTGGCCGGCGGACTCGGCACACGGCTTCAAGGCGTGGTCAAAGACCTGCCCAAGCCGATGGCATCAGTCAACGGAAGGCCTTTTTTAACGTATATTTTGGACTATCTAATTGATTATGAATACCAAAGAGTTGTTTTATCGGTAGGCTACCTACATGAAAAAATTGTGGATTATTTCGGAGAGAGATATAAAACCCTGGAGATTGACTATGCCGTGGAAACGGAACCGTTAGGCACCGGCGGAGGCATTCTGTTTGCCATGTCCAAGTGCACGTCCGACAATGTACTTGTGATTAATGGCGATACGATGTTCAAGGTTGATTTGGATGCTTTTGAGCATTTTCATCAGGAGAAAAACAGTTTGCTTTCCATCGTGCTCCGCGAAGTGGAAGATGTGTCCCGATACGGAAGCGTCACCATCAGCAAAGACAATCTGATCGCCCTTTTCGCCGAAAAGCAGGTCACTTTCGGACGCGGTTACATCAACGGCGGGGTTTATCTTATCAACAGAAAAATCTTTGAGAAATATCCCCAACCGAAGAAATTTTCCTTTGAGAAAGACCTTATGACCAAATACTATACGCAAGAATGTTTTTACGCCATGCCCTCCGACGGCTACTTTATCGACATCGGCATCCCCGAAGATTATGCCCGGGCGCAACAAGAATTGTGAATTATTTTCGATGTAGTCAAATTAAAATATACACGAACAAACGAAATGGATAGTAGAGACGTTTCATGAAACGTCTCTACATTTTCCGAAGAAATAAACCAATAATGAATCAAAGAATATCCCAATCCATTGAACAATCCATCGCCGTGAAACAGGCGATTTTAGATAATCCCGAATTTCAAAGCCGTATCCAACATGCGGCGGAGATGATTACCACATCGCTGCGGGGCGGTGGCAAAATCCACTTCTGCGGCAATGGCGGCAGCGCGGCAGACGCCCAGCACCTCGCCGCCGAGCTCTCCGGCCGTTTCTACTTCGACCGGCCGCCGCTCAATGCCGAAGCCCTCCACTGCAACACCTCCTACCTCACCGCCGTGGGCAACGACTACGGCTACGACCTCATCTTCTCGCGGCTCCTGTGCGGCACCGCCAAGGCCGGTGACGTCGTTGTGGGCATCTCCACTTCGGGCAATTCCAAGAATATCCTCAAAGCTTTCGAGGTGGCCAAAGAGATGGGCGTGAAAATCATCGCTATGACCGGAGAAACCGGCGGCACGATGAAAGACTACGCCGACATTCTGCTGAATGCACCCTCCAAGGATACCCCCCGCATCCAGGAAAGCCACATCATGCTCGGACATATCATCTGCGAACTCGTCGAAACCGCAATGTTCGGCTAAAGGGTTAGAAATAGCAGAGTCTAATCAATAGTTATAGTTATAGTCATAGTTAAACATGCGTACCCTCTTATACATCATACGTACCATCAACGTACTCAAAACCCTCTGGTTCAATTTCAAAGTGTTTCCCTTCGCGGTGGCGAAGAAATTGCCGGTTTGGTTGTACGGGAAGGTGACCTTCCGCAGTCTGGCGGGGAAAATCGTCATCAACGGACCGATCAGCTCCGGGATGATCCGAATTGGGAAGAACGACCATTACGTGGACACCGCCATCCAGCAGTGCATCTGGAACGTGCGCGGCACCCTCATTTTCAATGGTCCAGCCATTTTCGGTCATGGCTCCTACGTGGTGATCTCCGACAACGCGACACTGGAGTTCGGCGAAAGGGAATCCTATTTCGGCACCAACCTCAAAATTTTCTGCTTCGACAAGATTGTCATCGGCAGCAACGTGCGCGCCGCCTGGGACTGCCAGTTCATGGACACGACGTTCCACTATGTGCAGAACCTCAACCGCAACGGGGAGATCGGGCCGCTGACCAAACCCATTATCCTCGGTGAGGACATCTGGGTCGGCAACCGGACCACCTTCACCAAGGGAGCGGTCGTGCCGAGCAAAACCATCATCGCATCCAATAGCCTGGTAAACAAGGACTTCTCGAACATCGAACCCTACACAATGTTGGCGGGAATGCCAGCCTCCGTGAAAGCGACAGGCATGAAACGCATCTTTGATTTGGACATCCAGAGCGAAATGGATGAAAAATACCACTATGTCCGCACACATCTGTAAATAGTGATTAGTGATTAGTGAGCAGTGAGCAGTGAACAGTGAACAGTGAACAGTGAACAGTGATTGGCGAATTTTCAATAGTCTAAGTCATAGTCTAAGTCATAGTTATAGTCATAGTTATAGTCATAGTCAATGTCAATAAGAAACAACATAGCCGCAGTTTATCATGCCATCCAACTCGCACGGATGTATCCGCTTTCACGGCGGATGAAGGTGATGCGCGACTATATCACCCTCTATCGTTCCAAAGGACTTACACATGAGGAATACTACGAGTTTGAATTTGAGAAGCGAAACGAGGAATTCCGGCGGGATTTTCTGGGCCTGAACGAACAGCATTTCTACTTGGATCTGCTTAATCCATTGAAATATATGTCCTTGGCCAGGAACAAGTATATGGCACATAAGATGCTGGAAAACACCGGAATAAGAACATCCGAGCTCTATTGTTACTATCAACCGGAGGCGCATTTCACTGTCCAAACCGAATGTGCCGGTGATCTCGCCAGTGTGTTGCAAATCCTGAAGGCCAAAGGGGTGCAATCCTGTGTCATCAAGACCACGGAAAGTTCGCATGGCGATAATGTCTGGGTGATAAAAAGCATTGTTTATCAAGATGATGATGCTTTGATGACCCGCTTTGACGGTCAAGAGCTCACTCTTTCGTCCGTTTTGGGCGAGGAGGCGCTGATTTTCGAAAGCGTGGTGCGCCAGACCGACCAATTTGCCGCATTCAATGAAACTTCGGTGAACACGGTGCGCTTCATGACCGCGCTCTATCCGGACGGTTCTGCGAAGGTTATCGCCACCTTTATCAAAATCGGGCGGGCAGGCCGTTGTGTCGATAATGCCGGCGGCGGCGGGAACGTGGATGTCTGCGTCGATGTGGAAACCGGCGAAATCCGCCACGCCATCCAGTTTGACGGCTGGCACAACGTAAAAGACATTGACTGCCACCCCGACAACGGCAATCTGCTGAACGGGGTCATCATCGAAAACTGGGAAGCCATAAAATCGGAAGTGATCCGTTTTCAACAAGCGTTTCCGTATTGTAAAGTCGCAGGCTGGGACATCGCCATCACCGATGAAGGGCCGGTCGTCATCGAAATCAACGATTTTTGGGATCGCACCGGACAGTTTTTCATCCGCAAGGGCTGGCGCAACGAAATACGGGAGTGCTATTTGGCGTGGGCGAAGACGGGAAAGGACTACATGGTCTATCCGCAACGTCTTCCTTTGGACGACAAAAACTTAACGGCGAAGTTTCAATAGAAATTTCGCTGTTAAATTTTTATATATCAAGCTGTTATAGGTTATAAGTCGCTAACAGCTAAAAGCTAAAAGCCAACAGCTAATATATAAACGGGAACACCCGTTTCAGACGCTTTTTCTCTATGATTTCGCCGAACTCTTCTTTATAGTGCTGATAGATGGCGTTGGCGCGCGGCACGAGGTTGGCGAAAGTCCAGATAAAGAATACCAAACCGGAAATGGACCACGTGAGAATGGCAAATCCGAGCCATTCCATCAGTTCCCCGAAATAGTTGGCACTCGTAACGTATTCAAACATAAAGCCTTCTGGCAAATAATGTTTTGTATCCTCATCGTTTTTGCGCAAATGGCGGATGATGTAGTCCGAACGCAGGTTGA
>Ga0310691_10005941_pt1 | contig 13165 bp, 12 predicted proteins | sample 176DNAGHGlowgp2_FD_203887 | JGI IMG/M metagenome (GOLD analysis project Ga0310691, IMG submission 203887) | Sheep rumen microbial communities from Palmerston North, Manawatu-Wanganui, New Zealand - 1766 DNA GHGlow gp2 (v2) (version 2) | ecosystem: Host-associated > Mammals > Digestive system >... | reverse complement strand
GAATTGTTGGAAAGTCTGAAATACAAGAGAGTGACTTATCAGTATTGTTTCAAAACAGCGAAAGCTATATCTTTTCTCAGGAGGGTTGATTTATGAGTACTAATCAGATAGGCAGAGAACTGACGAGAAGGCTGATTGATTCACAAGGCTGTGATTTGCAAACTGCCATTCGTTTCTTCTATAATAGTGAGTTGTATTCGCAGCTGACATCAACCGATAGTGCTGATCTTGACAAACTGTATGCCGATTTTGAACAGGAATACATACATGGTTCTTAAATTTACTGAGAGCCAACCGAGACATTCAGGACTTGGTGCAAAAGGGTATTCATAGAGAGGAAATACTTGGGGCCAAACGTCCGTGTTACTCTATTTGTTACGGAACAAAAGATTCAGGCCCAAGGAGAAAAAATAGTTTCCCGCTTACTCATTAATTATCTCGTGTGCGCGCACGCGAAAATCGGGGGCTGAAAATGGCCTTACATAAAATAAATACAAATAAAAAGGTTGTGGAAATCGGGTGGTGACGGGGTGACGTAACTTATCGGTTTTGGGGAAGTTATTGTTCGATTTAACAGTTGGTTATAATTGTTGACAATGGGGTTATAGCGCTGAAAACCAACAAGATGTGTAAAAGAGTGGGAGCGGGGTGTTGTGATACATGGCTCAATCTGTAACTTGCTGTAAAATGAGCATTTTAGGCTTCGAAGTACGAAATTGTTGTTAGCAGATAATTTTTGGTAGTTTCGAAAAAAGTTCGTACCTTTGCACCGCAATTGGGCCTCATGAAAACGAGGCTTTTTGCAGCAAGCCTGATAAGACTGAGGCACTGAATCACTTACACGAAACCAAAGAAGAATTTTCATTTACCGTGACCAAGGAAATTGCACAGCAACGATGGGACGACTGTCTGCGTATGATCGCAGGAATAGTCAGCCAGCAGCAGTATGCTACGTGGTTCGCTCCCGTGACGTTCGTGGCCTTCGACGAGGAGAGCAACGAACTGGTGCTGCGTGTACCCAGTCACTTCTTCTATGAATATCTCGAGGAGCATTTCGTGGAGTTGATCCGCAGTGCCTTGCACCGCTTCTTCGGCCAGGGAGTGAGTCTGCGCTACAACGTGACCACAGATGCCGCAAACCAGCAGACCACAACTATAGACCCGCCCGCAGCCGTGGAGAAACACCCGTCGGTGGCTCCCGCGAACCAGGCTCCGACGATTCTGCAGCCCTTCGACCCGCAGCTGAAGGCCAGTTACACGTTCGATTCGTTCGTGGAGGGTGCCTCAAACAAACTCACCGTGTCCGTGGCCCGCGCCATAGCCAAGAATCCCGACCAGGTGACCTTCAACCCCCTCTTCATCTACGGACCGAGCGGGGTGGGGAAGACCCATATCATCAGCGCCGTGGGTAACGAGATTCACCGCGTATTCCCCGAGAAGCGTGTTCTCTACGTCAGCGCCCATCTCTTCCAGGTGCAATACACGGATAGCGTGCGCCGCAACACGATCAACGACTTCATCCACTTCTATCAGACCGTTCAGGTTCTGATTATCGATGATGTGCAGGAGTTCACCACCAAAGCTACCCAGCTCGCCTTCTTCCACATCTTTAACCACCTGCACCAGAACGGCTGCCAGATAATCCTGGCAAGCGACCGTCCGCCTGTGGCCTTGGAGGGCTTTGAGGAGCGTCTGCTCACCCGCTTCAAGTGGGGACTGATTGCGGAGATAGAGCGCCCCGATGTTGTTCTGCGCCGCGATATTCTGCTGAGCAAGATTCGGCGCGACGGACTGGTAATCCCGCAGGAGGTGGTAGATTACATCGCCGAGAACGTGAACGCCAGCGTGCGCGACCTCGAGGGTATAGTGAACTCGCTGCTTGCTACCAGTATCGTTATGAGCAGCGACGTGGATCTTGAGATGGCCCGCCGCATCGTGGCCCGTACCGTCGGCACAGCAGAGAAGAAGAGCCTCACCGTCTCAGACATCCTGAACGGCACAGCCACCTACTTCGACATCGACGAGGCGGACATCCGCTCGGCCTCACGCAAGGCACCTGTGGCCAACGCCCGCCAAGTCGCCATGTATCTCGCTTCGCGCCATACAGAACTCTCCACCTCCAAGATCGGAGTGGCCATAGGGCGCAGAAACCACGCCACCGTGATTCACTCCTGTCAGCAGGTGGCTGAGCGCATGAGCACCGACGCCGCCTATCGCGACAAGGTGACGGAGTTGGAGCGGATGCTTTTGGCTCATTGACCATTGAACATTGACCATTGACCATTGAGCATTGAGCTGCGCGCAGCTTTTACATTCTACATTCTTCATTTTACATTAATATTAATATAGTATGAAACGTTTCCTGATTCTAACTACCCTTTGCCTCGCCATCGGCGCTGCTGTGGGCGTGGTTGCGGCTACCCTGAGTTCGACACAAGATGATGAAGAAGCGGGGCATATAAAATTTATCGGCGTGGAGGTCAAAGGCGACATCTACGAATTCTCAAAGATCCTGACCAAGAACGGATGCAAGGTCACCAAGCGCATGGGAGACTCGGACCAGTATGCGATGCGCGGCACAGTCTATGGGGCTGACAACTGCGACTTTCTGGTGAGCTACACGCGTAACACGCGCACCGTCTTTCGCATAATGGCACGTCCGAAACACATCGACGTGAACGATTATCTGCACAAACTCGAACTCATCTACGGCAGCTACACCGACCTGGCTGACGACACATACAAGTGGGTGCTCCCGACCGGGATGGTGATGTTTAAGGTGCCGGAAGGCTACGACCCGACTCTGCTCATTATCGACGCTCTCGGCTTCGCTGCCTATCAGGACGAGAGCGGGCAGAAGCAGATGAGATGATAACTATGTTAAAAGGTTAAATGTTAAAAAGTTAATATATAGAACGTGGAACAGCAAACATATTCTTACGATGAGGCGTTTCAGTCCTCGCTTGAATACTTCAATGGTGACGAACTGGCAGCCCGCGTGTGGGTGAACAAGTACGCGATGAAGGATTCCTACGGAAACATCTACGAGAAGTCTCCGGAGGATATGCATTGGCGCATTGCCAACGAGATTGCCCGTGTGGAACAGAAATATCCAAACCCGCTCTCGCCGCAGGAAGTCTTTGACCTGCTTGACCACTTCAAGTATATTATTCCCGCCGGATCTCCCATGACGGGAATCGGCAACCACTTTCAGGTGGCTTCGCTGAGCAACTGTTTTGTGGTGGGACTCGACGGCGACGCCGACTCCTATGGTGCTGTGATCCGAATTGACGAGGAGCAGGTGCAGCTGATGAAGCGGCGCGGAGGCGTTGGCCACGACCTCTCGCATCTGCGTCCCGCCGGATCGCCAGTGAAGAATTCCGCCCTGACCAGCACCGGTCTCGTGCCTTTCATGGAGCGATATAGCAACAGCACCCGCGAAGTGGCTCAGGACGGGCGCCGCGGTGCGCTGATGCTCAGCGTTAGCATCAAACACCCTGATGCAGAGAGTTTCATCGATGCCAAGATGGTCGAGGGTAAGGTAACGGGGGCCAACGTGAGCGTGAAGATCGACGATGCCTTTATGCAGGCAGCTGCCGAGGGCCGACCCTACACGCAGCAGTTCCCCGTGGACTCCGAGAACCCGCAGATAACTAAGGAGATAGATGCCCGCACGCTCTGGGAGAAGATCGTGCACAACGCATGGAAGAGCGCTGAGCCAGGAGTCCTTTTCTGGGATACAATACTCCGCGAGAGCATACCCGACTGCTACGCCGACCTCGGATTCCGCACCGTCAGCACCAACCCCTGCGGCGAAATCCCCCTATGCCCCTACGACTCCTGCCGACTGCTGGCCATAAACCTCTATTCCTACGTGGAGAACCCCTTCACGCCGCAGGCCAAGTTCAACTTCGACCTCTTCCGTGAGCACGTGGCCAAGGCCCAGCGCATAATGGATGACATCATTGATTTGGAGTTGGAGAAGATTGAGCAGATTCTTGCTAAAATCGATTCCGACCCGCAGAACGAGGAGGTGAAATGCGCCGAGCGTCACCTCTGGGAGAAGATTCTGCGCAAATCCTCCATGGGACGTCGCACAGGCGTCGGCATAACAGCCGAAGGCGATATGCTTGCTGCTCTGGGACTTTGTTATGGAACTCAGGAAGCCACCGACTTCGCCGTAGAGGTGCAGAAAACCGTGGCCCTCAGCGCCTACGCTTCCAGCGTTACTATGGCCCGCGAGCGCGGTGCATTTGAGATCTTCGATGCCAAGCGTGAAGCCAATAACCCCTTCATACTGAGAATCAAGGATGCTGACCCCGCTCTCTACAAGGATATGTGCCGCTACGGCCGTCGCAACATCGCCTGCCTCACCATAGCCCCGACCGGCACGACCTCTCTGATGACGCAGACCACCAGCGGCATCGAGCCTGTGTTTATGCCTGTGTATAAGCGCCGCCGCAAGGTGAATCCCAACGACCCCGAGGTGCATGTGGACTTCACGGACGAGAGCGGCGACGCCTTCGAGGAATACATTGTCTATCACCACAAGTTCGTGGACTGGATGAAGGTGAACGGCATCGACACCACCTGCCACTACTCTCAGGAGGAGATTGATGATCTGGTGGCCCGCTCGCCCTACAACAAAGCCACAGCCAACGATGTCGATTGGCTCATGAAGGTGCGTATGCAGGGCGCTATACAGAAGTGGGTGGACCATAGCATCTCCGTGACCGTTAATCTGCCGAACAGCGTGGATGAGGCTCTCGTAAATCAACTCTATATGGAGGCTTGGCGCAGCGGATGCAAGGGATGCACAATCTATCGCGACGGTTCCCGCTCCGGAGTGCTTATCTCCGTGGAGAAGAAGGACAAGAAGGATGAGGCCAAAAGCGAGATTCCCGAGTGCCGTCCGCCCGAGGTCGTAGAGAAGCGCCCCGATGTGCTAGAGTGCGATGTGGTGCGCTTCCAGAACAACAGGGAGAAGTGGGTGGCCTTTGTCGGCCTGCTCGACGGACACCCCTATGAGATATTCACCGGTCTGCAGGACGAGGACGAGGGCATCGTGCTCCCGAAGAGCGTCACCAAGGGCCGCATAATCAAGCACGTCAACTCCGACGGCACCAAGCGCTACGACTTCCAGTTTGAGAACAAACGCGGGTACAAGACCACAGTAGAAGGTCTCTCCGAGAAGTTCAACCCCGAATACTGGAATTACGCCAAGTTGCTCTCCAGCGTGCTGCGCTACCGTATGCCGCTCGACCACGTAGTGCGTCTCGTGGGACAGCTCTCTCTGCAGAGTGAGAGCATCAACACCTGGAAGAACGGTGTGGAGCGTGCCTTGAAAAAATATATCACCGACGGCACCGCCGCCCACGGACAGAGATGCCCTAACTGCGGCCAGGAGACTTTGGTCTATCAGGAGGGCTGCCTCATCTGCACCAATTGCGGAGCCAGTCGCTGCGGGTAAAGACCCACCCCCTGACCCCCTTCCGTGAGGGAGGGGAGAGGCCCCGAACAGCCTAATGTTCAATGATCAATGTTCAATGTTCAATGATTAATGTTCAATGTTAAAAAGCTCCGCTATAGTCCTTCGTGACATAAAGATATTTGCTCACCACGGCGTGCTCCCACAGGAGCGTGCCGTGGGAGCTTGCTTTTATGTCAGCCTGCGTTTGGAGACAGACCTGTCGCGGGCTGTGGAGAGCGATGACCTGGCGGATACCGTCTCTTATGCCGAGGTCTATGAGTTGGTGAAGCAGCAGATGGCAATCCCCTCTGCACTCCTTGAACACGTGGCGGGCCGCATCGCCAGGGCGCTCTTCACCGCCTTCCCGACTATCGCACGCGTACATATAGAATTATATAAGGAGAACCCGCCGATGGGGGCCGACTGCGGTCGAGTCGGGGTCGAACTGACTATTGAGCCAGCTCTCTAATCCCCTCACTAATCCATTATAAATCGTTAATCTTCCAAAAATGTGCCTGTAAGTCCGCATTTTTGCGTACCTTTGCGCCCGATGAACGGAAGACAGAAAAAATATCGCTGGTCTATTCCCAAAGGACAGGAACCGACCGAGATGGATCGCATCATTCTGCGCCATCAGCAGCACGGCAAAATGGTGCCAAGCCGCGCACTTATCAAAACACCCGAACAGATAGAGGGCATCCGCAAGGCGGGTGTCATAAACACCGCTATACTGGACCTCGTCGGAGAGAGAATCCGTGCGGGCATCTCCACCTTGGAGATAGACCGCTGGGTCTATGACTACACCGTAAGCCACGGGGCCACACCCGCCTGTCTTGGCTATGACGGCTTCCCGAACAGCTGTTGCACAAGTGTGAACGAAGTTGTTTGCCACGGAATCCCCAACGAATTCGAAATTCTGGAGGAGGGCGACATAATAAATGTGGACTGCACTACAATCCTCAATGGCTATTACGCCGACGCCTCACGTATGTACGTGATCGGCAAGACCACGCCCAAGAAGCAGAAGCTTGTGGATGTAGCTTGGGAGTGCTTGAAGATTGGGGAACAGGTCTGCTCGGAGCCTTTTGTCTTTGTCGGCGATGTGGGCAACGCCATTGCCAAACACGCGCACAAGAACGGCTTCTCCGTGGTCCGCGACCTCTGCGGACACGGCGTCGGACTGGAGTTCCACGAAGACCCCGAGGTAGAACACTACGGCAAGAAAGGCACCGGGATGCTGCTCGTCCCGGGGATGGTCTTCACCATCGAGCCCATGATAAATATGGGAACGTGGGAGGTGTTTTGTGATGAAGACGACGGATGGACCGTGGTTAGCGAGGACGAACTCCCCTCTGCCCAGTGGGAACACACCTTTGTTATGACTGAAAACGGAGTAGAAGTGCTTACACACTAAGACCCACCCCCAGCCCCTCCCGTGAGGGAGGGGAGGCTGGTTGGGAATGTAAAATATATAATGTAAAATGTATTGTTGACCGTAATGATTAAAGAGAATATATCCTGCCATACTCATTCTGCTCCTTCCCTAACAGGGAGGGCGGGGGGAGAGTCCGTCACCATCCTTGGTATCGAATCCTCATGTGACGATACCAGCGCGGCTGTGATTCGCGACGGAGTGCTGCTCAGCAACGTGACGGCATCGCAGGCCGTACACGAGGCTTATGGCGGCGTGGTGCCAGAACTGGCTTCACGCGCTCATCAGCAGAATATAGTGCCGGTGGTAGATCAGGCGCTGAAGAAGGCCGGGGTCTCACGCGAGGAACTTACAGCCATAGCCTTCACGCGCGGTCCCGGGCTTATGGGTTCGCTACTCGTTGGTGTCAGCTTCGCCAAAGGACTGGCCGCCGCGCTGAATATCCCCATGATAGACGTAAACCACCTGCAAGGACATATTCTCGCACATTTCATCAAGACACAACCTACAGAAGAAAGTCAGCCTCCCTTCCCCTTCCTCTGCCTCCTCGTCTCCGGCGGTAACTCCCAGATAGTCCTTGTCAAGGCGTACAACGACATGGAAATAATAGGGCAGACCATCGATGACGCAGCTGGCGAGGCCATAGACAAATGCTCCAAGGTCATGGGGCTGGGCTATCCCGGCGGGCCGATTATAGACCGTCTGGCACGACAGGGCAATCCCGATGCTTACCACTTCTCCGAACCGCATATCCCTGGTTATGACTACAGCTTTAGCGGCCTGAAGACGTCGTTTCTCTATAACCTGCGCGACTGGATGCAGGAAGATCCCGACTTCATAGAGCACCACAAGGAGGACCTGGCAGCCAGTTTGGAGCATACCGTTGTGGGTATCCTGATGAAGAAACTGCGTCTGGCCGCCCGCGACCTCAAGATACGCCACGTGGCCGTGGCCGGAGGCGTGTCGGCAAACACAGGACTCAGGCAGGCGTTTCAGGACTACGCGCGCCGTTACCACTGGCACGTGTATATTCCGCCCTTCTCCTTCACAACAGACAACGCTGCCATGATTGCCATCGCAGGTTACTTCAAGTACCAAGATCGCGATTTTTGTCCCATGGAAGCGCCCGCATATAGCCGAGTTTCTATCTGAAAGGTGACAAAATGGCATAAAAACGCCTTCTTGTGCACTTTTTTTCGCAAACATTTTGGATATGTCCGAAAAACATAGTACCTTTGCGCCCTGTTTGGAAGAAATAGTTTTTGAAAGTTACTAAAAAGGAACAAACAAGATGTCTAGAATCTGTCAAATCACTGGAAAACGTGCTATGGGTGGATGCAACGTGTCACACTCTAAGCGCCACACCAAGCGAACCTTCGATGTGAATCTTTTCTCAAAGAAGTTCTATTGGGTAGAAGAGGACTGCTGGATTACCCTCAACATCTCTGCCGCAGGTCTGCGCATGATCAACAAGATTGGTCTCGATGCAGCTCTGAAGCGTGCTTTGGCCGCCGGCTATTGTGACCCCAAGGACATTAAATTCATCGGTTAAAAGTTAAGGAGACACTATCATGGCAAAAAAGGCTAAAGGTAACAGAGTGCAGGTTATTCTCGAATGCACCGAAATGAAGGAAAGTGGCCTCCCCGGCACTTCCCGTTACATCACCACCAAGAACCGCAAGAACACCCCTGAGCGTCTGGAACTGAAGAAGTACAACCCGATTCTCAAGCGTATGACGGTTCACAAGGAAATCAAGTAATACCCTCCTACTATGGCAAAGAAAACAGTTGCTACCCTGCAGACGGGCAAGACTGATGGCCGCAGCTATACTAAGGTCATCAAAATGGTGAAGAACCCCTCCGGTTCTTACAGCTTCGATGAAAGAATGGTGCCCAACGAAGCCGTTGACGCATTCTTCAAGAACTAAACCATCGATTTAGATAACTTTCAAAATACCACACTTATGCTCCTTGCGGCCATCCGGTCGCAGGGAGTTTTATTTTCTATCAGTGGGTTTATGGGACTAAGCGAATTCCGTAAGCTTGGTGTCAGGAGAAGAGATTGCGGCGGCACGTAGTTCCTGAATCTTGCTCCACTCGGGATTCTCTTCTACCAGGGCGGATTTCAGTATGTCACCGCGCTGATCCATGTAATTCAGAACTGTGGAGACGGTTATGTGCTCGATGGAAATTGCCGGCGCAAAATGCGGCACGGATTTGTTACCCAGACTCACTTCGTTTACTAATGGCTGTTCCTCATCTGCCATAAGCTCGTAGAGGATGCTGTTTACCAGCGAGAGGGGGACAGACGTGGTGGCGGCGAGGTCGTGGGCCGTGAGCGTCTTGCCACGGTCGTGTTCCTTGCACAATCGGAGCATGATGAGCAGAGCCACGCAGTCGTGGTACTGGCGGGAAAGCAGCGGAGCGCTCTTCTCAAAGGCGAAGTCCGTGACCATCTGATGTGCGTAGCTCAGCTGTGCTCCTAACAGGCAGATCGTCCACGACAACTGCATCCACAGCATAAACAACGGGATAGCAGCAAATGACCCATAGATGGCGTTGTAAGAAGAGATCCAGACCTGAGAGTTGATGTAAAACCACTGAAGAGCTTGGAAGGCTACGCCAGCCACGATGCCGGGAATAATGACGTTTCGCCATTTGACCTCGGTGTTCGGCATCAGTTTGTACAAGACGATGAACGCCAATGAAGCCAGAACGTAGGGGATTAGCTCGAGGCTGAACTGTATGCTGTTGGAGATCAGACTGTAAGAGGGGAGGAAGTGGCTCGCACCCACGATGAATATTTGGAAACCGGAGGTCACCACGATAAGAATCGGCAGGATGAAGAAGATGCTGATATAGTTGATGGCTCGGCGGTAGATATTGCGTGAGGTCTTCACGCGCCAGATAGTGTTGAACGAGAGCTCTATGTTGCTCGTTAAATTAATTAATGTATAGAAGAGCATTATCAGACCGACTCCGATGAACACTCCGCCCTTAGCTTTTTCCAAGTAGGAGTTCACGAAATCGAGCAGCGTCTGCGTCATTTCCGGTGAGAAGCGCACGTTCTCCTTCAGCTTCTCTTCAACAAGAGTTCCGAAACCGAAGCCGCGTGCGATGGCGAAGACGATAGCCAGAATAGGCACCGCACCGAGGATACTGGAGTAGGTGAGGGCAGAGGCGTGACTTGACAGGTTGTTGCCCACGAACAGCTCGTAGGTCATGTCCAGTCGACGGGCGATTCCGATGAAAATGCGGGTCGGGCGCGGCAGCGTGTGCAGGTCGATGCTCCAAAAACTGTCTTTTCGGAGAAAAGAAAAGAAAGAAGACTTTGAAGACCCACCCCCTTGCCCCTCCCTTGTATGGAGGGGAGTAGAATGAGTTTGGCTGGCTTTATTCCCTTTGTTCATAACGTTCAATTATATACATTTTACATTTTTAAAAATGAAAGCAGTGGGCCTGTAAGCCGGGTTCTGTACCGCACGGCTGTGCGGCGTCTGTCATTTATCTACGATGACGGTCGCCCGTCACCTCTATCGTTCTACCCTCCGGCTCGGGCGGGTCACCCTCTCGTTTGGTCGCCGGTCTATGCGAACTTTCCACCACCGGTTTGCACAGCACGCATGTCGCCATACGCCTGGTGAGCTCTTACCTCACCTTCTCACCCTTACCGTCTGCATCCTCGCCCGTTCTCCTGATGGATTGCAGGCAGGCTACAGTCGGCGGTTCTTTTCTTCTGCCTTTACAAGCCCTCGCGGACTTCTATCCGTTAGGTAGCGGTGTACCCTGTGTGGCCCGGACTTTCCTCCTGCGTCTGAAACGCCGGCGGCAGACCGTCCCACTGCTTTCGAAAGGCAAAGGTAGGGCAAAATGTCAGAATGAGCAAGAAAAAGAATGTAAAAATGCGATGTTGAGTGCTTAACCGACATTAAAAGGCACTTATTCAGTGTTAAAAGGTCGGAAAAAAGGGCTGACATTTTGTCGCAGACTTAAACTTTCGCACTATTTTTGCATCAGATTTGGTGAAAGTACAATTATTATGATAAACAATAAACACATTAAGATGAATCAAACAACGAAAAAATGGCTCGGTGCCACATTGTTGGTGCTGAGCAGTAGCCTGATCACAGGTACAGTAATGCGCAACGGATCTGACCTTAACGCTGCAACAACAGAAGCAAAACAAGCACCGGTAGCTGCTGCCATGAGCGGACTGGTTGATTTAACCTCTGCCGCTGAGAGCAGTGTCAATTCTGTGGTGTATATTAAAGCCACGCAGAATTCACGTACCCGCACAGTAGAGACATACGATCCCTTCAGTGATATGTTCGGCGAACTGTTCGGTATGCCTGGGCAGGGACGTCGCCAGCAGCAGGTGCAGACACCCAAGCGTCAGGGTGCCGGCAGCGGAGTGATTATCTCAAAGGACGGATATATCGTGACTAACAATCACGTGGTCGAGGGTGCTGACGAACTGCTCGTGAAACTGAATGATAACACCGAGTACCAGGCCCGCATTATCGGTACAGATAAGACCACAGACCTTGCCCTTATCAAGGTAGAGGCCAAGAATCTGCCTGCTATCGCCATCGGAAACAGTGATGATCTGAAGATTGGCCAGTGGGTGCTCGCAGTGGGTAATCCTTTCAATCTCACATCTACCGTGACGGCTGGTATCGTTTCAGCCAAAGCCCGCTCGCTCGGAGCCAATGGCGTTGAAAGTTTCATACAGACCGATGCAGCCATCAATGCTGGAAACAGCGGCGGTGCATTGGTTGACGAGCGTGGACAGCTTGTCGGTATAAACGCTATGCTCTATTCCCAGACAGGCAGCTATAGCGGCTACGGATTTGCAATTCCTACAACCATAATGAACAAGGTAGTTGCTGACCTGAAGGAGTTCGGAACCGTTCAGCGTGCCGTCCTCGGCGTGAGCGGCATTGATGTTACGAATTATATTGACGCAGAGAAAGAGAAAGGCAACGAAATAGACCTCGGCACGACCCGTGGTGTATATGTGGCAGAAGTGGTAGAGAAGTCCAGCGCTGAAGACCTCGGTCTGAAGAAAGGTGACGTGGTTACAGCCATTGACGGTCGTGAAGTCACCAAGATGGCTGAGTTGCAGGAGGCTCTGACTCAGCACCGCCCGGGTGATAAGGTGAAGATTACGTATGTCCGCGACAAGAAGTCCCGCACTGCCACCGCAACTCTGCGCAACCAGCAAGGCGGCACCGAGGTTATGGAAGAAGTGGATATGGATCTCTTCGGAGCAAATCTGCGACCGCTCTCCGAGAATATGCGCCAGCAGCTCGCTCTCAACAGCGGTCTGGAGGTCGTAGCCGTCAAGCGTGGAAAGATGATGGATGCCGGCATACAGAAGGGAATGATAATCCTCCGCGTCAATGATAAGGAAATGCGCACGGTTGAAGACTTCGAGGAAGCTGTACGTGCAGCTAACCAGAGCAGCGACCGCACCCTGTGGATTCGTGCCGTGACACCCAGCGGACGACTCGTAAGTGCCGTTATTGACCTCTCTGAGGGAACCTCTCCGAAAGGCAAATCGTCCAAGAAGGGGAAATAGCAAATAAACTCAACGAATTATACGACTTAAACGACTTCGAATAGGCTAAAAAGGCGATATTTTTCAAAAAATAGCCCTTAGTTATTGAATTTTTGCTAAAAAGTTACTATATTTTTTGCGCGCAAGGATAAAATGTCTATCTTTGCGCGCTTAAAATACGTTATAAGTAAGTAGGATGAGACAACTGAAAATCACAAAGAGTATCACCAATCGTGAAAGTGCATCTTTAGATAAGTACCTGCAAGAGATTGGGCGTGAGGACCTTATTACCGTAGAGGAAGAGGTGGAATTGGCCCAGAGAATACGCAAGGGCGACCGCGCTGCATTGGAGAAACTCACCCGCGCTAACCTGCGTTTCGTGGTCAGCGTGGCCAAGCAGTACCAAAACCAGGGCTTGTCACTGCCCGACCTCATCAACGAGGGCAACCTTGGACTTATCAAGGCCGCCGAGAAGTTCGATGAGACCCGCGGTTTCAAGTTCATATCCTACGCTGTGTGGTGGATTCGTCAAAGTATCCTCCAGGCGCTGGCTGAGCAAAGCCGTATCGTACGCCTCCCGTTGAATCAGGTAGGCTCACTCAACAAGATTTCCAAGGCTCTGAGCAAGTTTGAGCAGGAGAACGAGCGCCGCCCGAGTCCCGACGAACTGGCTGAGGAGCTGGATATCCCTGTTGACAAAATC
>Ga0310691_10005940_pt1 | contig 13169 bp, 11 predicted proteins | sample 176DNAGHGlowgp2_FD_203887 | JGI IMG/M metagenome (GOLD analysis project Ga0310691, IMG submission 203887) | Sheep rumen microbial communities from Palmerston North, Manawatu-Wanganui, New Zealand - 1766 DNA GHGlow gp2 (v2) (version 2) | ecosystem: Host-associated > Mammals > Digestive system >... | reverse complement strand
GATCAAGATTGTACGCCGCGGCCATTCCGCATACCGCGGCTGTCTGATACAGTTCACCGCCGAAGCAGGTGGTGTTCGATGAGGACTTTTCGCCGCCGAAGCTGATATAGTATGTGCCGTTGAGTGTACGCGCCTCACGTTCCACCGAATTTGCAAATCTCGGACTGCACGAAACTATTATATTGCAGCCGTCGTCCCGCAGCACGTTTACCGCCTCGGGAAAATCCGCCACCAGTACATTCTCGACATAGCAGGTCTCCAGGCCGAGGGATTTCTTTATCTGTGCGCGCGCGGCTTCAAACACATAGTTCGTTGTACTTCCTTCGACCGGACCGCTGTACACAAATCCAACCTTCCAGACGATCTTTTCGGGTTCAGGGAGCTTCTCATACTCGAACTGCGGATTGCCGCTGTCGTCCGTTACTATGCTGCCGTCTTCGCCTGTGACTACCACAGTTTCAAGCGGTACGTCGGTATATGTGGGATTTCCGTCCGCGTCGGTGACCACCTCTCCGAATTCATTGGTGACTTCCACCGTTTTCATCGGAACGGGGTCTTCCTCCTCGGGGTTACAGCCTCCGAACGCAAATACTGCGGCCGCGGCGGCAAATATCGCGGCAAAATTCCTGATTTTTCTCTTAAAAGCAGTCATAAACTTTCTCCTTTTTTGTATATAACCGCATAGTCTGCCATATTATCATCTTATTATAGCATATTTTTCCGAAAAAATCATCACTTTTTTAAAAATTCACAGAAAATTTATAAAAATATTTTGCTTTTTTCAGAGAAATATGATATACTATCATTTAGTGTGAAAACACTGTGTATAAGAAACCATATAAAAGACAGATAAAAAGAAAGGAATAAGAGAATGAAAAAAAGGATCACAGCCGGCTGTGCGGCATTTATTGCGGCAGCGTTGCTGCTCACGGGCTGCAATAACAATAATAATGCCGAAGGACAGCCGTCCGGGACGGATACGAATAACGCCGTTTCAGCCGGCAGCACCACCGCTTCGGAAATAGCGGAGGAATATTTCCCGAAAACCAGATCGGATTTCCCCGCATGGGCGGATATCGACCCCGGCAGGATCATAGCGCAGACAGCAGACGGAACAGCAGACAAGGAGTTCTTTGACATACCCTTCAGTGAGTTTTTCAGTGAATATATGTACTACCTCATTTCCTACCAGATCACAGATGATATGTCTGAGGAAAACAAGGAGAAATGCGCAGGCTACCGCGATAATATAATCAGCTATATGACATTCGAGAGAATGTACCTGTATATCGCAGATAAAGAATACGGCATCAGCGAAAGTACCCTTACGCAGGAACAACTGGACGAGGTGCGTACAAACGCCGACAATGTCAAGAAGGACTGGGCTGCGAATTTCTACGCAGCCGTTACGGAAAAACTCGGCGAGGATGCTTCCGAGGAAGACAAGGAACAAATGTGCATGGATGTGCTTCATATTGTCCTTACAAAATGCGGACTCGACGAGAACATTTTCTACAATTGGGAACTCAGTCACTACATTCAGGAGAAGGTAATAGAAAAACTCGCTGAAAATGCCGGCGACATTTCAGAGGACGATGTCACAAAAATGCTTGATGAATTCATTGAAGAGGCCAAGGACAAGGCGGAGAATTCACCGGCCGACTATGAGTCACTTGCCGCGTACCCCATGGTATATATCCCCGAGGGTACCCGTGTCGCAAACCATATTTTCATCAGTTTCTCCGATGAGGATCTTACGAAGATAGCACAGGCAAAAAGTGACGGCAAAGAAGAAGAAACCGATAAGCTCGTTGAAGCAGCCTACACGGAAGATATCAGAGCAAAGGTAGAGGAAGTGAGCAGAAAACTTGCCGAAGGCGCGGATTTTGCAGAACTTCAGAGTGAATATAACTCTGCCAGCAGCGAAGCTATGATCGTTCTGAAAAATTCCCCCTCATTCTTTGAAGAATACCGTACAGCCCTCTACTCCCTCGAAAACATAGGCGATGTATCGGAACCTGTAAATTACAGCAACGGTATTTACTTTATACAGTATGCGCAGGATGCGGAAGTCACGGCTGAGGAAACGGAACAGATCAGAGAAAGTATGCGCAGCTATCTGAAAGATTATGCCGCACAGAGCGCTCAGAACGCCGCCTATACCGAATGGCTGGAGCGTTTCCCATATACCATAGATTACGATCTGCTTCAGATAGACAAGGATACCGCGGTCTTATCAGGCATCAAAGAATAAGAGAGGACAGGACAGATAAATGGAAGAAAAAAGAATACCAAAACGCAGTGAAATACCGGCCGAATATAAGTGGCATATCGAAGATATCTACGCTTCTGACGCAGATTTTGAGAAGGCTCTCACAGACGCGGGAAAGTACCCGGATATACTCGCGGGATATGCGGGAAAGCTCTGTGCCTCGCCAAAAGCGCTTCTGGAATACTTCCGGCTGGACGACGAGCTTACCGTGATCGCCGAGGATCTCATCAACTACGCTAACCGCAAAAGCGACGAAGATACCGCGGTGAGCCTGTATTCCGGGTATTGTGACCGCGTGAACGCACTGCTTGTCGCAATAGGAAGTGCCGCTGCGTTTGCTGTGCCGGAGATGATCTCGATAGATGATGAGAACATGGAAAGGTTCTATAAGGAAGAACCCGGACTGGAGCATTACAGGCTCGCTCTCACCCGCATAAGACATAAGCGCGATCATATACTCTCCCCCGAGGAAGAACGCATTGCAGCAATGGCGGGCGAGATGTCCGCTTCCCCCTCCACTGTATTCTCAATGCTCGACAACGCGGATATAAAATTCCCGGACGCTGCCGACAAGGACGGCAACAAACGCCAGATCACCCACGGAAGCTATATCCCGCTTATGCAGAGTGACGACAGAGTGCTGCGCAAGTCTGCTTTTGAAAATCTTTACCACACATACGCGGGATTCGAGAACACATACTCCGCTATTCTCGCCGCACACCTGAAAACGCTAGCATTCAGCGCCGATGTCCACAAATACCCGAATACTCTCGAAGCTGCCCTTGACAGCACCGAAGTACCGTCCGGCGTATATTACAAGCTGATAGACGCTGTCCATGCCAATCTCGACAAGATGTACCGCTATGTGGCGCTCCGCAAGAAGCTGCTCGGAGTTGACGAACTGCATTACTACGACCTTTACGCACCAATGGTGGGCAATATTGAGGACAAGATACCCTACGAGCAGGCAAAAGAGACTGTCCTCGAAGCCGTAAAGCCTCTCGGCGGGGAATATGTTTCCCTTATGCGCGGCGGATTTGACAGCGGCTGGGTAGATGTTTACGAGAACGAGAACAAATGCAGCGGCGCTTACTCTGCCGGAGCGCGTGTTCACCCGTTCGTACTGCTCAACCATACGGACGATCTCCAGTCGGAATTCACAATAGCGCATGAAATGGGACACGCTATGCACTCCTATTTCTCCAACAAATACCAGCCTGTTGCCTACGCGGATTACAAGATATTCGTAGCGGAGGTGGCATCGACATTCAACGAGTCCCTGCTGATGCAGCATCTTCTGAAAACCACCACGGACAAAAAGCGCCGCGCATATCTGATAAATTACTTCCTCGAACAGTTCCGTACAACTATCTACCGCCAGACAATGTTTGCGGAATTCGAGCTGAAGATAAATGAAATGCAGGCACGGGGTGAAGCGGTAACTTCCGATGAGCTGTGCAGAGTATATGGCGAGCTGAATGATCTGTATTTCGGAGACGGCATAGTTCATGACCCGGAAATAGACCACGAGTGGCAGCGTATCCCGCATTTCTACTATGATTACTATGTTTATCAGTACGCCACCGGATTTGCTGCTGCGATAGCGCTCTCACAGCGTGTACTGAACGGCGGTGAGCAGGAAGTGAATGATTATCTCGGATTCCTTCGCGGAGGCTGCTCAAAGACACCGATAGACCTGCTGAAAGGTGCCGGCGTGGATATGACCGATACCAAGGTGGTAAACGATGCTCTTGCCCTGTTCGGTTCGCTGCTCGACGAAATGGAGCAGCTGGCGGCACAGTGAAACGAGACCGCTTTGCTTGAGATCGGGGGAAACCTTTCTGAAGAAAGATTTCCCCCAACCCCCTTTCCAAAGACTTTTGACTGCTTCGCGTTTAAATTTAATATTACTTTTTAACAAACTGAAACTGCCATATCAGGCTGATATGGCAGTTCTTTTATTTATCAGAATGTAAAATCGAGAGGCTCACTGCCGGTGTCGGCAGGTCTGTTGTTTTCTTTCTTTACCTCGGGAACGGGTACAGGCTTATCCACAGGATCGGGCTGCTTGTTCTCCTCAGCAGGCTTTATCGTTTCGACAGGTGCCGTCTTTTCGATGACCGCTGCGGGTTCCGGTATTTCCGCGGGCCTGGGTGGCTCCGTCGGTTCTACAGGCTTGGGGGCTTCCGGCGGTTCCGCGGGTTTCGGCTGTTCAACATTCTTCAAAGTATCGGAGAGATTGAGCAGGGTCTTGTTTTTGCCTTTCTTGTTCTTGAACGCGGTGAACTTGAATCCGCCTCTTTCCGGTTTCTGTTCCGGCTCGCTTACAACGGGCTGCGCAGCGGGAGCCGCCGAAACCTGTACAGGTTCCGGAGCGTTATTCTGCGGTTCGGGAGCAACAAATCCCGGAACGGAATTCTTCAATCCGTTTGTATCGGAAGCGGGAACGGAGTCATCGGTGATATTGAAGCCGAACTGCGACTCATACACCGTTTTCTTTATCATTCTAAGCTCTACCCCGCCCTCTTCGGGTTTGTACTCGGGTTTCGGCGGCGAATACGGCTCGGGGATATCCGGCTCCTTATATTGCTCGATATTATCGGGTTTCCTGTGCTGAATAGGCTTGAGATCGATCTCAATATCCTCGGGCTTGAAGTCCGGGATATGGGGATTGAACTGTCCGGGAGTCTCCGGCTCGGTATATTCGGCATTACGCTTTTCAAATTCCTGCGGCGCGACAAGCTGAAGATCCATATCACTCTCCCCGGGCTTGTACTCTGCCTTAGGCGGTGAATAGGGCTTTGCCGGCTCATTGCCGGTATAATTGTCATGTGAGGGGATAGCCGACTCTGCGGGGGCTATCATGGTAAGCGAGATCTCAGGATCGTTCGGCTCAAGCGGATCGCCTATCCCGTCCGGTTCGGAAGGCTGTATATCCATATTTTCGGTCTCTCCGACGAAATTTTCGGGGATATCGAAAACGGATTCCTCTTTCTTTGGTATCTTGTTGATGACCGGGCGCTCAACTTCGGCGATCTGATCTATGTTCTTCAGCGCAGTTGTATGCTTGCTCGGCTGTATCTCGATATTCTCTCCTTCATCGGCTTTTTCGTCCGAAGGCTTGACAATATCGGTGACAAGTCCGAAAGTCTGTCCGTAATAAGCATTCTCACCGTGCTTACGCAGATAATGCTTATTGAGAAGCGGTTCGCTGATACGTGTAAGACCGAACTGGAACTGTGCGTTATAGACTGCCATGTGTGCGATCTCTTCAAGCACAACAGCGTTCTCCACAGCCTTTTCGGGGGTAAGTCCCCACACGAACGGCCCGTGGGACGCAACAAGACACGCCTGCATTTCAAGGCAGCCGAGCCTGCGTCTCTGGAATGTATCTGTGATCGCGATACCGGTATTTCTTTCGTAATCCTCGGCGATCTGTTCTTCCGTCATCTGCATTGTGCAGGGGATATCACCATAGAAATAATCGGCATGGGTAGTACCGTAGGCAACAATATCAAGACCTGCCTGCGCCCATATAGTCGCATAGCGGGAATGGGTATGTACCACAGCGCCGATCTCGTCGAATGCCTGATACAGTATCAGGTGGGTCGGCGTATCGGACGACGGGTTGAGGTCGCCTTCGACTACCTTTCCGTCCATATTGACGACCACCATTTTATCGGGGGTAAGATCGTCGTAATCAACGCCCGAGGGCTTTATCACCATAAGCCCTTTTTCACGGTCTATTGCGGAGACATTTCCCCATGTAAGTATAACAAGTCCGCTGTCACGAAGCTGTTTATTGGCTTTGCATACGCGCTCTTTAAGTTCTTCTAACATCTCTTTCCTCCTGCGCCTTCATGTGCAGTTATGCACATTATCATTATACACCCAAAGAGCCTCGATTTCAACAGATTTTTTATTTTTCTACAAATATTTGTAAAACGGGCAGCCGGATTTGGTTATTTTACCAATCATTTGTTTCAATCCGCTAATTTGATAAAGTATTCCTTTTTTACTCTTCCGTTTTCATCGAATTCCACGCCGTCTTCCAGAAGCATTTCACGCTGTCGGTTCCCGCCGCCGAAGGCGAAAGCTTCCGAAACTTCCCCGAAACGGTTTACGATCCGGTAACAGGGAATGTTCTCCGGATCGGGATTTACGTGCAGCGCGTATCCCACCACCCGCGCAAGCCGCGGATTACCCGCGAGTCTCGCTATCTGTCCGTATGATGCCACCTTACCTTTCGGCACCGTCCGCACTACCATATATATCTGCTCAAAAGTATTCATAAACTCTCCTTTTCCGCCGCATATACAAAAATCCGGAAGCATGGTCTGCTTCCGGAGCCTTTTATTCTTTCATGTGCCGTCTTATATTGCCTCAAGCACGCTGTCGGGGATCGTGCGCTTTACAATGTCGGCGCCCATTGCACGGAGCTTGCCGTCCATATTATCGTAACCGCGCTCTATGTGATAGATATCGTCTATCTCTGTTGTGCCGTTGGTGCTGAGACCCGCTATTATAAGCGCCGCGCCCGCCCGGAGGTCGGTAGCCTTGACGGGAGCGCCTGTGAGGTGATCCACACCCTCAATGACAGCCACCTTTCCGTCAACGGAGATATCCGCACCCATTCTGCGGAGTTCATCGGCATATCTGAAACGGTTATCGAAGATACCTTCGGTGATTATGCTGGTACCTCTTGCGAGAATCAGCAGCGCAGCGAGCTGCGGCTGCATATCCGTCGGAAAACCGGGATGCGGCATAGTCTTGACCGTTATCCTGTCATATCTGTCCTGACCTATGACACGGACACTGTCGTCATATTCCATAACTACCACACCGATCTTGCGGAGCTTTGATGTAATAGGTTCAAGGTGCTTCGGAATGACATTTTTGATGAGAGCGTCGCCCTTGGTTGCCGCGACAGCTATCATGAATGTACCCGCTTCGATCTGGTCGGGGATTATCGCGTATTCCGCGCCGTGCAGTCTGTTCACGCCCTTGATCTTTATAACGTCGGTTCCTGCGCCCATGATGTCTGCGCCCATGGAGTTGAGGAAGTTCGCGAGATCGACGATATGCGGCTCTTTCGCGGCATTCTCAAGGATAGTAAGTCCCTCAGCCTTGACTGCCGCAAGCATTGCATTCATAGTTGCGCCTACGGATACTTTATCGAAATAGATCTGGGTACCGAAAAGGAAATCCGCCTTGACATCGACAACGCCATGCTCGATAGCACATTTCGCGCCCAGTGCGCGGAAACATTTCAGATGCTGATCCATAGGTCTGTCACCGAGGTCACAGCCGCCGGGCATAGGAACCTGCGCGTGCTTGAATCTGCTGAGCAGTGTTGCGAGGAAGTAGTAGGAAGCTCTCATCGAGCGTGCCAGCTCATAAGGGACCGGCATATCCTGTATAGACCGGGGATCGATGCTTATTGTCGTCTTGTCAAGGAACTTTACATCGGCTCCGAGAGCGCGAAGTATTTTCAGACTTATGGTCACATCGTTTATCGCGGGGACATTTTCAAGCACACACGGCTCGTCCGCGAGAATGACCGCCGGGATTATTGCGAGGGCGGCATTTTTTGCGCCGCTTATCTCGACTTCTCCCGTGAGCTTCTTTCCGCCGTTTATAATAAATTTCTCCAAATTATTGACCTCTTGTATTTTGATTTGAACATGAGTTCAGAGAAAGTAAAGAATCCATTCATCACACATCGGTCCTCATAACCGACAGCTATAAGATTATATCACATTTCATTCTAAAAATAAAGGGTTTTTATGCAAAATCTACATTTTCAACATATATTTTTAACAAAAACACTGATATTATACCGTCATATTGCACAGCGCATCGGAAACCTCCGCCATTCTTCGCTCTGCCGCGCTTTTGCGGCGGGTCAATACGATGCAGCCGCAGTGGTGATAATGCACAAATCAGTCTTCTATGACCTCTATTATCTCCTCATCAAGTGCAGTTTCGGGCTCCTGAAGAGCTTCTACCGCATTAGGCTCGGACACTGTGACCGTATCTCCGGCATCAGCGGAAGGCTGATGATCGGCAGATGCCTCCGCTGTTTCGTTCCCGGCGGGATCACCGCCCTCTGCGGGCTCAGGCTCTTCCGCCGCAGCCGGCGTTTCCGCAGGCTCAGTTATTATTACATCGTCATTTTCCGCCTGTGCAGCCGTATCTGTGTCCGCGGAAGGCTCTGATGTGGTATCGGAAGCCGTATCCGATTCCGGGAGCGTCTCCGCATTGACTACATCTTTTGTACCCTTGGTGTTCTTCGGCTTTTTGGTCGTGGTGGTCTCCTCCGTCACTTCCGGCTCAATACGTATGATATTTATAGATTCTATCGTTATCGGGTCAATAGGCTTTGACGGTGTTCCGACATTGTCGTCGATCATGTTCCCCGAAACGACCTCCACTGCCGATACCGCCTTCAGCACATCAAAACCGTCAATGACCTGTCCGAATACCGTACTGGTACCGTCAAGCTCGTAAAGACCGCCTATGCGTGCGTACTTCTCCTTTACCTCCGGAGGAATAGCTTTCAGCTTGTCAAGGTATTCCTGATAATATTTCTTGTCCTTTTCGAGCAGACGCGCGGAGATATTTTCGTCCGCAAGCTGCTCGGTGAGCTTGTCTATTACTGCGTCGATGTCCTGCGGTGTATGGTTGTCAACTATGTAGAACTGACCGTAGCTCCCGTTCTTCGACGCGGCAAAACACAATGCCCCGTAGAAATTGTACGCCACGTCCGATACTTCTATGGGGATATACTGGTTCGGCGGAATCTCTCCGTCACTGCCGTCACCGTTGAGCGATCCGCCCTGTATCATATAGTTGTCTATGACGCGGTGGATCGTTGTCCCGTTATAATAGCCCATATCCGCAAATTCGATGAACCGCTTCACCGATTCCGGTGCCGCACCTTCAAACAGCTTTGCGGTTATGGTACCGTAGTCCATTATATTTATCTCGGCATATACGTCGTTCTCCTCAAGCTTCACATCTCCGAGGTTCCCGACAGGCTTATCCTCGCCGCAGCCCGCAGCCGATATCAGCAGCATTACTCCCGCAAGCAGTCCCGCGGCTCTTTTCATCAGTTTCATTTCAGAATTTCCTCATATCACTTCACGGCGTGATATTCGCCTAATGTAACCTTGTTTATACGGATCGGCGTTGTCGGCGCATAAAGATCACCGCTTACTTCCGAGGCACATATCTTCTCTATCACATCAAAGCCCTCGATAGTCTGCGCGAACACAGTGTAGCGTCCGGCAAATCCCGCTATGCAGCCCTTTTCTATGAATGCGTCGATAAGCTCGTCCGGCAGCAGTTTCCCGCCGTTTTCATCTGTAAGTCCTTTCAGCTCGGCGATATCTTCTTCGGAAAGCGGGTGCTGATTTATAACAAAAAACCTGCTGTCACCATATCCGCTGCGTCCGTTGTAAGCACAGATCGCGCCTCTGAATGTCCACAGATCGACCGACAGTTCGTTCGCGATAAGCTGTCCGTCCTCTGTAACGCCGGAGTCCTTTTTTTCATCGGCTGCACCAGACATGAATATCTCTCCGTCAAGTATCCCGTAGATATCCTGCCCGTCATAGAAGCCGTCATTGACGCGCGCAGTAAAATTGTTCACGGTGTTCGGCGCGTATTCCGGGTAAAGCACTGCCATTATATTGCCCGCGTCCGTCTCAAATGTGACCGTAGGCTGTCCCTCATGCGGCTCTTCCAGCTGTACCAGCTTCATGGCGCTGTAATCGTAGGTGCGCACGGGGTTCTGGTTCAGCCCCTGATCTCCCCCGAACAAAGCACAGCCCGACAGTCCGGACAGTGCTGCCGCCGCCAGCAGTCCCGCGGCGGCCTTCTTCAGTATTCCTCTCATGCTTTCCTTATCACTGTCCCCTGTCTTGTTTCCTCGACTATATATCCCAGCTCCGTGATCTTCGTCCGCAGTTCGTCCGCTTTTGCGAAATCCTTTGCCTTTCTCGCTTCTGCACGCTGCTTCACAAGTTCATTTACTTCTTCGGGGATATCCTCGCCGGAATTTTCCTTAGCCTTCTCTGAAAGCAGTTTCTTCGCCGCCTCAGCCAGCCCTATTGACAGCACATAATCAAAATGCTCAACAGCTTCACGCTTGGTGGCATTGTTCGTATCCGCCTTCAGCACATCATACAGAACGGTTATCGCCTGTGCGGTATTCAGATCTCCGTCAAGAGCCTCTCTGAACTTATTCACCAGCTCATTGAACTTTGCGTCATCGACCTCTTCTCCGTCGGTGTTCCCGTACAGCGGCGCTATCCTTGCAACAAGCTTCGCGTATGCAGCCGCCGCATTGTCGAGGTTCTCCCACGAAAACTCCAGCGTCTTGCGGTAGTGGGACTGCAGGCAGAAGAAACGGTAAGCAAGCGGATCGTACCCTTTCTGTTCAAGCAGCGAGACGGTAAGGAATTCGCCCTTTGATTTGCTCATCTTACCGTCATTCGTGTTGAGGTGATGCACATGGAACCAGTATTTGCACCATGGGTGTCCGAGGAACGCTTCGCTCTGCGCTATCTCGTTGGTATGGTGAGGGAACTGGTTATCTATGCCGCCGCAATGCAGATCGAGGTATTCCCCGAGATGCTTCATACTGATGCAGCTGCACTCGATGTGCCAGCCGGGATATCCCAGCCCCCACGGACTGTCCCATTTGAGTTCCTGATCCTCGAACTTGGATTTCGTGAACCAAAGTACGAAATCCGCCTTGTTTTTCTTGTTATCATCGGCTTCAACGCCTTCACGTACTCCCACATCGAGGTCTTCTTCCCTGAAGTCATTGAAAATGTAGTATTTATCAAGCTTTGAGGTGTCGAAATATATATTCCCGCCGGCTTCATAGGCATATCCCTTTTCCAGCAGCGCAGATATCACCTTTATGAATTCGTCTATGCAGTGTGTGGCGGGCTCCACCACATCGGGCGTCTTTATATTCAGCTTTTTGCAGTCATCAAAGAAAGCATCGGTGTAGTACTTTGCGATTTCCATTACTGTCTTATGCTCGCGCTTTGCGCCCTTGAGCATCTTGTCGTCGCCGGTATCGCCGTCACTGGTAAGATGTCCGACATCGGTGATGTTCATTACACGCTTGACATCAAGTCCCGTGAAACGGAGGTATTTTTCGAGAACGTCCTCCATAATGTAGGTGCGCAGATTGCCGATATGCGCATAATGATACACCGTGGGACCGCAGGTGTACATATTCACCCTGCCCGCGGTGTGCGGTATGAATTCTTCTTTTTTGCGCGAAGCGCTGTTGTAGATATACATACTGTATTCCTTTCGTTCTACCTGACAAAGTAATAGCAGACAATGACAAGCGCCAGTGAAACGAACATTATTATCCAGTTACGTATCACTGTACGTTTAAGCTTCTTCTCCGCCGCTTCCTTGTCGTATTTCTTTTTATACATGATGATTTCTCCTGTACGCGAGAAAACTTTCCAGTATCACTGCCGCGGCAGCCGCGTCTATTACCGCTTTGCGCTTCTTCCCGCGCCTGTCGAGCTCGTTCATTATATTGTGAGCGGTGACGGTGGAGGAACGCTCGTCCCACATCTCCACGGGGATATCAAGGCGCTCCCGCAGCAGTCCGGCAAACTCGCGGCACTTCTCGCTTCTCGGTCCGTAGGTACCGTTCATGTTCACCGGGTCGCCTACCACCGTCATTTCAGCGCCGAGCTCCTTTATCTTCTCCGCCACCTTGTCCGCACACACTTCAAAACGCTTTTCGTTGATTATGCAGACCGGTGTCGCAATCATTTCAAGGCGGTCACATTCGGCTATGCCGGTGTGACTGTCGCCGAAATCCACAGAAACTATCTTCATATATCTCCTTTATGTGTGTACCCATATAACGTCTTTTTCGGGGTCGAACCGCACCCGTATCACAGTGGCGGAGTCATCGCTGAGACAGGTGTGGGTGTTCTCACTTGTAGGTTCCTCAAAATACGGCGGCTCGGTCTCTGTGCCGGTCATGTGAATGGATTCCTGTATCTTCAGACCGTAAACATACAGAGAGAGCACGGAAAAGCCGTCATAAACGCTGTCGTCATACTGTATGTATTCACCCTCGGTGATCTCCGCGTATTCCTCAAGGCTCCTGCCGCTGCCGATATCCTGCTGTGTATTCCATGTCGGACAGCGCAGGAAGATGTAGTCGTTATCCTTCCACCAGACGTCGGCGGGGTCGTCATAAAACTCCCAGCCGTGTACGCCGCTGTGACACCAGTACCCGTCCGTGAAACCGTTCATATCCGAGAACCACAGGGAACTTCCGTCCACCCTTGAGCCTGTATGGAACCCGTTTTCCAGTATGCGCACAAGACCGCCGTGGAATTTGCTGTATCCCAGAACGATTATCAGCTCGCCGTTATCAGCCCGAGTCTCTCCGAAATAGCGTATCGCGCAGCAGTCGTCCATATATATGACCTGACCGTACATCTGAAGCGCAGCTATATAGGCATCAGCGCCGTTATTCTCCGCCGTTTCCGTATATTCCGTCTCGTCCTCGGCTTCCGCCGTGATCTCATCGTCATCTTCTTCCGCGTCGGGAATATCCTCCGGCGCTTCTGTCGCTGCTGCAGCAGCGGCGGTCGGCTCGGTCACGGGTGCTGCCGTCACCGCGGGAGCGCTTTCGCAGCCCGCACAAACAAGCACCGTCGCCAGTGCGGCTGCAAGTCGGTGTTTTTTCATTATTTTCCTCTCACTGCCGGTCATTCTCTGTATGCCTCCCCGACCGCCTTTGCGACCGTGTCCGCAACGCGCTTGTCGAGCGGGCTGGCTATTATATTTTCGGGTGTTATCTCATTATCTGGTATTATGGAAGCGATAGCATAAGCCG
>Ga0310691_10005939_pt1 | contig 13169 bp, 14 predicted proteins | sample 176DNAGHGlowgp2_FD_203887 | JGI IMG/M metagenome (GOLD analysis project Ga0310691, IMG submission 203887) | Sheep rumen microbial communities from Palmerston North, Manawatu-Wanganui, New Zealand - 1766 DNA GHGlow gp2 (v2) (version 2) | ecosystem: Host-associated > Mammals > Digestive system >... | reverse complement strand
AATTCGCTATTTACATGGGCTAATGGGTTATATCCATCACTATTTGCTGGATTAACTAAGTTTAAAACTTTAATATTATATCCATGTGATTTTAAATACCCTGATGTATCGTCATACAATTCCCCTTTTGGATCTGTAAAAACGTATGAACCAAGCATTTGATATGCATTTGGTTTAGAGTAAGTTGCTGATTTACCAGCACCAGATCCGTCCAACAATTAGAACGTTTACGTTACCAGTTTTATCTATTGGTAAATAGTTGTCTTTAGCTAATATTAAGCCTTTTTTCTTACTTAAAATTCTATATTGTTCACCTGGGGCACACCAGTCACTTGAACCATGTTCTATTGAATCATATGTACTCTTTGGTAGTGTTTTTGATATTCCCATGCAAACTATAATTATATAGAAAATTGAAAAATATTCTACCCCTTTAATGAAGTCTCCGATATATCTTTCACCAAATATAAATGTTATAGGAAATTTTAAAAAAGCATCTACATATCCTTGTAATACTTCTTGAATTATATTGCCACCTCTTGAATATGTTTCAGTTGCAATATATGTCATAGGCGCAACAAATAGTATGACCATAACTAGCCATACTATTATATAAACAAGAATATTCTTTTTTAACCTCTCCATGAAACTTTTAAATTTATTCATATAAAGTTCCCTCTTTTCTCATATGTTATCAACTGTATTATAGCAATAATTATTTTTCTTGTTCGTTTGCTTTATCGATAGCTTTTTTGATTTTTGATGTGTTTAAATTCTTTCCTGTTTTTTCATCGATTCTTGCTACAATATTTCCGTTTTCATCAAAAGTTTTTGTGTATGATTTTACTGGAATAGCTAATTCAGTCATTTGTTCAGTATATGTTTTTGCATATTCTGGATCCATTTTTAATGTATATTCCTTATCGTTTAATACTGCACTGAATGGCCCCATTACTAATTTAATTTTTTCAACTTCCTTTTCAAATGAAGTTAATTTTTTTGATGAATTTGCACTTGCATTACTCATCGCAATTCTCCTCTCCTTTTTATTTTAGATTCATAATCTAAATTATTTGTCTTCTCTAATTTCAAAAGCAAAATATGGTTTTTGTGGTTCTAACATAATTTTACCTTTGACTTCATTTGTATCTTTATCAAAAAATAATGTTGGTTTTACTTCTTCTGCTGTTACAGGATCAATTATGGAAATTGGTCTCTGTAAGTTTGGTGTATATTTAAATTCTTTAAACACTTTTTCATTTTCAGAATAAAGTGTATCAAATTTTACTGGCATAGGCTTTTTTGAAATCTTTAATTTATCATCTTGTAATACACCCATGTTAACAACAACTTTGTTATTAGCAAATGATAATATAACTAGATGATTTCCTTCTTCTTTTGGATTATCGACAAAGAAAGTCTTTCTTGATGCATCTTGTCTTAATTCTTCTGCAAATTCCAATCTTTCAATTGTGAATTTTGGTGCACCATTTAAAACCTCTTTCTTGTTTGTTTTATTTACTTGATATATTACTGTATTAACATTTTTTGGATCTGTAATACTAAAATGCTTACCCTGTAAGCTTTCCATATACCCTACACCCCTCTCCTATGAAACCTAAATCATAGTTAATCTTTTGTATAAATACACTTATAATTATACACTTTTTTTCCAGCATTGTCAACGTTTTTATGTGAACTTTTTAAACAAAAAGACAACAGTTCAAAACTGTTGTCTTAATTATTTTATTTTGCACTCATTGTTCTAGGCTCAAAATGTGAAACTTGACTTAAATCTTTGAATAATTCAGTCTCTTTCTCAGTCATATCAGTAGGGACCATTATTTTAACTTCTGCAACTAAATCTCCTCTACTTCCTTTTCCATCTTTATAACCTTTTCCGTTTATTCTTATTAATTCACCACTTTGAGTACCTTTTGGAACAATTACATTAACTTCTTCATCAATTGATGAACAACTTGCTTTAGTTCCCAAAGCTGCTTCCCATGGTGTAATTGGTAGATATTTATATAAATCATATCCTATTAATTTAAATTTATCGTCATCTTGAATATTGATTTTGATAAATAAATCTCCATTTTTTCCACCATTTTCGCCTTTTTTACCTTGTCCAATTAATCTGATTTTTTCATGATTTTGAATTCCCGCAGGTATTTTTACATCAAAACTTCTCATTGTTCCATTAACTGTTCTTAAAGATATTTTTTTATCTAATCCGTAAAAAGCTTCATTAATAGAAATGTTTATTTCAGTGTCGATATTCTCACCTTTTATAGGATTTTTGGCATTTTTTGATGTTGCTGTTTTGGCTTCCATTTTTTTATTATCTAAAGTTCCAAAAAATATGTTGAAAAAATCTCCAACAATAGATGTCTTTACTCTTGTATTATCTTCAACTTTTGCTTTTTTCTTTCCTACATAATTATTCCACATTCTGTCATATCTTTTTCTAGCATTCGCTTCAGATAAAACTCTGTACGCTTCGTTTATATCTTTAAATCTTTCTTCAGCATTTCTATTTCCAACATTAACATCAGGGTGATATTTCTTTGCTTGTTCTCTATATGCAACTTTTATTTCTTCAGCTGTTACTTTATTGGTTTCTAAATTTAATATTTTATAATAATCTTTAAAAATCATTGAACGTCCCCCTAATTTTTTCATCATTTGGCAGTATTATATCATACTTTTTTCATTTTGTAATCTATTTTTTGAAATTATATGCATTTTTTATTAGTTCATCTAATAATTCTGAATATGTTTTTCCACATTCTCCCCACAATTGTGGATACATACTTATTGTTGTAAATCCTGGCATTGTATTTATTTCATTTAAATATATTTTGTTTGTTTCTCTTTCAACAAAGAAATCTACTCTAGATAATCCCTTTCCATCAACCGCTTTGAATGCTTTTATTGCAGTTTTTCTAATACTTTCTGAAATTTCTTTATCTAATTCAGCAGGTATTACAACTCTTGATTCTGAGTTTTTATATTTTGCATCAAAACTATAAAAGTCTTCTGCTGGAAGAATTTCTCCAACGCATGATGCATCTACTTCTTCATTTCCAATTACAGCACATTCAACTTCACGGCCATTAATATTTTCTTCAACTAAAATTTTATTATCAAATTTACTTGCATATTCTATTGCATCTTTTAACTCATCGATTGTTTTAGCTTTATTAATTCCAACTGAAGAGCCTGAATTTGATGGTTTAACAAACGCTGGTAATCCAACAACTTTTTCAACTTCTCTAGCTGTTTCATCTAAATCTAAAACTCTTTCATTAAATTGTTCGTCTACAAAAATATATTTATCATTGAATTTTCTTACATAAACATATTTCACTTGATTGATTCCTGCTTTTTCTAAAATAATTTTTGTATATACTTTATCCATACATACGCATGAACCTAAAACTCTACATCCAACATATGGAACTTTTAATAATTCAAATAAACCTTGAATTGTTCCATCTTCCCCATATAAGCCATGTAAAACAGGAAATACAACGTCCATATTTTTTAGTGCTTCCATAGGATTCTCTAATTTCTTTAATTCTGTTGGTTGTTCTCCAACTTTTAAAATTTCTATTTCATTTAAATCTTTTTCATAATTATACCATTCACCATTTTCATCTATGTATATTGGTGTAATATCATATTTTTCCTTATTCAAGTTTTTCAAAACAGAACTTCCTGAAACTATTGATATATCATGTTCTGTTGACATACCTCCAAAAATAACGCCTAATTTTAGCTTTTCCATTTTTATCACTTTCCTTTATTTTTATTTTTTTATAATACCTTCAACAATTTCTTTGAATTTCATACCATTTGAAGCTTTAATTAAAATTGTATCACCTGATTTTTTTAATTCATTTATTTTAGTGATTGCTGATTGATTATTATCGAATGAGTATACTTCTATTCCATCATCTGCTTGTTTTGCAGCATTTGCAATAACTTTACCCATTTCTCCAACAGTAATTAAAATATCAATTTTATTTTTTGCTACTTCTTCGCCCACTTTAGCATGCAATTCATTTGAAAAATCTCCTAATTCAAGCATATCTCCTAAAATTGCAATTTTTCTTGTTGAATTTGTTTTTGCTAAATATTCAATAGAAGCTTTCATTGAATCATAATTTGCATTATAGCAATCATTTACTACAGTTATTTCATTTTCTAGTTTTATTAATTCCATTCTACTTTTTGTAAGTTCGAAATTAGCAATTCCATTTTTTATTTTTTCAATTGGAATATTTAATTGCTCACCTACCGCAATAGCTGATAGTGCATTATAAACAAAATGCATTCCACCAACTGGAACCATTATTTTTTCATTATTATCTATTTGGCTTTCCAAACTAAATTCACTTGAATTTTCATTAAGTTTTATATCGCTTGCTTTAAAATCACTTGTATTTTCAATTCCGTATGTAACAATTTTAACATTACCGTTATACTCAGTTTTCCAAGCATTTAGCATATCATTATCATTGTTGATAATTAATGTTCCATTTTCTTTCAATCCATTTAAAATTTCCAACTTGGCTTTTAAAATGTTTTCTCTTGATCCTAAATTTCCAATATGAGCTGTTCCAACATTTGTAATTACTGCAATATCTGGCTGAGCAATTTTTGAAAGCACAGTTAATTCACCAGCGTTATTCATTCCCATTTCTACAACAAGTGCTTCGTGTTCTTTTAGACTTAATATTGTAAGTGGAACGCCAATATGATTGTTTAAATTTCCTTGTGTTTTTAATACCTTATATTGTTCTCCAACTACACTTGCAATTATGTCTTTTGTACTTGTTTTTCCAACACTACCTGTTATTGCAACTACTGGTATATTGTATAAACTTCTTTTAAATTTTGCAATTTCTTGTAAAGCTTTTATAGTATCATCAACAATAATTATTGATTTATTTTTATATTTTTCGATTGTTTCTTTATCAATCTCTATGCCTTGCAATATACACGCTTTTGCACCTTTTTCAAACGCGTCTAAATATAAAGTGTTTCCATCAAAATTTTCACCTTTTATTCCTACATAAACGTCATTTTCTTGAATTGTTCTTGTATCTTTTGAAAAATCTATGCAAACATCTTCTTCATTTCCACAAATTAGTTTTCCATTACAAACTTTTATTATATCTTTTATTTTTACGTACATTTAATAATCCTCCCATAGATTATATTCATCTTCTGTATTCTATAACACAAACTTTAATAAATCAATGCAATTAAGCGAATTTTATCAAATTCATAAAAAAATAGTTAAATTAAGATGTAAATAATTACATGCTTAATTTAACTATTTTTTTATTTTGTAATTTTTTGTATAAAATATATTAATCCTAATGTGATAAATGCAAATACTAAAATTGCAGCAACTATATATACTGCATTTGATTCTCCTGTTTGTGGGGATTTTATCTCAGATGTTGATATATATTGTTTTTCTGGTTCTTGTTCTGGTTCATTCTGCGCTGGTGGATTAACTTGTTCATCAGATTCTCCTGTTGATGTAAACTCAAGTTTAATTTGGCATTCTTTACCTTGATATTCATTTCCAATATCTGCTGGTAATGCTGTTATAATTTTGTATTCTTGACTCTTTCTAGAATCTAAATTTAAAACAATTTTATTCATTTCACTATATTTACCATCATATTCAATTTGTTCTGTTTGTTTACTTCCATTTCCTATTTTTATAACTTGAATATTTAATATATTTGATACATCTTCACCACTATCAGTTGTCGCTTTAAATTCAACCTTTACACTTTTTGGTCCCACATTTGATATATTAATTGTTGTTTCTTCCTTTTGGCCTGGTAACATATTATTAATACTCCATGTCATATCTGGAGTTTTTGATGTCATTTCAATCTTTTTTCCATCACAATTTACATCTAAATTAAATTTGGCTGCATATACTTTTGTATTAAAAAAAACTAAGCTTATTAACAAAATTGTTACAACTGATATAAATTTTATTATTATATTTTTATTTTTCATTTTATTTCCTTTCATTTTTATTTTTTTATTTATTATAACCTTAATAAAAAATAGTTTCAAGTTTTTATTGATAAAAAAATAAAGTCCAATTAAATTAATTGGACTTTATTAAAATTATACTTTTCTATTAGCTATTTCAATTGCTTTTTTAACTATATTACCACAGTTTTTTGATGACACATTTTGCCATCCACCGTCTTGTTTTACTTGTTCATAAACTCCAAGTTCTTTTGCTATTTCCACTTTTAAATCTTCAGACATTAGTCCGCTATTTCTTCTAGACATAACAAATACCTCCCTAAGTTTTAAACTCGTCTCTCATTGAAGAAATTATTCCAACGAGATATTATTATTGTTTGTTATTTTGAATTTTATATGCTGGAAAAATTTCGAAATTTACATGGTTAAAGTACCGTTTGGAGTTTCCAAAATTACAAGCACATCTTCTTCCTTGCCTGTTTCTACATTTATATAAACTAAAAACTGCCTATCTTCAACATTTCCTTTGAACTCCCAACATAAAATTTCAGTTTGATATTCAGTTGGAATAATTGCCATTCCTTCACTTGTAATTTCTAAGTTTTTATTAATTTTGCTTCTAGCTTCATCCTGGGAAATTTTAGGTTCTGCAATTGTTCTTTGTGTATGTGAGTTTAAATAACCAGTAGTTTCCATTCCCAAAATTTCACCGTTATCTAGCGCAATTTTTAATTTAATCAAATCAGAATATACAGTAACATTATCTTGAACATATGCATAATTTATTGTGACTATTCCATTTTGTTTTAAATAATATGTTGGTTTCATATTCAAGATTCCTCTTGATTCTAAGAATTTTTGCCCAATTTCGTTTGCCTGTTCTTGACTAATAACTTCTGCTTTAACATCTTTTGTGCTATTTACTAATACTATATGTCCTCCTTTTTGAGAAATTGAAATCCAAGCTTGATTGCCATCATTTTTAATAACAGAAAAATCATATGATTGGATGTTTGCATTTTGTGTTAATCCATTTGAATTAATTTCTTTTATATTATCTTTGCCAAAAAATTCTTGAACTTTTTTCTTTGCTGTCTCTTCATCAATTTCTTCACCAACTAATCCCTTTCTTTCAGGATTTGTCATATGCTCTGAAAAAGCGCCATCATAAATTAACCCCGCATATTCATGAAAATTTTCTTCCATATTGCTAAAACTATCTTTAGATATATTACTTACTTCTTGTGCAAACACTGGACTACCTTTTTTAGTTAATTCACCCCAGCTAATTCGACCATTATTTAAATCTTCTGATAACTGATTTAATGTGTTTTTTAATTCAACACTGTATGTGTGTAACTCTTTTAAATTATCTAATTCCTCTTGTGTTAATGCTTGATTATCAATATTTTTTCTTGATAAAGAATAAGTATAATCACTTACTTGATTTAAAAATTTCGCAGTATTTTCAAGTTCTGAACTATTTATTGGTAACCTAGCTAAATAACTTTGTGCTAAATTAGCCTCTCTCCACACATATGTTAGCGTCTCTGCTCCATGTTCTGGAGTATTTGATACTAAAGATTTTGCTAAGTATATTTCAACACTGTCAACATAGTCTACTAATTCAAAAAAAGCCATGTTATAAGCATTTTCTGATGCTTGTCGATAATCTCTTTGTTTTTTATAAGTATATAATCCCAAGGCAACAATTATAGCAATTAAAGTAACTACCAGCGTTAACATATGTCTATCTCTCAATCTATCTTTCCAATCATATACTTTTTCTTTTAAACTTGTCATTTTATTTCCTCCTTTTAAAAACTATTTTTGTCTTAATTTGAAAAAATATTCAAAATTATTTTAATTTTGAATTTATTGTGATAAAATAACCTTATCAAAAGAAAAAATTAAGGAAGGGTACTTTTATGAGAAGAGTATTAATTTTATATGCCAAATATGGTGGTGGCCATTTATCTGCTGCTAAATCTATTCAAACATATATTGAAGAACATTATTTTTTTAATACTGAAGCAAAATGCGTTGACTGTATGGAATACATAAATCCTTTTATAAGCGCAATAACTACAGACGCATATAAAAACATGGCAAAGAAAACTCCAAAATTGTGGAAAAAAATTTATTATGGTGCCAGAAAAGGTACCTTAGCACACATAAGCAATAGAGCAAATGAAATAATGGCAAAAAAATTAAATAGATTATTTAGGGAATATTTACCAGATATTGTTATTTCAACACATCCATTTGCAAGTCAAATGACAAGTTATCTAAAAGAGCATAAAAAAATAGACTGTATATTAGCGTCTGTATTAACTGACTTTGCACCACATGATCAATGGTTGGTAGGAAAAGAATATGGTGATTATTTCTTCGTATCTAATAATAAAATGAGAGATGATTTAATTAATAAATATGATATTCCAGAGGAAAAAGTATTCGCGACTGGAATTCCTTTAGCTAATACATTTTCATATCCTTTTTATGATGATGAAACTTATAAAACATATGAACTAGACAAAAATAAAAAAGTAATTTTGTTTTTTGGTGGTGGAGAATTTGGTCTTGGTCAAAAAAGAACAATTGAGGTACTACGTAGTCTTTCAAAACATTTAGATGAATATCAAATTATTGCCATTTCTGGTAAAAACAAAAAAATGAATGATGAATTCTTAAAATTATATGAAGAGCTTCAAAATAAAGATTTGCACGTTTTAAGATATTCAAGTGACGTTCCAGATTTAATGCATATTTCTTCTTTGGTTGTAACTAAACCGGGCGGTTTAACTTCGTCTGAAAGCTTAGCATCACATCTACCAATTATTGTTGTTAATCCAATTCCTGGTCAAGAAGAAGAAAATGCTGAATTTTTAGAAAACTCTGGTGCTGCAGTTTGGATAAAAAAAGACGATAATATTGATGAAGTAATATCAAGTATTTTAAAAAATACTGGTAAACTTGAAGAAATGAAACAAAAAGCCATTCAAATTGCAAAACCTAATTCAACAATGGATATTTGTCAGATAGTTTTAGGCAAAATAAACTAGTTGTAATTGCTTAATTAGAAGATTTTTTAGCTGAAATAATATAATTAAAAAAGGATTCAATTTAAACTGTACTACTTTTGGTATCAGTACTAAATTGAATCCTTTTATTTTTATAATTCTCTTCTGCCTTCCAAAGCTTTGCTTAAGGTAACCTCATCTGTATATTCTAAATCTCCTCCAACTGGAATTCCATGAGCAATTCTAGTAACTTTTATTCCTAGCGGTTTAATTAGTTTAGATAAATACATTGCAGTAGCTTCTCCCTCAACTCTTGGATTTGTTGCCAAAACAATTTCTTTTACTTGACCATCCATAAGTCTAGCAAGTAACTCTTTTACTTTTATGTCGTCTGGTCCAATTCCATTCATTGGTGAAACAACACCATGTAATACATGATAAACACCTTTATATTCATGTGTTCTTTCCATTGCAACAACATCTTTTACATCTTCAACCACACAAATTGTTGATTGATCTCTTCCACTGTTAGAGCAAATTGGACATGGGTCTGTATCTGTAATATTATAGCATTTTGAGCAATATTTTAAATTCTTTTTTGCATTTGTAATTGCTTCTATAAATTCATTTGTTTCAGTTTCACTTGCATTTAAAATATGAAAGGCAAGTCTTGCTGCAGTTTTATTTCCAATGCTAGGCAATTTTTCAAATGCTTCAATTAATTTCTCAATCGATGGTGAGTAATATCCCATAATTATTCCTACTTTCTATATTACATAAATCCTGGTATATTAAATTGTCCTAAAGATGCAGCTTGTGCACTATCAACTTTTTTCAAAGCTTCATTAACACATGTTAAAATTAAATCTTGTAGCATTTCAACATCATCTGGATCTACTACTTCAGGTTTTATTTTAATTTCTTTTAGCATTTTTTCTCCACTAACCTTTACTTCAATAGCTCCTCCACCTGCTGTTGCATCAAATTCTTTTGCAGCTAATTCTACTTGTGATTTTTCCATATCGGCTTGCATTTTTTTAGCCTCTTTCATTAATTGATTGATGTTCATTCCACCAAATCCTCCCATTCCTGGGAATCCTCCTCTTTTTGACATTATAAATTCCTCCTTGTTTGTATTTATATGACATTATTCATCAATAATATTAATTGGCATTCCAATTTCTTTAGTAATTTCTCCAACTAAATCTTTAGATTGTTCTGGATGCTTGGCATCTATATATCTAACTTGCATTGGTTTTCCAAATTCTAATGAGACAATTTTTGTAAGTTCGTTTACACTTTCTGGTTTGTCTAAAATGCTTCTTCCGAAAGGTGTAATTCCGTTTGGAAAAACTATTCCAACTGTCATATCATTTACTTCTGTTGCAGTTGTATTCATTAAGTTAGTATATAACATTATTTTTCCACTTTCTTTAAGTCCTGTAACAAGCTTTCCCCATCCTTCTACTTTTTTACCTTTTGGTTCAAAATTCGTTACAATATTTGTTGGTCCATTTTGAACTGCCCTTGATGGAGCTTTTCTTGAAGGACTTGATTTTTCAGATGAGTTATCCACATTTGTTCCTGAATTGTGGATAACTAATTTTGAAATTTTGTCCATTTTATCTTCTAACTCTTTTATTTTATTTTCATAATTTATATTTATTGCTGGAACATTAGTAACATTATTTGTATTTGACATTGTATTTGGTATTGTGTTAGCTACTGTATCTTGTTTTGTATCTTTTAAAGAGCATAGTTTCATAATACCAACTTCAAGCATAATAGTTTTTTGTGTTGTCATTTTTAAATCGTTAGCAAGCTCAGACAAGCTATAAATCATGTTCAATAATCTATCTTTAGATGTTTTATCAGCAATTTCTTTTATTTTGGCTAATTCATTTTCATTATATAAACTTAACTTTCCACTTGATTTAAAAACCAAAATATCTTTTACATATTTGATAATTTCCCAAATTAAATTGTTTAGATCTTTTCCATCTGAAATTACTGTATCAATATTTTGTAATGTTTCATCAACATTACAATCAATAACTGAATTTACTATCTTATTTATATATTCAACTTTTGGAATTCCAACTAATTCTTTTACCTTATCGTCGGTAATTTCGTCTTCTCCTTCTTGAACACATCTTTCTAAAATACTTAACCCATCTCTCATGGCTCCTTCTGCTAATACAGAAATTGTTTTAAGAGCCTCTTCGGTTATACTTATATTGCTTTCCTTACAAATATATTCTAATCTTAACTTAACATTTTCTGGTGATATTTTTTTATAATCAAATCTTTGACATCTTGATAAAATTGTGGCTGGTAATTTTTGTGGCTCAGTTGTTGCCAAAATGAATTTTACATGTTCAGGTGGTTCTTCCAATGTTTTTAGTAATGCATTAAACGCACCTACTGAAAGCATATGAACCTCATCTATTATATATACTCTGTATTTAGCTACTGTTGGTAAAAAGTTTACTTCTTCACGTATTGATCTAATATCTTCAACACTATTGTTTGAGGCAGCATCCATTTCAACAATATCAGTTAAAGAGCCTTGAATTGCAGCTTTACAAATTTCACATTCATTGCATGGCTCTCCATCTTGTGGATTTAGGCAGTTTATTGCTCTGGCTAATATTTTAGCTGCTGATGTTTTACCTGTTCCTCTTCCACCTGTTAATAGATATGCATGTCCAACTCTATTAGCAATTATTTGATTTTTTAGAGTTCTTGTTATATGTTCCTGGCCTACTATTTCGCTAAATTTAGTAGGTCTAAATTTTCTATATAAAGCTGTATATGACACAATATCACCTCTATTTTGAAATTTCAAAAAAAATGGTACGAGCAATTATGTTTTTCTAACCTTTCTGTGGAAGTATTTTTCACATAAAATTTACTACTTATTGCTGCTTCCTTCCGGACCTGACAAGATTCATAGCTTTTTATTGAAAAATATCCTCCACACAAAGGTTAGAAATTTCTCATACCATTGACATTATATAATGTTTTTTGTTTTTTAGCAATAGTTTTTTATAATCTTTTAAAAATAACATTTTTGAAATCAGTAATTTCTCTATGTGTTTCTTTTTGTCCAACTACGCCTTGTTCTGGTAAATCTAAAACTAAATTAGTTTTATAAGATTTATCTTGAACTTCTATAATCAAATCAAATGACACTCTAAATTTTAAATCCTCTTCTGATACATTCATTTGACTTAAAATAGTTCCGCCTTGTTCAATTACTTCAGCTTCATTTGATTTATAATTATCTAATCCAAGGTTGGCAAAACTTATATAAATCCCCCCACCTTGATTACATATTTCTAAAGTTTTTGGGTTATCTGCCGCTGCACCAGTATATGTTAATCCAGAATTAACTAAAAATTCATTTGTATATTTATAGAATCCATCGTTTAAACTATTTGGCATATATACCTGAATTTTTCCAAGTCCTACATTTTTTAATATTTGTATATTTTCAATTTTAACACTTTTTATTATATCGTCTTTACCATAGTCTTCACTTTTATCTAAATAAATGTATAAATCATTAGTTTGAACAACTTTTTCGTTCCAAATGTAGTTTTCTTCTTGTGCTTCTGCTTCCGTATTTTCTTGATTTTCTGCATTATTTGCACTGCTGTCATCTGTTGTAATAGCTGAACTAATTACAATTATTTTTCCAATTTTAAAAGGAACTTTTTTCTCTCCTTCTACTTGGTATTTCATAACAGTAAAAATAGCAAAAGCAATTATAATTGCTATTATCGTTGCTGCAATACCTAATTTAATTCTTGGTTTTAAACTATCTTTTATCAAATTATTTCCTTTCCAAAAAGATATCAATTACTTATCTTTTTTCTTTAATTCTCTTAATTCTTTAAAGAATTTTTTTAACATACCTTCACATTCATCTTTTAAAACTCCTGTTTCAACTTCAACATTATGATTAAATTTGTAATCATTTAATAGATTTAACACAGATCCACATGCTCCTGTTTTTTCATCTAATGCTCCAATATAAACTTTTCTTATTCTTGATTGAATTAAAGCTCCTGCGCACATACTACATGGTTCCAAAGTTACGTACATGTC